>FWWM01003531.1_pt1:0-32500 | contig 38550 bp, 39 predicted proteins | sample 2228351 | NCBI WGS metagenome assembly FWWM01 (sample SAMEA103939774, study PRJEB20133) | metagenome
AGCCCTCGCCGGCCGCACCTGCAGCGGCTGGTGCAGCCAGCGCCGCCGCCGCTCAGGCGGCCCGTCCCTCGATGGCGCGCAACCTGATGATGGGCCTCGGCGCCGGCCTGCTCGGCGCCGGCCTGTTCGGCCTGCTGTCCGGCTCCGGCTTCTTCAGCGGCCTCGCTTCGCTGGCCGGCATCTTCGGCTTCCTGCTCCAGCTCGCCTTGATCGGCGGCGTGATCTGGCTGGCGGTGCGCTTCTTCCGCCGTCGCTCCGAGCCGCAGCTCGCCACCGCAGGCGCGCCGCTGTCGCGTGAGACGATGCAGCCCCAGCCGCGTTCGGCCGCTCCGGTCGGCGCCATGGCGGGGGGCCTCGGCGCCGCCGCCGCGGCTGCTCCTGCTGCGGCCCAGACGACCCCGATCGAACTGACGGGGCAGGACTTCAATGACTTCGAGCGGCTCCTGGGCGAGATCAACGCCGCCTATTCGAACGAGGACGAGAAGGGCCTGCGGGAACGTGTGACCGACGAGATGTTCGGCTATTTCGACGACGACCTGACCGCCAATGTGCGCAAGGGCGTGGTCGACCGCGTCTCCGACGTGAAGCTGCTCCAGGGCGACCTCTCGGAAGCCTGGACCGAGGAGGGCTTCGATTATGCCACCGTCGCGATGCGCTTCAGCCTGATCAACGCGCTCTACGAGCGTTCCAGCGGCAAGGTCGTGGACGGCAGCGCCACGGTGCCTCAGGAAGTCTCGGAGTATTGGACCTTCGTGCGCAGGCGCGGCGGCCCGTGGAAGCTCTCGGCGATCCAGCAGGCCGCCTGAGCCTCTCGAACACGACATCCGAACGGCCGGGGCGACCCGGCCGTTTTTCGTTGTGCGGTTTCGGGTGTCGCGCCCGCCCGATCCATCCTATAGGCGGACTTCTGCGATCGGGCGGTCTGTGCTGCCCCGGAACGACACGCCCTTGGAGATCCACCTGATGTCGGACATGCGCCTCGTCGTCGTCGGAGCCGCCGGCCGGATGGGCCGCATGCTGTTGCGGGCCATCCACGACGCCCCGGGCTGTACGCTGTCGGCGGCGGTCGAGCGGCCGGGCTCTCCTCATCTCGGGCAGGACTCGGGTCTGCTCGCCTGGCTGCCCGCCAACGGCATTCCGGTCACGGATGATGCGACGGCGGCCTTCGCCGCTGCCGACGGTGTGCTCGACTTCACGACGCCGGAGGCGACCGTCGCCTTCGCGGTGCTCGCCGCGAAGGCCCGCATCGCCCACATCGTCGGCACGACCGGGCTCGAGCCTGCGCATCTGGCGCAGCTTGCCGAGGCAGCGCGCGACACCGCCATCGTCCGCTCCGGCAATATGAGCCTCGGCGTGAACCTGCTGGCCGCGCTGGTGCGCAAGGTCGCGGCGACCTTGGGCACGGATTGGGACATCGAGATCGTCGAGATGCATCACCGCATGAAGGTCGATGCGCCCTCCGGCACGGCGGTGCTGCTGGGCGAGGCCGCGGCGGCCGGGCGCGAGGTCGATCTGGCGCAGCAGCGCGTCGCGGTGCGAGACGGGCAGATCGGCGCCCGCGTGCCCGGCACGATCGGCTTCGCGACCCTGCGCGGCGGCACCGTGGTGGGCGAGCATAAGGTCATCTTCGCGGGCGCGGGCGAGCGGCTCGAACTCGCCCATCTTGCCGAGGACCGCGGGCTCTTCGCGCAGGGCGCCGTCAAGGCGGCGCTCTGGAGCCGGGGGCGGGCGCCGGGGCTCTATTCCATGGCCGATGTCCTTGGGCTCGACGGTCTCTGAGAGCGGGGCTGTCGTGACGCGTCTCGTCGTCGCGCCGGGCGTCGTCCACTGGCCGGGCTATCTCGGGCCGGAGGCACAAGCCGCGCTGGTTGCCGATCTGCGCGCGGTCGCGGCGCAGGCGCCCTTCTTCCAGCCGCGCATGCCGAAGACCGGCAAGCCCTTCTCGGTGCGCATGACCAACTGCGGCGCGCTCGGCTGGGTCTCCGATGAGGCGGGCTATCGCTACCAGCCGCTGCATCCGGCCACCGGCGAGCCCTGGCCGCCCATGCCCGATGTCCTGACGCAGGCCTGGCGCGATCTCGCCGGCTATCCGCACGAGCCCCAGGCCTGCCTGGTCAATCTCTACGCGGCCTCGGCCCGCATGGGCCTGCATCAGGATCGCGACGAGCAGGATTTCGACGCCCCCGTGCTCTCGATCTCGCTCGGCGACACGGCGGTCTTCCGCATCGGCGGGACGCAACGCGGCGGCAAGACCGTGTCGCTGAAGCTGGCCTCGGGCGATGCGTTGCTCTTCGGTGGCGAGGCGCGGCTCGCCTATCACGGCATCGACCGCATCCTCGCCGGCTCGTCGGCGCTGCTGCCGCAGGGCGGGCGGATCAACCTGACCCTGCGCCGCGTGACGAAGCCGTCATCCTGAGCGCAGGGCTCAGCGCGACGCGTCCGATCCCGGCAGGTTCGGGAAGGACCAGCCGAGCAGGATCGAACCCGCCCGGAGACCGAAACCCGCCGCCAGCCCGCCGAGCATGACGAGGGGCGCGCTGAAGCCCATCGTCGTGAGAACGGCCGTCGCACCCGCGCCCGCCGCGGCGGCCGTCACGTAGAAATCGCGGCTCCACAGCACCATGGCGCGGTCGCCGGCGAGGATGTCGCGCAGGATGCCGCCGAAGGAGGCCGTCACGGCGCCCAACGCCACGGCCGAAAGCAGCGGCACGCCGGCCGCCAGCGCCTTCTGCGTGCCGGAGACGGCGAACAGCGCGAGCCCGGCCGCGTCGGCCCAGATCAGGAGGCGCTTGGCGCTCCAGCCGTCCATGCGGCCGGGGCGGAGATAGGCGATGAACCAGGCCAGCAGCGCGACGGCTGTGCAGAGGATCACGCTCAGCGGCGCCTCGACCCAGGCGACCGGACGGCCCAGCAGCAGGTCCCGCAGCGTGCCCCCGCCGACGCCGGTGACGGTGGCGAGCAGGATGAAGCCGAACGGGTCCATGCCTTTGCGGGCGGCGACGAGGGCGCCGGTCAGCGCGAAGACGGCGACGCCGGCGGCCTCGAGCACGGGGTTTAGTGCGCGGTCGGGGTGGGGTCGCCGCCCTCGGCCGCCTGCGGCTTCGGCGCGCCGGCCGAGACGCCGACCAGCGCCGGGCGCAGCACGCGCTCGCCGATCTTGTAGCCCGACTGGACGACCTTCGAGACCAGGCCCTTGGCGATCTCGGCATCGGGCGCCTCGAACATCGCCTGGTGCAGGTTCGGATCGAACTGCTCGCCCAGCGGGTCGATCTTGCGCACGCCATGGCGCTCGAGCGTCTTGAGCAGGTCGCGCTCGGTCAGGTCGACGCCCTCGATCAACCCCTTCAGCGCCGGCTCCTCGGTCGTGCGGGCGGTCTCGGGCAGGCTTTCCAGCGCACGGCGCAGATTGTCGGCGGCGCCCAGCATGTCGCGCGCGAAGCTCGTCACGGCATAGGCCTTGGCGTCGGCGATCTCGCGCTCGGTGCGGCGGCGGAGATTTTCCATGTCGGCCAGCGTCCGCAGCAGCTTGTCCTTCAGATCGTCGCGCTCCGCCTCGATCCGGGCGAAATTGGCCTGGATGATCTCCTCGGGAGACGGCGTGGCGGCCTCCTCGACGGCGGGCTCGGCGTTCGGATTGTCCGTCGCAGGGTTCTGCGTCATGGCGTGTTCCAACTCTCGCGATTCATGGCCGCCGGCGCGCATGCGGCAGGCGGCGTTCGTGGCCGATATCGGGCTTGTCGGGCCTTAAATCAAGCGCGGGCCGGCGCCCGGGCCCGCGTCGCGGCGACCTTCTCCCCCTCCGGCTCGAACACCTCGAGCAGCGCCTTGCGAATGGCGAGCTGCCGCGCCGTCGAGACGATCTTCGCATTGGTCAGGTCGGTCACGTAGAACACGTCGACCGCCTTCTCGCCGAAAGTGGCGATATGGGCGGAGGCGATGTTGAGGTTGAGCTTCCCGATCGCGGTGGTCAGGTCGTAGAGCAGGCCCGGCCGGTCGAGCCCGGCGATCTCCAGCACCGTGTGGCGGGCCGAGAGCACGTTGTCGATGATGACCTCGGGCGCGACCTGGAAGGTCTGGCCGCGCGGCGGCGGCGCCCGGCGCTGCGCCACGAGATCGGCGATCCTGATCTCCCCCTTCAGCGCGCGCTCGATCGCCGCCGCGATCCGCTCGGCGCGACGCAACTCGTCGTCATCGCGGTCGAAGGCGCGCGAGACCGAGATCGTGTCGAGCACCAGCCCGTCCGTCGTGGTGAAGATCTGCGCATCGACGATGTTGCCGCCCGAGGCCGCGCAGGCGCCGGTGACGATGGCGAGCAGCCTCGGATGATCGGGGGCCAGGATGGTGAGCTCGGTCACGCCGCGGAACTGGTCGGTTTCGACCAGCGTCGCGGTGGTGCGCCCTTCCGCCTCGGCGCGCGCCATGAAGCGGGCATGCTTCTCCTGCCGGCCGACATCGGTCTTGATCCAGTAGGCCGGGTAGTGCCGGGCGAGATAGGCATCGCGCGCGGCCCCGTCCCAATCGGCGAGCCGCTCCTTCAGCGCGTCCTGCTTCTTTTCGACCCGCGCCTTGCGCTCGATCGCGGAATGCCCGCCGGCGAGCATGATCTCGGTTTCGTAATAGAGCGTGCGCAGGAGCTGGCCCTTCCAGCCGTTCCAGACGCCGGGACCGACGGCCTTGATGTCGGCCACCGTCAGCACGAGCAGGAGCTTCAGCCGCTCCAGCGTCTGCACCGTCGCCGCGAAGCTCTCGATCGTCTTCGGGTCGCCCAGGTCGCGGCTCTGCGCCACGGTCGACATGTCGAGATGGTGTTCGACCAGCCAGGCCACCGTCTCGGTCTGGCCCTCGGTCAGGCCGAGCCGCGGCCCGAGCTTGCGGGCGATGCGGGCGCCGGCGACCGAATGGTCCTCGATGCGCCCCTTGGCGACGTCGTGCAGGAACAGCGCGACATAGAGCGCCCGCCGGTTGGTGATCGTCGGCATGATGCCATTGGCCAGCGGGTGCTCGGATTCGAGCACGCCCGCATCGATCTCGGCGAGAACGCCGATGCTGCGGATCAGATGCTCGTCGACCGTGTAGTGATGATACATGTTGAACTGCATCATCGCGACGACGCGGCCGAAATCCGGCACGAACTTGCCGAGCAGCCCGGATTCGTTCATCCGCCGCAGCACCGCCTCGGGCGAGCGCCGTGCCGTGAGGATCTCCAGGAAGATGCGGTTCGCCTCGGGATCGTTGCGCAGCTGCGGCGTCACCAGTCGCAGGGACTGTGTCACCAGCCGGCTGGCCTCGGGATGGATCGCGAGATCGTCGCGGCTGGCGATCTCGTAGAGCCGCAGCAGATTGACCGGGTCGCGCCGGAAGGCGTCGGGATCGACGACGTTGAGTCGCTGGCTCTTCAGCGTGAAATCAGGATGGCCGAGCGCGCGCACGCGCTTGCGCTTAGCGAAGGAGCCGAGCAGCCGGGAGAGTGAGGCGCGCGGCTTCTGCTGACGCGCTTCCAGCGCGGCGCAGACGATCGCCGTCAGGTCGCCGACATCCTTGGCGACGAGGAAATAGGCCTTCATGAAGCGCTCGACCGGCGCCTGGCCGCTACGCCCGGAATAGCCGATCGCTGCCGCGACCTGTCGCTGCAGGTCGAAGGACAGCCGCTCCTCGGCCCGGCCGGTGATGAAATGCATCCAGCAGCGAACGCGCCAGAGGAACTCTTCCGAACGCTGGAACATCAGCAGTTCCTTGCGGTCGAACAGCCCGGCCGCGACGAGCTCGCGAGCGTCGTTGACGCGGTAGGCGTATTTGGCGATCCAGAACAGCGTGTTGAGATCGCGCAGGCCGCCCTTGCCGTCCTTGACGTTGGGCTCGACCAGATAGCGCGAGGTTCCGGCGCGGCGAACGCGCGTCTCGCGCTCCTGCAGCTTGGCCTCGGTGAAGGCCGGGGCGGTTCCCTCCACGACCTCTGCGCCGAAGCGCCTGACGAGATCATGGAACAGCATCACGTCGCCCGCGACGAAGCGCGCTTCCAGCATTGCCGTGCGGATCGTCATGTCCGCACGCGCCTCGCGCACGCAGTCGTCGAGCGAGCGCACGGAATGGCCGACCTTCAGCTTCAGGTCCCAGAGCGGGTACAGCATCGCCTCGACGACGCTCTCGCCCCAGGCCGTCTGCTTGTGCGGGAATAGGAAGAGCAGATCGACATCCGAGCCCGGCGCCAGCGTGCCGCGGCCATAGCCCCCGACAGCCACCACGGCGATGCGCTCGGACTGCGACGGATTCTGCGCGGGATAGAACAGCTCGGTCGCCGCCACGTGCAAGCAGCCGACGATGGCGTCCATCACGGCAGACAGGTGCTGGGCGCAGACCAGACCATGGCGCGGCCGCTGCAGCAGGCTCTTTGCGGAGTCGAGCCCCTGATCGAGGACGTCGCGCAGCGCCGCGACGAGGGCGGGGCGCGCCTGGGGCGCGGGCGCAGCCGCCACACCGGCCAGCAGCGGAGCCATGGCACGGCGCGGATTGGCGAGAACGGCGTCGAGTTCGAGAGCCGGCTGATCGGCAGAGGATGACACCAGCCCTGACCTCGCTTGCGGGGATGCCCGGTGCGGGCCCGTTCTGCTGGTTAGCATGGGGAGGAGATTCGCAAAGAAGTTTAAATAGCAGCAATTTTACGTGAAATATGACAAACAACATCCCGCCATGTTCTGTTTGACATACAGAACGAATGGACCTACAAGGCGGATACGCGCCGATTTGAGCCACCAGCTTGCGGGCGCGAAACAAGTGCAGCTAAAGCGTGGGGCATGGGCGCCAACCTGTCGCTCGGTCCCTTCGCGCATCGAAAGGGACCACCAATGACAATTTCCCGCCGTCTCGCCATCGCCGGACTCGCCGCCTCGCTCGTTCTGTCTGCCGGACAGGCTTTTGCCCAGGCGCCGAAGGAAATCCGCATCGACTTCGCGACCTACAATCCCGTCAGCCTCGTGCTGAAGGACAGCGGCATCCTCGAAAAGGCGCTGGCCGCCGACGGCATCACCGTGCGCTGGGTCCAGTCCGCCGGATCGAACAAGGCGCTGGAGTTCCTGAACGCGGGCTCGCTCGATTTCGGCTCGACCGCCGGCGCCGCCGCGCTGATCGGCAAGATCAACGGCAACCCGATCAAGTCGATCTACGTCTATTCGCGGCCGGAATGGACGGCGCTCGTCACCGGCGCCAAGAGCGAGATCACCAAGGTCGCCGACCTCAAGGGCAAGCGCGTCGCCGTCACACGCGGCACCGACCCGCACATCTTCCTCGTCCGGGCGCTGGCCGAGGCCAAGCTGACCGAGAAGGACGTCAAGCTGGTTCTCCTGCAGCACGCCGACGGGCGCCTTGCACTCGAGCGCGGCGATGTCGATGCCTGGGCGGGTCTCGATCCGCTGATGGCCGCCGCCGAGGTCGAGAGCGGCGCGAAGCTCTTCCATCGCAAGGCCGCCGACAACACCTGGGGCGTGCTCAACGTCCGCGAGGCCTTCGCCAAGGACAATCCCGCCCTCGTCCGCAGGGTGCTGGCCGCCTACGAGCAGGCGCGGACCTATGCTCTCGCGAATCCGGCCGAGTTGAAGAAGACCCTGGTCGCCTACACCAAGCTGTCGGACGCCGTGATCGAGCGGCAGCTCACCCGGACAGAACTCACGCATTCCAGCATCGGGTCAGCGCAGGCCGAGACCATCATCGCGGCCGGCCTCGCGCTGCAGGAGGCGGGCGTCGTGCCCGCCAAGACCGATGTGAAGGCCGTGGTCGACGATCTGCTCGACCGCAGCTTCGCCGTCACCAACTGACGCACGCTGGAATCGGATGAGCGCGCTCGGGATCGAGACGACGGCTGAGGAGCAGGGCGGTCCCGCCCGGCCTCGGCCCCGTCGTCCCGGCCTGGCGCTGGCGGGGTTTGCGCTGCCGGTCGTTCTGGCCGTGCTGTGGGAGGTCGCCGTCAGATCCGGCTTCGCCAATGGCCGGCTGATGCCGCCGCCGAGCGTGGTCGGGGCCACCCTGTGGTCTCTCGCGGCTTCGGGCGAACTCTTCACCCATGCCGCGGCGACGCTCTGGCGGGTTGCGGCCGGGTTTGCCCTCGGCGCTGCGGCGGGCACCCTGCTCGGCGCCATCACCGGTGCGCTTCCGGTGGCGCGCGGCCTGATCGACCCGACGCTGCAGGCCCTGCGCGCCATCCCCTCGATCGCCTGGGTGCCGCTCTTCATCCTCTGGCTCGGCATTTTCGAGGCGTCGAAGGTCGCGCTGATCGCGGTCGGCGTGTTCTTCCCGGTCTATCTCGGTGTCGCCGCGGCGATCCAGGGCATCGACCGCAAGATCGTCGAGGTCGGTCGCGTCTTCCGGCTGGGGCGGCTGGCGATGGCGCGACGGGTGCTGCTGCCGGCGATCCTGCCGGCCTGGATCACGGCACTGCGCTCGGGGCTGGGGCTGGGCTTCATGTTCGTGGTCGCAGCCGAGATCATGGGCGCCAGCGAAGGGCTCGGCTACCTCCTCGTCGACGGCCAGCAGCTCGGCCGGCCCGACACCATCATCGCGGCCATCATCAGCTTCGCCGTGCTCGGTAAGCTGGCCGATGGCGTGCTCGTCGCCCTCACGCGGCCGGTTCTCGCCTGGCAGGACACGGCCCGCGACAAACTCTGAGTGAGCCCTCGATGCTGAGCTTCGAGACCCTGTCGAAAACCTATGCCGACGGCACGCAGGCGCTATCGGCCATCACGCTCGACGTCGCGCAGGGGGAGATCCTCGCGCTCGTCGGCGGCTCGGGCTGCGGCAAGACCACCTTGCTGCGGCTGATCGCCGGCCTCGATCGGCCGAGCGCCGGGCGCATCCTGCTCGACGGCGACACGATCGCCGAGCCGCGCGCCGATGTCGGCGTGATCTTCCAGGAGCCGCGCCTCTTCCCCTGGCTGTCGGTCGCGGAGAATGTCGGCTTCGGCCTCTCGCATCTCTCGGCCTTCGAGCGGGAGGGACTGGTCACCAACGCGCTCGTGCGGGTGGGCCTTGGCGGTTATGATCGGCGCTGGCCGCGCGAACTCTCCGGCGGCCAGCAGCAGCGCGTCGCCATCGCCCGCGCCCTTGTGACCCGCCCCAAGCTGCTGCTGATGGACGAGCCCTTCTCGGCGCTCGACGCCACCACCCGCGCCAGCCTCCATGGCCACCTGCTCGCCCTGTGGGTCGAAAGCCGGCCGACGGTGGTCATGGTCACCCATGACGTCGAGGAGGCGGTGACGCTGGCGGACCGGATCGTGGTGATGCAGCCCAAGCCCGGCCGCATCTTCGACGAATTCGACAACCCGCTCGCCCGCCCGCGCGACCGGCTCTCGCCGGCGTTCGAGGCCGCCAAGCGCGAGGTGCTGCGCAGCCTGGATCGTTCGCTGCGTGACGAGGCCCCGCACCAGCAGAAGGCCGCGGAGACGGCCGGGATGTGGTGGTGAGCCGCGTCACGGGGCATCGCTTTCCGGTGGCCTGTGACCGCTCGAGCCTCTATCAGCGCATCCGACAGGTTCATTCGACTTGAGGTTCTGACACCATGGACGTCACCGCTCTTCGCGCCCTGCAGGCCCCGCTCAAGGACGCCTACCGTTCGGACCCCAATGCGGCCGTCGTCACCCTGAAGGCCAAGGGCGAACTCGACGACCAGCATATCGCCTGTAAGGTCGAGACCGGCCGTGCGATCGCGCTGGCGGGGCTGCACCCGGCCACTGGCGGCTCCGGCGCCGAACTCTGCTCGGGCGACATGCTGCTGGAGGCCCTCGTCGCCTGCGCCGGCGTCACCCTGAAGGCGGTGGCGACCGCGCTCGAGATCGAGCTGAAGAAGGGCGTCGTCCATGCCGAGGGCGATCTCGACTTCCGCGGCACGCTTGGCGTCGCCAAGGAGGCCGCGGTCGGCTTCAAGGCGATCCGGCTGTCCTTCGAGGTCGAGACCGACGCGCCGCAGGAAAAGCTCGACACGCTGCTGAAGCTGACCGAGCGCTACTGCGTCGTCTTCCAGACGCTTAATGTGAAGCCCGAGCTCAGCGCGACCCTGTCGGTCGCCTGATCACCCGGCCGCTCACTCGGCGGCCTTCTTCAAGGCGAGCCCCTCGGCGAAGGGCAGCGTCGGCTCGCCCTTCGCCTCGTCGAAATCGAGCGCCACGATGCGCTCGCCGCGGCTGGCGATCTTGCCGGCCGAGGTGCGCAGCCCGGCCACATCGTCCTGCGCCTGGCGGAAATGCTGGTCGAGCTTCTCCGCCCGCTCGGCCAGCCGCCGGACATCGGCCAGCAGCTTGCCGACCTCGCTCTGGATCACCTGCGCCTCTTCCCGCATCCGCGCATCGCGCACCAGCGACTGCATGAGCTGGATCGCGAGCGCCAGCAGCGAGGGCGAGACGATCATGATCCGCGCGCGATGCGCCTTCTGGATCACGTCGTCGAAATGCTCGTGCAACTCGGCATAGATCGATTCCGAAGGCACGAAGAGCAGGGCGAGGTCCTGGGTCTCGCCGGGCAGGAAATAGCGCTCGGCGATGTCCTTCACATGCACGCCGACATCGTTGCGGACGCGTGCGGAGGCGGCCTTTCGCGCCTCCTCGCCACGGGCCTCCCGCAATTGCGTGAAGCTCTCCAGCGGGAACTTGGCGTCGATGACGAGCCCGCGCCCGTCGCCGGGCAGCGTCACCAGGCAGTCCGGCCGCTTGCCGTTGGAGAGCTGCGGCTGGAAGGCAAAGAAGGCGCCGGGCAGCCCGTCCCGGATGATCGCCTCCATGCGACCCTGGCCGTAGGCGCCGCGCGCCTGCTTGTTGGAGAGCACGTCGCGCAGCGTCACCACTTCGGAGGTGAGGCTGGTCAGGTTCTTCTGAGCGCTGTCGATCACCGCGAGCCGCTCCTGCAGCTTGCCCAGACTTTCGGTGGTCTGGCGGACATTCTGTTCCAGACCCTGGCCGACCTGATGGCGCAGACCCTCCATGCGATCGGCGACGAGGCGTGCGAGATCGCCCTGCCGCGTCGAGAGGATCTCGGCCATGGTCTGCATCCGGCCGGTCAGCTCCGCCTGCAGGCGGTTCATCTCGGCGACCTTGTCGTCGGTCTCGCGAGCCCTCTCGGCTGCGATCAGCGCCTCGAGCGCCCGTCTGCGGCTGCCGCGCCAGGCCGACAGCGCCAGCAGCAGGAGCAGCCCGAGCGTCGAGATGCCGAAGCCGAGTGCGGCCTGCGCCCAGGTCACCGGCCGGTCGAGGAGGGTGAAAGCGATCTCTGTCATGCCGGGAGGATAGCCGATTCGGGTGAATCAATTCGAACGAAAGCGGAACGGTTTGACCCGCGATGCGCGAGCGCTTATGTGGCCCGTCCACCACCCGAGAAACCGCGCAGACACAGCCCCATGGCCATCCGCCCGCTCGTCATCCTGCCAGACTCCCAGCTTCGGTTGGTGTCCACCCCCGTGGCCGAGATCACGCCCGAGATCCGCACCCTCGTCGCCGACATGTTCGAGACGATGTACGACGCGCCCGGGATCGGGCTGGCCGCCATCCAGATCGGCGTGCCCAAGCGCGTGGTGACGCTCGACGTCGCCAAGCGCGCGCCTGAGCCGGAGGAGGCCGCTGCTGGCGAGGACGAAACTTCCGACGCAGCCGACAGCCAGGAGAAGCGCGACCGGCAGCCGCGCAATCCGATGGCCTTCATCAACCCGGAGATCACCTGGTCCTCGGAGGAGCGCAGCGTCTACGAGGAAGGCTGCCTCTCGATTCCGGAATACTATGAGGAGGTCGAGCGCCCGGCTTCGGTCAGGGTCGCCTACACCGATCTCGACGGACAGCGGCAGGAGATCGAGGCCGATGGCCTGCTCGCCACCTGCATCCAGCACGAGATCGATCATCTGAACGGCGTGCTGTTCATCGACCATCTCTCGCGCCTCAAGCGCGAGCGCGTCACCAAGCGCTTCGCCAAGCAGGCGCGACGCGAGGGGTGACGGGACAGCGAGAGCAAACCGCCGTCATTCCGGACAAGCCGCGCCAGCGGCGCCGATCCGGAATCCATCAGAGGGCTCGGGCATCCGATGATGGATTCCGGGTCTTCGCTTCGCCCGGAATGGCGGGCGCGATTGAGGTAACATCCAGCGTATGAGTTTGCGCGTCATCTTCATGGGCACGCCCGACTTCGCGGTGCCGACGCTGACCGAAATCATCGGCCAGGGGCACGAGGTCGTCAGCTGCTACACCCGCGCCCCGGCGCAGGCGGGACGGGGCCTCGAACTGAAACCCTCGCCGGTGCACAGGGCGGCCGAGCGCTTCGGCATCCCCGTCTTCACGCCCTCGACCCTGAAGACGCCCGAGGTGGCCGAGCAGATCGCCTCCCATCAGGCCGATGTCGCGGTCGTCGTCGCCTATGGCATGATCCTGCCACAGGCGATCCTCGACATTCCGGAGCTCGGCTGCCTCAACCTGCATGCCTCGCTGCTGCCGCGCTGGCGTGGCGCCGCGCCGATCCAGCGTGCGGTTATGGCCGGCGATGCCGAGAGCGGCGTCTGTGTGATGAAGATGGAGGCGGGCCTCGACACCGGCCCCGTCGGCATGGTCGAGCGGCTGGAGATCGGCCCCGACATGACCTCCGGCGAACTCCACGACCGGCTGGCGCCGCTGGGCGCCGATCTGATGGTCCGTGCGCTCGCCGCGCTCGGGCGCGGCGGCCTGCAGTTCACGCCGCAACCGGAAGAGGGCGTGACCTACGCCGCCAAGATCGCCAATGCCGAGGCGAAGCTGAACTGGGCCCGCCCGGCCCGGCAGGTCCACGATCTCGTCCGAGGGCTCGCGCCCTTTCCGGGCGCCTTTGCCGAGATCGATCTCGGCAAGGGCCCCGAGCGGCTCAAGGTCTTGCGCACGGCACTCGCCGGCGGCGCGGCCGAGCCCGGCATGTTGCTCGACGACGAAGGCACCGTCGCCTGCGCGGAAGGGGCGGTGAAGCTGCTTCAGGTCCAGCGGGCCGGCGGGCGGCCGGTCAGCGGCGCCGAGTTCCTGCGCGGGGCGCGGCTCTCCGCCGGCCAGAAGCTCTGATGCCGCGCTACAAGCTCGTCATCGAATATGACGGCACGCCCTTCTCGGGCTGGCAGCGGCAGCTCAACGGCCCGTCCGTACAGCAAAGCGTCGAGGAGGCGATCGAGGCCTTCTGTAACCATCCCGTCAGGCTGCACTGCGCAGGCCGCACCGATGCCGGCGTCCATGCCACGCATCAGGTCGCCCATGTCGATCTGGAGAAGGAATGGCGCACCGATGTCGTGCGCGATGCCAGCAACGCCCGCCTCAAGCGCCTCCCCGTCGCCGTCTGCAGCGCCGAGGCCGTGTCCGACGATTTCGACGCCCGCATCTCGGCCAAGCGCCGCTACTACATCTACCGCATCCTCGACCGGCGCGCCCAGCCGGCGCTGGACCGCGACCGGCTCTGGCATGTGCCGGTGAAGCTCGATCACGAGGCGATGGACCGCTCGGCCAAGGCCCTGCTCGGCCATCACGACTTCACCACCTTCCGCGCCGCCGAGTGCCAGGCCAACAGCCCGATGCGCACGCTGGACAGGCTCGACGTCCGCCGCGAGGGCGAGGAGATCGTCGTCTACGCCCATGCCCGCTCCTTCCTACACCATCAGGTCCGTTCGATCGTCGGCTGCCTGAAGATGGTCGGAGCCGGGCGTTGGCCCGAGAAGAAGCTGGGCCACGTGCTGGCGGCGCGGGATCGTTCGCAGTGCGCGGCGCTGGCACCGCCCTGCGGGCTCTATCTGGCGGGGGTCGACTACTAAGCCTGTCGGGGCTCGCCGCCTCAGAAGACGATGAAGCCAAAAAAGCGCAGGATCGCGTAATCCGCCACGATGCTGGCCAGCAGCACGGGCGTGGCGACCCCGCTCCCGGCCCCGAAGGCCGCACGCGCCACGCAATAGCGCAGCCGCAGCACGATGGCGGCGAAGGCGAGCGTCTGGAGCAGCGCGAGGCCCGGTGTGGACCAGCCGATCGCGAACACCGTAGCCGGAACGGCGACCAACCCGGCAGCGAGGATTCCCGCCCAGTTCCAGGCGATGACGAAGGCGGTGAAACGCGGTGTCTGCGCGAGATGCGGGGCGAGCGCGAACAGCAGCGCCGGCACGGCCAGAATGCTCGCGAGCGTCGCCCCGAAAACCGCCAGCGCCAGGCCCGGAGCGGTGAACAGGCCCGCCGAATTGGGCAGGCCGGCATGAATTCTCAGCGCCGCGAGCAGGGCGATCGCGGCGGGCAGCGTCAGCGGCAGCAGGGCGACGAAAGAGCGCCAGAATCCGCTGCGCGTCAGTTCCAGATCCTCCAGCGCCTCGGCGCCGCGCCCCATCAGCTGCCAGGAGGCGCGCAGCGAGCGCGTCACGTCATCGGCCGCGAGCTTCATCCCACCATCCTTAGACTTTCGTCTAAGATGACTATGGGTCAGCGCCTGAAGCTCGTCAATCGGCTCCGGCAGCGGCGAAATAGCTCGTCAGCAGGCGATGCGTGATCGCCTCGAGGGTCAGAAGATCCGCCACGGCGACGCGCTCGTCGACCTGATGCACGGTCTGGCCGACCACGCCGTACTCGACCACAGGGCAGTAACTCTTGATGAAGCGCGCATCCGACGTGCCGCCGGTTGTCGACAGGGCCGGCCGCCGCCCGGTCTCGGCCTCGACGGCATCGGCGACCATCGCCACGAAGGGGCCGGGTTCGGTCAGGAACGCGACCGCATTGGTCGGCTCGAAGACGATTTCGTAGCGAACGCTGTTGCCGGCGGCCTCGCGCAGGCGCCGCTCGATCTCGGCCGCGAGAGTCTCCGGCGTCCAGACATCGTTGAAGCGGATGTTGAAGACGGCCCTGGCCTGCGCGGGCACGACATTCGTCGCCGGATTGCCGACGTCGAGCGTCGTGACTTCCAGATTGCTCGGATCGAAATGTGCGGTGCCCTTATCGAGTGCGGTGGCTTCCAGCGCCGCGAGCAGCCGCACCATCCCGCGGATCGGGTTCTCCGCGAGATGCGGATAGCCGACATGGCCCTGCTTGCCATGGACGGTCAGGCGCCCGGTCAGCGAGCCGCGTCGGCCGATCTTGATCATGTCGCTCATGGTCGCCGGATTGGTCGGCTCGCCGAGCAGGCAATGGTCGAAGCGCTCGCCCCGCGCATGCGCCCATTCGAGCAGCTTGACGGTGCCGTTCACAGCCGGTCCCTCCTCGTCGCCCGTAATGAGAAACGCGATCGAGCCTGGAGCGTCGGGGTTCTCGCGGCGGAAACGGAGCGCCGCCGCGATCATCGCGGCGAGGCCGCCCTTCATGTCGCAAGCTCCGCGGCCATGCAGCATGCCGTCGCTGATCGTCCCGCCGAAGGGGGCGCGCGTCCAGGCGCCGGCGTCTCCCACCGGCACGACATCGGTATGGCCGGCAATGACGAAGACGGGGCCCTCGCGCCCGATCCGGGCATAGAGATTCTCGACATCGGGCGTGCCGGCCGCCGAAAAGACCGGCCGCTCGACCGTGAAGCCCTCGGCCGCCAGCAGCTCGGCGATGAGGCCGAGCGCCCCGCCCTCCGCCGGAGTGACCGACGGGCAGCGGACCAGCGCCCTGGTCAGCGCGACGGGGTCGAGGGGATCGAAGGCGAGGAGGTCGCGGGGCTGTGTGTCCATGCGCCCGCTTTAGCATCGGTCCCGCCGGCCGCAAGCGGCTCCTCGTCACGAGCCGACGGCATCAGGCCGAGATCGACCAGCGCGAAGAGCCAGGCGATCAGCGAAATCGTATCGAGCGAGGGCGCCCAGGCGATCGGCAGGAGGGGTCGGAGCTGACCCGGCAGCACGATCGCGCAGACCAGGATGATGCCGTAGAGGCCGCTGCTGCCGCGGTCGGTCGCGCGTTTCGCGGCCAGCGCGGCCCAGGGGAAGAGGGCAAAGGCATGCGCGAAGGCCACGGCGCGCTCGGATCCATGGCCGAACAGGCCTGGTGCAGCCTGCTGAAGGCCGAACAGGGCGACCGCGACGACGGCGCTGCCGAGCCAGAAGCGGCCGAGGCCGATACGGCCGTCGAAGTCGGTGAGCAGGCGGACAAGGGTCATCGATCAGGCTCCGATGATGCCGTTGTGGCACGCTTGCGGCCGCCCCGGAAGGATATGGTGAATAAAAGGTTAACGCCGTCGTGCAGCGCCGGTTCGTGAAAGAGCTTGAACGGGGCCGGCTGCCCCGTTAGCTGCGGCGCAGGGTGCCGGCACCGCCGGGCGCGAACCCGGATGCCAACGGCGCGACGGTGCCGAGCGAGGTTGCGAGATGACGATCCGATTCCACCGTGGCGATCTGCCGGACGGCTTCGACGCCGGGGCCAGCATCGCCATCGACACCGAGACGCTCGGCCTCAACCCGCATCGCGACCGCCTCTGCGTGGTGCAGCTCTCCCGCGGCGACGGCACGGCGGATGTGGTGCAGGTCCTGAAGGACGGTCCAAGGCCCGCGAACCTGATCCGCCTGCTGCAGGATCCCGCCGTGCTCAAGTTGTTCCACTTCGCCCGGTTCGACGTCGCGGTGCTGCGCCATGCCTTCGGCGTCGTCACCGGCCCGGTCTACTGCACCAAGATCGCCTCGAAGCTCACGCGCACCTATACCGACCGACACGGCCTGAAGGATCTGGTTCGCGAGTTGCTCGGGATCGAACTCTCCAAGCAGCAGCAATCCTCCGATTGGGGCGCCGAGACTCTGAGCGAGGCGCAACTGGCTTACGCCGCCTCCGACGTGCTGCATCTGCACGCGCTGCACGGGCGTCTTGAGGCGATGCTGGCGCGCGAGGGGCGTACCCATCTCGCCAGGGCCTGCTTCGACTTCCTGCCCTTCCGGGCGGAGCTGGATCTGGCCGGGTGGTCAGAAAACGACATCTTTGCTCATACTTGACAAATTCTAAGCCATCTTGCGTCAGTTTGACCGTGGTGTCCGACGGGGCGCGTTCGCCGCACGACACGAAAAAGCCGTTTGCGACTGCCATTCCGCGGGGCATGACTGTGGCGATGACAACCAATGACTGGGCCGCCCGCCCCAACGGGCCGGCGGCGCGGCGGCAGGCGGCGTTCGGCGCGGCACGCCGGCACACGCGGCTCGTTCATTTCCTGCGCAAGGCGATTCCCGTGGGAGCGGCCGTTGCGGTCGTCTCCCTGCTGGTGGTGCCGTTCCTCACCCCACTCAGCGGCGTGGCCAGCGTTTCGCTCGGCGCGGTCGGGATCTCCGGCGGCAAGGTCAAGATGGATACGCCGCGCCTGTCCGGCTATCGCAAGGACAACCGGCCCTATGAGGTGACGGCCGAGGCCGCGCTGCAGGAAATCCGCAACCCGACACAGGTCGAACTTCAGCAACTCACTGCGCGGCTCCAGATGGAGCGCGAAGGCTGGGTAACGGTAAACGCCAAGAGCGGCCTCTTTGACACCCAGAAGGAAAAGCTGAAGCTGGTCGACGATGTCCATGTCCGGACCGAGAACGGCCATGACATCCGCATGAAGACGGCCGATGTCGACTTCAAGGGCGGCACGGTCGTCTCGAAGGAGCCCGTCAAGGTCAGCCTCGGAACCACCACCGTCGATGCCGACTCGCTCGATGTGAAGGACAACGGCGCCTTGATCGTTTTCCAGGGGCGCGTGCGCGCCCATATCCCCAATGCTCCGGCCGGCACCATCGCCGGCCCCGAGCGCGAGGGCAGCACCCCGCAACCGGAACTGCTCCGGTCGGGTCTCTCAGGAGCGGGCACGCAGGGATCGGCGGCTGCCGGCCCCTCCCGCGCGACAGGACAGTGACCATGCAGACTTCCGCCCGTATCTCCCTGCTCTCCCGCCTTGCCGCCTCGGCGGGCGTGCTCGCGCTGCTGATGGCTGCGGCGGTGCCGCAGCAGGCAATGGCGCAGGCCAAGGCGCGCAGCGGCGGCAATGCCAGCTCTCCGCTCGGGGGGCTCGGCGGCGACAGCAAGGAGCCGATCAAGATCGATGCCGACAAGCTGGACGTGCTCGACAAGGAGAACCGTGCGGTCTTCAGTGGCAATGTGGTCGCGGTCCAGGGCGAGACCACGGTCCGCTGCACGGTCATGACCGTGTTCTATGAGGGTCGGGGCGGCCAGGGCGCCGGCGCCAAGCCGGCAACGCCCACGCCGGCGGCTGCGCCGGGGCAGGGCAACGACAGCTCGATCAAGCGCATCGAGTGCAAGGGTCCGGTGACGGTCGTGTCGAAAACCCAGGCCGCGACCTCCGACAATGCGGTGTTCGACCGTTCGACCAATACCGTCATCATGACCGGCAATGTCGCGCTGAACGACGGGCCCAACATCACGCGCGGCGAGAAGCTGACCTACAACACTGTCACCGGCATCGCCAATGTCGAGACCAACAAGGGTGGTCGTGTGCAGGGCTTCTTCGTGCCGAACGCAGCCGATGCCAACAAGGGCACGCCCGGCGCCAAGCCCGCGACCCCACCGACCAACTGAGCGGCCGATCCCGCGCGCGCTCGGCGCGCGTCCCTCTCGATCTCTCCAGTCCAGGCGCACCCCTCCACGTGACTCTCTCCGACATTTCGCAAAGCGTGACCGCACCCGGGCGCGAGGCGCCTTCGACCGCCCGGCGCGGGGCGAGCCTGCTCGGACGGCTCTTCCGCCGGTCGGAGAAGGAGGCTCGGGAGGAGGACTCGGCGGGCGTCACCGCGCTGGGCGGCCCGGGCATCCTGTCCGTCACGGGTCTGCGCAAGAGCTATGGTGGCCGCACCGTCGTCAGCGACGCCAGCCTGTCGCTGCGCCAGGGCGAGGCGGTCGGCCTGCTCGGCCCCAACGGCGCCGGCAAGACGACGATCTTCTACATGATCACCGGGCTGGTCGCGGCCGATCTCGGCACGATCTCGCTGGAAGGAAACGACATTACCCAGTTGCCGATGTACCAGCGGGCGCGGCTCGGCATCGGCTATCTGCCCCAGGAAGCCTCGATCTTCCGCGGGCTGAGCGTGGAAGACAATATCCGGGCGGTGCTCGAGGTGGTCGAGGCCGACCGTCGCGAGCGCGAGCGGCAGCTCGACCAGCTGCTGGAGGAATTCACCATCGCCCGCCTCCGCAAGGCGCCCTCTATCGCGCTGTCGGGCGGTGAGCGGCGGCGCTGCGAGATTGCGCGCGCGCTCGCCGGCAAGCCCTCCTTCATCCTGCTCGACGAGCCCTTCGCCGGCATCGACCCGATCGCGGTCGGCGACATTCAGGCGCTGGTCCGGCAGCTCACCGACCGCGGCATCGGCGTGCTGATCACCGACCACAATGTTCGCGAAACGCTCGGTCTAGTCGATCGCGCCTACATCATTCATTCCGGCCGGGTGCTGACCGAAGGTTCGCCGGCCGAGATCATCGCCAATCCCGATGTGCGCCGCGTCTATTTGGGCGAAGATTTCCGCCTCTGAGCCGAACGCGGACGTCGCTTCGGACGCCATCCCCCGGCCGGCAATTTCGTCGATCCGGCCAATCATCATATCGCACTTGCGAGATGATGCTGCGCCGCATTAACTTCGCACGGCAAAGACCGCCAAAGGCCTTTGACGGATGGCGAGCACAGCGCTAGGCTGACCTTCAAAGCAAGAAGCGTGCCGTTTCGGGACGCTGGGTCGGGAAGGTCTGACGCGCATGGCGATGATGCCGCGCATGGAGCTGCGCCAGGGGCAATCCCTGGTGATGACGCCGCAACTGCTGCAGGCGATCAAGCTTCTGCAATTGTCGCATCTCGAACTCCAGAACTTCGTCGAGGGCGAACTCGAGCGCAACCCGCTGCTGGAGCGGGAGGACGTCTCGGAGGGGCCGTTGCAGGCGGCCGCAGACAGCGCCCATGCCGCCGATCAGGAGAGCTACGACCGGGCCGAGAGCCTCAACAGCCAGGAAGGCATGGAGACGCGTCTCGGCACCGGCCTCGACAATGTCTTCCAGAGCGAACAGCCCACCGTGGCGCGGCTCGACAGCAGCGGTGCCGACAGCCTGCCGATCATCGGCGGAGCCTATGGCGGCTCGGGTGGGTCCTTCGAGGAGGGGCCTGACGGGTTCGAGAGCGGTCTGACGGCTGATGTCTCGCTTCACGATCATCTCAGCGCGCAGCTCGATCTCGCGGTTCACGATCCGGCAGAACGGCTCATCGGCCGCCATCTGATCGATGCGGTCGACGATTCCGGCTATATGGGCGAGCCTCTGCCCGAGATCGCGGAGCGGCTCGGTGTCCCGGTGGAACGGGTCGAGGGCGTGCTGCGGATCGTCCAGAGCTTCGATCCCTCCGGCGTCGCAGCGCGTGACGTGGCCGAGTGCCTGTCGATCCAGCTGCGCGACCGCGACCGCTTCGATCCCGCCATGCAGACCCTGGTGGCGAACCTTCACCTCGTCGCCAAGCGCGACTTCGCAGCCCTCAAGCGGCTTTGCGGGGTTGATGACGAGGACATCGCCGACATGGTGGCCGAGATCCGGCGCCTCGACCCAAAACCCGGCCGCGGCTTCGGCGGCTCGGCGGCCGAGACGGTGGTGCCGGATGTCTTCATCCGCGCCGCGCCGGACGGCTCATGGCTCGTCGATCTGAACCCGGACACGCTGCCCCGCGTGCTGGTGAACCAGACTTATCACGCGCGGGTCTCGAAGGCGGCGCGCAGTGACGAGGAGAAGGCCTTCATCGCCGAATGCCTGCAGACCGCCAACTGGCTGACCCGCTCGCTCGAGCAGCGGGCCAGGACCATCCTGAAGGTGGCGAGCGAGATCGTCCGCCAGCAGGACGGATTCTTCGCCCATGGCGTCGAGCATCTGCGCCCGCTCAACCTGAAGACCGTCGCCGACGCCATCGGCATGCATGAATCCACCGTCTCGCGCGTGACCTCGAACAAATACCTGATCTGCTCACGCGGCGTTTTCGAGATGAAATACTTCTTCTCCGCCGCCATCGCCGCGACCGGCTATGGCGAGGCGCATTCGGCCGAGGCCGTGCGGTTCCGCATCCGGCAGATGATCGACGACGAGGCACCCGCCGATGTGCTCTCGGACGATGCGATCGTGGCCCGGCTGAAGGAGGGCGGGATCGACATCGCCCGCCGCACCGTCGCGAAGTATCGCGAATCTCTGCGCATCCCCTCCTCGATGGAGCGCCGCCGCGAAAAGGTCGCGATGGCGATGGGCAGTCGCTGAGCCCCCCTTCGCCACGCCTGCGACGGCTTTGGGCCATATCATTGACAGACCCGGTAGCGAGTTCTTAGCTCCCAGAGACGGCCGATCTCCCGGCCGTGGCTAAGAAGGGGAAGCACTCCATGAGCCTGCGAATCTCCGGCAAGAACCTCGATGTCGGCGAGGCCCTGCGTGGCCAGGCCGAGGCCCGCGTCGCTGCCGCTCTCGGCAAGTATTACGAAGGCGGCTACCAGGGCCATGTGACCGTCGGCAAGGACGGGACCGCGTTCAAGACGGACGGCGTCCTGCACCTGTCTTCGGGCATCACGCTCGAGGCGTCCGGCACGGCGCACGATGCCTATGCCAGCCTGGACAAGATGGCGGAGCGCATCGAGAAGCGCCTGCGTCGCTACAAGCGACGGCTCAAGGACCGCTCCGCCAGCGCCAATGGTCGCGAGCCCGCGCTCGAAATCCCCAGCTATGTCATTGCCGCCCCGGATGAGGATTTCGAGGAGGTTGAGGTCGAGGGCGCCGGCGACAACCCCGTGATCGTGGCGGAATCGACCAAATCCCTGCATGTCATGACCGTCGGCGACGCCGTCGCGGAGCTTGATCTCACCGGCGCGCCGGTCGTGATGTTCCGCCATGCTGGTCATGGCCGGATGAACGTCGTATACCGCCGCCGCGACGGCAACATCGGCTGGATCGATCCTCCCGCGTCGCTGTCATAGGTCCGGCGACGTTCCGCGCGGGCCCGAACCTTGACCCTGTCGCATGTCAGGATACGCGGCACGGGACATGCATGGACTGGCGCATGACGCTGATCGATCTTCTGAGCCCTGCAGCGGTGATCTCGCCGTTGCGGGCCAACGGCAAGAAGCAGGCGCTGCTGGAACTCGCCCAGCAGGCCGCGCAGCTCACGGGCCTGTCCGAGCGGGATCTCTTCGAGGCGCTGCTGCAGCGCGAGCGCCTCGGCTCCACCGGTATCGGTGACGGCATCGCCATCCCCCATGGCCGGATGGCCGGGATTGACCGCCTGGTCGGCCTCTTCGCCCGGGCGGAGAAGCCGATCGATTTCGATGCGCTCGACGGCCAGCCCGTCGATCTGATCTTCGTCCTGATCGCCCCAGAGGGCGCCGGCGCCGACCATCTCAAGGCGCTGGCCCGGGTGGCGCGCGTGCTGCGAAACCCCGCGGTCCTGGAGCAGGTCCGCGCTGCCCGCGACCCTGCCGCCATCTACGCCATCCTGTCCGAATCGGCGGCGCAGGCCGCCTGAGCCGCATTGGCCGCAGCGAGGCGGCTCTCTCTCGCATTTGATTAGATCGCAACATCGGCTATTCGCTTGCGCGAAGCTCCCGCCCGGAGGGCGAGGGGACCGTCGCTGCATGCCGGAGTGCTGCCCATGGCCTATACCCATGTCGATCTCTTCCCGCTCGGGCCGGACGAGACGCCTTATCGCCATCTCGGCAGCGAGGGGGTCTCCGTCGAGCGGATTGGCGATCGCGAGGTTCTGAATGTCTCCCGCGAAGCCATCCGCCGCCTCAGCGAACAGGCCTTCATCGACATCAACCATCTGCTGCGGCCAGGACATCTCGCCCAGCTCGCCAAGATCCTCGACGATCCCGAGGCGACCTCGAACGACAAGTTCGTGGCTTACGACCTCCTGAAGAATGCCAACATCGCCGCCGGCGGCGTGCTGCCGATGTGCCAGGACACCGGCACGGCGATCATCATGGGCAAGAAGGGCCGCCGCGTCTGGACGGAGGGCGAGGACGAGGAGGCGCTCGGCGAGGGCGTCGCCGACGCCTATTTCAAGCGCAACCTGCGCTATTCGCAGGTCGCTCCGCTGTCGATGTTCGAGGAGAAGAACACGGCGACCAACCTGCCGGCGCAGATCGACATCTACGCCGAGGGCAAGGGTCATGGCGAGGACGCCTACAAGTTCCTCTTCGTCGCCAAGGGGGGCGGCTCGGCCAACAAGACCTTCCTGTTTCAGGCGACACCCTCGCTGCTGACGAAGGAGCGCATGATCGCGTTCCTGAAGGAAAAGATTCTGACGCTCGGCACCGCCGCCTGCCCGCCCTACCATCTCGCCATCGTCATCGGCGGCACCTCGGCCGAGCAGAACCTCAAGACAGTGAAGCTGGCTTCGACGCGTTATCTCGACGCGCTACCGACGCAAGGATCGCCCTCGGGGCATGCCTTCCGCGACCTCGAAATGGAGGCGGAGGTCCACAAGCTCACGCAGTCGCTCGGCGTCGGCGCGCAGTTCGGCGGCAAGTACTTCTGCCACGACGTGCGTGTCATCCGCCTGCCGCGCCACGGCGCCTCGCTGCCGATCGGCCTCGGCGTCTCCTGCTCGGCAGACCGGCAGGCCAAGGGCAAGATCACCAAGGATGGCATCTTCCTCGAGGCGCTGGAGACCGACCCGTCGAAGTACCTACCGGAGGTCGAGGATGCCTCGCTGGGTGGAGACGTGGTCAAGGTCGATCTCAACCGGCCGATGAGCGAAATCCTGGCGACCCTGACGAAGTATCCGGTCAAAACGCGCCTTTCGCTGACGGGCACGATCATCGTCGCGCGCGACGCCGCCCACGCTAAGATCCGCGAGCGGCTGGAAAGCGGCCAGGGGATGCCCGAGTATTTCAAGAACCACCCTGTCTATTATGCCGGTCCCGCCAAGACCCCGGAGGGTTTCGCCTCCGGCTCCTTCGGCCCGACAACCGCGGGCCGGATGGATTCCTTCGTCGACCAGTTCCAGTCCTTCGGCGGGTCGATGGTCATGCTCGCCAAGGGCAACCGCTCTGCGGCGGTGCGCGAAGCCTGCAAGACCCATGGCGGCTTCTATCTGGGTTCTATCGGCGGCCCTGCCGCGAGGCTGGCGCAGGACTGCATCCGCAAGGTCGAATTGCTGGAGTATCCGGAACTCGGCATGGAGGCGGTCTGGCGCATCGAGGTCGAGGATTTCCCCGCCTTCATCGTCATCGACGACAAGGGCAACGACTTCTTCAAGGAGCTGAACCTCGGATGAGGCAGCTTCCGCTCGCCGCAGCCGTCGCTTTCGGCCTGCTGCCGGCGCTGTTGGCGGCGGTGCCGCCTGCTGTGGCCCAGGCCCGCCCGGCGACATGCTCGCGCGATCTCTTCCAGAACGAGGGCGCGCTGCGCCGGCAGCAGACGCGGCTCTCGGCCGTCGCCAATGCCGATCAGGCTACCCAGTGCCGGACCTGGCGCGAGCATGTCGGCTTCCTGCAGAGCGCACGGGCCGTCTTCGCGACCTGCCAGACCGGAGCCGAGCGGGCGCAGAACGTCGCGCTGATGGACTCCGACCTGGCCGACTACCGCTCGCTGATCGCAGGTCGCTGCGGCAAACGCTGACGAAACGGGCGCGGCGCGGTCGCGTCTCGCAGCCGATATCGATGGAGATGCCCGTGACCGACCAGCCGCAGACCTCGCTCCAGATCGCCGTCATCCCGGTGACGCCGTTCCAGCAGAACTGCTCGATCCTCTGGTGCACGCGCACCAAGCAGGCGGTCGTGGTCGATCCGGGTGGCGACGTCTCGCTGATCCGCGGCGCGCTGAAGGAGGTCGGCGTCACGCCGGCGGCGATCTGGCTGACGCACGGCCATCTCGACCATGCCGGGGGGGCGGCCGAACTGGCCGAGGCTCTGTCGGTGCCGGTCATCGGCCCCCACGAGGCCGACAAGTTCCTGCTGGACGAACTGCCGACCGCGGGACTGCGCTTCGACATCCGCGACATGCGCGCGGTGACGCCGTCGCGCTGGCTCGTCGAGGGCGACGAGGTCAAGGTCGGCGATGTCGCCTTCGCGGTGCTGCATGTGCCCGGTCACACACCGGGTCATGTCACCTTCTTCCAGAAGGATCTGCGCTTTCTGCTGGCCGGCGACACGGTCTTCGCCGGCTCGGTCGGCCGCACCGATTTCCCCTATGGCAGCCACGAGACCCTGATCGCGGGGATCCGGGGCAAGCTGCTGCCGCTCGGCGATGACGTCCAGTTCCTGCCCGGGCATGGCCCGGCGGGAACCCTTGGCGAAGAACGGGCGAACAATCCGTTCCTGCAGGGTTGAGCGGGGGCGGCTGCTTCAGCCCCTGTTGAAGCGGTTGATGAGGTTGCGCACGTTGCCCTGCTGAACGGGTTGCTGGGAAGCCACTGTCGAAGGGAGCTGTCCGCGGTTGGCCCGGCTCGGCACAGCCGGTCGGCGCGGCAGGTTCAGCTTCTGCCCGACGGTCATCGGCGTTCCGCCGAAGGTGATGTACTCGACATCGTGCCAGTCCGTGCCCGGGAGCTTGCGCTGGAGCAGCTTCAGGAAGGTCATCAGATGGATGTCCTGCGAGCGGTAGTGGCCGTTCTTCTCATGGATCCCTCGGATGCGGCCGTTTTCGACGCGCAACATGCCGGAAGCCAGGACGGGCGCTCCGCACAGGAAACTGGAGTGGTGGAACAAGCCGCTCACATGCATCCCCGCATAGAGCACCTCCTGCGGGCTCAGGACGAAGGCGGCCCAGCCGGTCGAGACGCCGCGCAGGGCGTTGGACGGCCAGGTGCTGGTGTCGAGCAGCTTCTCGTCCGCGTTCGCAAAGACGGTGGCGCGCGGGAACCGGCTGAGGATCATGTTCTGCACGACGGGCGACATGCGCGAGCGCATCTGCCCGTTGTCGAAGGTGACCTCGAACAGCGCGCGGTAGATCAGATCGTCGACATAGCGCACCGAGACTTCGGCCAGTTCCTTCTTTGAAACGGGATCGAGCTTCTCGAGATACTCCCAGAACGAGCAGGACTGCCCCGACGCTTCCCACATCAGGAAATGTTTCTTCAATTCCTGGCCCCGCCGGTGGTGCGTATCGAGCACCTCCAGCCAGTTCTCCTGCTGCATCAGGCGGACCGGGGCCGCGCCATGGCCCTTTAACGAGCCCTTGGGAATGAGCTTGCGGATCGCCGTCTTCGCCTTGGCCCAGTTCTGCAGGCCTCTGAGTTCTGCCACCGCAGCCTCATGCAGATCCTGGACTGCGGCGGCCCGGAAGGATTCATGCTGGTCGATCTTGGTCTGCTTGTCCCTGAGCCAGTGATCGCAGAGGGCGACCAGGGCAAGCAGGGCCTGGGTGCGCAGGCTGCGCTCGTCCCGCGGGATCGCGGCATAGCGCGGGAGTGCGTCATCGATCTTGAGCAGCGTCCTGTTGACGCGCCGCGCGAAACGCTTCGCCGTGTCTTTCCGGAACTGCTCGGCGCCCCCCGCCCGCAGATAGACCGCTCCCTTCGGCTCCGCCATCGTCCTCTCCCGCCTTCATCGGCCCATGATGCAGGATAGTCGCGGCAGGGCCGATGCACGTTCAAGGCATCGGCGATGTATCGCAGGGAACAGCGGAGGCTGGAAACGTTAACGGCCATGTCCGGAAGGGTGCGCGTACATCCGGCGTCACACTTCGGGCCCATGGCCGTCTTCTACAGCTCTGGAGGACAGTGGAACGCCCTCGACATCGCCGTGATGCTCATATGGGAGAGCATTGCGGCGCTTTCAAGGGCGCCGGCCTCAGCTGTCGAAAACGCCGAGCAGGAAGTCCTGCTTGCCGATCTGGATGCCGTTCTTGCGCAGGATCGCGTAGGCGGTCGTGGCATGGAAATAGAAGTTCGGCACGGCGAAGCGGGTGAGATAGGCCTCGCCGCGCATCGTCATGGTCGCGTTCTGGCCGCGGGGGAAGGTGACGTCGCGGTCAACGCCGGCCTCGAAGGCCGCCGCGTCGACGCTCTCGACGAAGGCCAGCACCTGGGCGATGCGCCCCTTCAGCTCGTCGAAGCTCTTCTCCTCGTCGGGATGCCTGGGGTTGTCGCCGCCGGCGAGCCGGGCCGCAGCGTTCTTGGCGAAGTCGCAGGCGAGCTGAATCTGGCGCGAGAAGGGCAGCATGTCGGGCGCCAGCCGCGCCTGCAGCAGCACCTCGGGCTGGATCTTGCGGGCCGCCGCCTGCTCGACCGTCTTGTCGAGGATGGCGTCGAGGGCCTTGAGCGTCTGGACAAAGCCGGTGAGGGCGGCGGAGCGGGCGGTGATGGTCATGGGCGATCCTCGGAAACGAAAACGGGCCCGGAAAGGGCCCGTCGCATCGCCGATATAAGCATGCCGCCGGTGGATGCACCGGGCGCTGCGATCAATCCTTGGCGCGCTCCACATAGGAGCCGTCGGCCGTCATCACGACGATCCGGGTGCCGACGCCGATATGGGGCGGCACCGCGCTGCGCACGCCGTTGGAGAGGATCGCGGGCTTGTAGGAGGACGAGGCCGTCTGCCCCTTGGTGACCGGCTCGGTCTCGACCACTTCGAGCGTGATCCGCTGCGGCAGTTCGATCGCCACGGCCTTGTCCTCGAACACCGAGAGCGAGACCTTCATACCCTCCTGGAGATAGGCGGCCATGTCCCCGACGACGTCGCTGTCGACCGGGATCTGGTCGTAGGTCTCGGGGTTCATGAAGACGTACTGCTCGCCGTCCTGGTAGAGATAGGTGTAGTCGCGGTCCTCGACATAAGCGCGCTCGACCTGCTCGGTCGTCTTGTAGCGCTGCGTGACCTTCACCCCGTCCGAGATGCGGCGCATGTCGATCTGCGTCGTCGGCGTGCCCTTGCCGGGGAAGAAGCTCTCGGCCGAGAGCACCGAGCAGAGATGGCCGTCGACTTCGAGCACATTGCCCTTGCGAACGGAGGATGCGATGACCTTGACCACGTGACTTTGTCCTTGAGCTCGCGCCGCGCCCCGGCGCCTTTGGCGAAACCGTTGCCGCGCCACTACCGCATTCGCAGGCGAAACGGAAGCTTGCAGACGTTTTGAACCCGAGACGATGACGAACGCTCTCCCGCCCTTCTGGCGGCCCGACATCCATGCCGACCGTCGCCCGGCGCTTCTGGCGCGCGGCCGCATCAAGGCTGCGCTGCGCCGCTGGTTCGAGGCGCGCGACTTCGTCGAGGTCGAGGCCGCGATCCTGCAGGTCTCGCCCGGCAACGAGACGCATCTGCACGGCTTCGCCACCACGTTGATCGACGATGGCGGCACCCGGCATCCCTATTACCTGCACACCTCGCCCGAATTCGCCGCCAAGAAGCTGCTGGCCGCGGGCGAGCCCCGCCTCTTCGATTTCGCCCGCGTCTTCCGCAATCGCGAGCGGACGGCGCTGCATCACCCCGAATTCACGATGCTGGAATGGTATCGGGCGGGCGAAGGCTACGAGACGCTGATGCAGGATGCCGCTGCGCTCCTGGCCGAGGCGGCCCGCGCCGCCGGCGTGACCACACTGCACTGGCGCGGCATCGATGCCGACCCCTTCGCCGAGCCCGAGCGGCTGACGCTCCAGGACGCCTTCCGGCGTCATGCCGGCATCGACCTGCTGCGCACCGTCACCGCCGACAACGACGTCGATCGCGGCGGGCTCGCCGCCGATGCGGCCGAAGCCGGTATCCGCGTGGCGGAGGACGACAACTGGTCCGACATCTTCAGCCGCATCCTCTCGGAGCGGATCGAGCCCCATCTCGGCCGGGGGCGCGCGACGATCCTGTGCGAGTATCCGATCTCGGAGGCTGCGCTGGCGCGGCCGAAACCGGGCGATCCCCGCGTCTCCGAGCGCTTCGAGCTCTATGCCTGCGGCGTCGAACTGGCGAATGCCTTCGGGGAACTGACCGATCCGGCCGAGCAGCGCCGGCGCTTCGAGGCCGACATGGACGAGAAGGCGCGCATCTATGGTGAGCGCTATCCGATCGACGAGGATTTCCTGAGCGCGCTCGCCGCGATGCCCCAGGCCAGCGGCATCGCGCTCGGCTTCGATCGCCTCGTCATGCTCTGCACCGGCGCCCGCCGGATCGAGGACGTGCTCTGGACGCCGGTGGCGGAACCGGGCAGGGGAACGGCATGACCCTTCATCAGCCTCCCGGCGGACAGCCGCTGCGCAGCGTCGGAGCCCTCATTGAGACCGGCCTCGTTGCGCCCGCGGCCCGCGAGGCGTTGGACGCGGTGGCGGCGCGCTATGCGGTCTCGGTGACGCCCGCCATGGCCGCGCTTATCGACCCGGCCGATCCTGACGACCCGATCGCGCGCCAGTTCGTGCCCGACGCGGTCGAACTCGTCACGCTGCCGCATGAGCTTGCCGATCCGATCGGAGACGAGGCCCACTCGCCGGTCGAGGGCGTGGTGCATCGCTACCCCGACCGCGCCCTGCTCAAGCTCGTCCATGCCTGCCCGGTCTATTGCCGCTTCTGCTTCCGTCGCGAGATGGTCGGCCCCGGCGGCGATGCGCTCACAGGCGGGAAGCTCGAGGCGGCGCTGGCCTATCTCGCCGACCGTCGCGACATCTGGGAGGTCATCATGACGGGCGGCGATCCGCTGATCCTGTCGGCCCGGCGGGTGCGGGAGGTGGCGCAGCGTCTTGCCGCGATCGATCATATCAAGGTCGCGCGCTGGCACACCCGCGTGCCGATGGTCGAGCCCGACCGCATCACGGCCGATTACGCCGCCGCGCTGCGGATCCCGGGCAAGGCGAGCTACATCGCCATCCATGCCAATCACCCGCGCGAGTTCACGCCCGCTGCACGGACCGCACTGGCGCGGCTGGCGGATGCCGGCCATGTCCTGATCAGCCAGAGCGTCCTGCTGAAGGGCGTCAACGCTGACGTGACCACCCTGGCGGCGCTGATGCGCGCCTTCGTCGAGAACCGGGTGAAGCCCTATTATCTGCATCATCCGGACCTCGCGCCCGGAACGGCGTCGTTCCGGCTCTCGCTGGAGGAGGGTCAGGCCCTCGTCAAAAGCCTGCGAGGCCATCTGTCCGGCCTGTGCCAGCCGACCTATATCCTCGATATCCCCGGCGGAGCGGGCAAGATCCCCGTCGGCCCCGCCTTCCTCTCGGCCTGCGAGACGCCCGCCGCCGAGGCTTTCGCCGAGGACCGTCATGGCGAGCGGCACCTCTATCCGCCGGGTTGAAGACAATGGTTGCTCTGGTAAACTAACTCAATTGAACTAACCTAAGGTCGGCCATGGAGAAGGTGAACATCCACGACGCGAAGACGCATCTCTCGCGCCTCGTCGACCGCGCCGCGAAGGGTGAGGCCTTCATCATCGCGAAGGCGGGGAAGCCCATGGTCAAGGTCGTCCCGTTCGAGCCGATCGAGACCGAGCCGCTCCAACGCACCGGTTTCATGGTCGGGCAAATGACGGTGCCGGATGACTTCGATGAGATGGGGCGGGCAGAGATCGAAGCCATGTTCAACGGGCGATCGTGAAGGCTCTTCTCGATACGCACCTCCTGCTGTGGAACGCGGGTCGACCCGACCGGCTGTCGCCGGAAGCGCGACGGATCATCGACTCGTCCGAGAACGAGTTGTATTTCAGCGCGGCGAGCCTGTGGGAGATCGCCATCAAGACCAGTCTCGGCCGGAGTGATTTTTCGGTTGACGCGAGACTTCTGAGACGCGGCTTGCTCGCCCATGGTTTTACCGAGTTGCCGGTCACGGGCGAGCATGCGGTTGCGATCGACGGATTGCCGCCGATCCATAAGGATCCGTTCGATCGCATCCTGGTCGCTCAGGCCAAGGTCGAAGGAATCACCTTGTTGACGTCCGACAACACGGTGGCCAGCTATGGCGGCGCGATCCAGAAGGTTTGAGAAGGAGACCGCCATGAAAGACAAACTGCCCATCGCGATCGTCTCCGATCTCGCCTGCCCCTGGTGTTTCATCGGCAAGGCGCGGCTGGAGAGGGCGCTGGAGAACCACGGCCTGACCGAGCGCGTCGCCATCACATGGCTGCCCTATGAGCTGAACCCCGACATGCCGGGCGAAGGCATGGACCGCACCGCCTATCTCGATGCCAAGTTCGGCGCCGGCAAGCGCAAGGAGATCGAGATCCGCCTTTCCGAGGCGGCGCTCGAAAGCGGCGTCACCTTCAACTGGGCGCGCGTCACCAAGAGCGTCAACACCCGCATGGCCCATATGCTGGTCGCCGCCGCCTCGACCGTGCAGCGCGGCACCGAGATGAAGGCGGCGCTGTTCAAGGCCTATTGGCAGGACGGCCGCGACATCGGCGATCTCGACACGCTCGTCGGCATTGCCGGCGAGCAGGGCTTCGACGAGCAGGCCGCGCGCGACGAGCTGACCAATGAGGAGCTGCGCGAGACCGTGATCGGGCTCGAGGCGCACGCCCAGCAGGTCGGCGTCACCGGCGTGCCCTTCTTCATCGTCGACGGCAAGCTCGCGGTCTCCGGCGCGCAGACCGGCGATGTCTGGGCGCAGGTCTTCAAGCAGGTGCTGAGCGACGCGGCCTGAGCGAACGGGGCTCGCCGGGCGCGCGGCCTTGCGCCGGCGCCCGAATCATGGCCCATCCCCGCAAACAGCGGGAGTGGGCCCATGACCCAGAAGATCAACGACCTGCGCGACCGCATGATCGTCGCGCTCGACGTGCCAACGATCTGGGACGCCTATCGCATCGTCTCCCAACTCGGCGACACGACGAGTTTCTACAAGATCGGCTATGCGCTCGCCTTCGCCGGCGGCCTGCAGCTCACCCAGCAACTGGTGGCCGAGGGCAAGAAGGTCTTCCTCGACCTCAAGCTCCACGACATCGGTAACACGGTGACCGAGGGCGTCGCCTCCCTCAGCAATCTCGGCGTCGACCTGCTCACGGTGCACGCCTACCCCCAGACCATGCGCGGGGCGGTCGAGGGGCGCGACGAGGCGGCACTCAAACTGCTCGCGGTCACCGCGCTCACCTCCTACGACGACGGTGACCTGCGCGATGCCGGCTACGGGCTGGCCGTGCGCGACCTCGTGCGCCTGCGGGCGGAACAGGCCCGCACCGCCGGCATCGACGGCATCGTCTGTTCCGCGGCCGAAACGGAGATCGTCCGGGACGTCATCGGCTCCGACATGCTGATCGTGACGCCCGGCATCCGGCCCGCCGGCAGCGCGGCCGGCGACCAGAAGCGGACGCTCACCCCCGGCGAGGCGATCCGCGCCGGCGTCGACCATCTTGTCGTCGGGCGTCCCATCATCCGCGCAGCCGACCCGCGTGGGGCGGCTGCCGCGATCATGGACGAGATCGCGGCGGCCTCCTAAGTTCGCGCTCCAATCGATCGCTCAGAGGATTCGGATCATGCCCAAGGGATATGTCGTGGCACGCGCCAAGGTCTCGAATGCGACGCAATGGGCCGCCTATGCGGCCAAGGCCTCGGAGGCGATCCGGAAGTTCGGTGGCACGCCGCTGGTGCGCGGCGGCATGATGACCGTTGCGGAAGGCGAGGGCCGGGCCCGCAACGTCGTCATCGAGTTCGAGAGCTTCGAGGCCGCCAAGGCCTATGCGATGTCGCAGGATTATGCCGAGGCCCG
>FWWM01003531.1_pt1:37500-38550 | contig 38550 bp, 39 predicted proteins | sample 2228351 | NCBI WGS metagenome assembly FWWM01 (sample SAMEA103939774, study PRJEB20133) | metagenome
GAAATAGCTGGTTCTCCGCGAAAGCTATTTAGGTAGCGCCTCGCGTGAATACTCTGGGGGGTAGAGCACTGGATGGGTGCGGGGTACTTACCGTATTACCAAACCTAACCAAACTCCGAATACCCAGAAGTACTGCGCGGGAGACACACGGCGGGTGCTAACGTCCGTCGTGGAGAGGGAAACAACCCTGACTTACAGCTAAGGCCCCCAATTCGTGGCTAAGTGTGAAAGGATGTGGGAATCCCAAAACAACCAGGAGGTTGGCTTAGAAGCAGCCATCCTTTAAAGAAAGCGTAACAGCTCACTGGTCTAAACAAGGGTTCCTGCGCCGAAAATGTATCGGGGCTCAAGCCACGAGCCGAAGCTTAAGGTTTGCACTGTGTGCAAGCGGTAGCGGAGCGTTCCATAAGCCGACGAAGGCGGACCCGTGAGGGCTGCTGGAGGTATTGGAAGTGCGAATGCTGACATGAGTAACGACAAACAGTGTGAAAGACACTGTCGCCGAAAGTCCAAGGGTTCCTGCGTAAAGTTAATCTCCGCAGGGTTAGCCGGCCCCTAAGGCGAGGCCGAAAGGCGTAGTCGATGGGAATGAGGTGAATATTCCTCAGCCAGCTGGTAGTGACGGATCACTTACGCTGTCAGATCTTACTGGATTGATCTGGCTTCCACGTGGTTCCAGGAAATAGCTCCAGCAATAGACCGTACCCTAAACCGACACAGGTGGACTGGTAGAGTATACCAAGGCGCTTGAGAGAATGATGCTGAAGGAACTCGGCAATTTACCTCCGTAACTTCGGGATAAGGAGGCCCGGTGCTTAGGCAACTAGGTATCGGGGGCACAGACCAGGGGGTAGCGACTGTTTAACTAAAACACAGGGCTCTGCGAAATCGCAAGATGACGTATAGGGTCTGACGCCTGCCCGGTGCCGGAAGGTTAAAAGGAGGTGTGCAAGCACCGAATTGAAGCCCCGGTAAACGGCGGCCGTAACTATAACGGTCCTAAGGTAGCGAAATTCCTTGTCGGGTAAGTTCCGACCTGCACGAATGGCG
>FWWM01003538.1_pt1 | contig 38540 bp, 30 predicted proteins | sample 2228351 | NCBI WGS metagenome assembly FWWM01 (sample SAMEA103939774, study PRJEB20133) | metagenome
TCAGGCGGCGTTGACCGCCGGGCTGGATCACAGCCGCGGGGATTATGTGATCAGCCTGGATGGGGATGGGGAGCATCCGCCCGAGATGATCCCGCAGATGCTGGATTTGGCCTCACGTGGCTATGAAGTGGTGCTGACCCAGCGGGTAGAGGCGCAGCAGGCCGGCTGGTTCAAGCGCTGGACTTCGGATGCCTTCTACCGCTGGCTGAACCGTCTGAGCAACACCCGCATTCTGCCCGGCGGTGGCGATTTTCGCCTGCTCAACCGACGCGCTGCCGATGCGCTGAGTCAGATGCGCGAGTACCAGCGTTTCCTGCGCGGTATGGTGGCGTGGATGGGCTTTCAAACCGTCGTTTTGCCCTACACGCCTGCGCAGCGGATTGCCGGGCGATCGAAATACTCGCTGCGCAAAATGCTCAAACTGGCTGCCGACGCGCTGTTTTCCTTCTCGCTGACGCCGCTTTTTCTGGGCATTTCGCTGGGCGGGGTGTTTTTGCTGCTGGCGTTGGTCGAAGTAATCTATGTGCTCAGTTTCTGGGTGACCGGCCGGCAGGACAGCCTGGCGCCGGGCTGGAGCTCGTTAATGTTCGTGCTGCTGGTGGTGGGCGGGGTGCTGATGATCACCTTGGGCATCATTGGGGTGTATGTGGGTTTCATCTTTCAAGAGGTCAAACGACGGCCGATTTATTTCGTGCGCCGCATCCTTTCTGCGCAGGAGGACTCCGCAGCGACCGATGAAGCGGCTTAATCGCCTTTCCGCCGAACATTTCTTCCCGCTCATCTTGCTCCTGGTCGTCTTGCTGGCGCACGGCTTGCTGTTCTTTCGGCAGGGCTTTTACTGGGATGATTTCCCGATCAGTTGGATTGCCGAGACCTACGGAACGGCCGGTCTGGCGCGCTATTTTTCCACCAACCGGCCGATTTGGGGGCTGTTGTATCAGGCTTCGACAGCGCTGCTGGGCAATTCACCGTGGCAGTGGCAGTTGTTTGGCCTGTTCTGGCGCTGGCTGAGCGCGCTGACTTTCTGGCTTTTGGTACGGGAGGTTTGGAAGGATCAACCCCGCGCCGCAGCCCTGAGCGCGCTGGCGTTGGCGGTTTACCCCGGTTTTGGTCAGCAGGCCATCGGGCGGGTGTACGGTCACTTTTTCTGGGTTCTGGCTCTGTTTTTCTTTTCCTTGTTTGCCGGTCTGCGCGCCTTGAAAGGCGGACGCGGGCGTTGGGCATGGCTGGGGGCGGCCTGCGCTGCATCGCTGGTCAACCTGCTGACGCTGGAATACTTCTTTTTGCTGGAACTGGCGCGGCCGCTGTTCTATGCGGCGGCTCTGCGTCGGCCCGAACAGGAGGGACAATTCCGCATCAGCCGCATCCTGTTCCATTCTCTTCCGTTTGCGTTGTTGTTCGTTGGGGCGGCTGTGTGGCGCGCTTTTTTCTTTCCATACCAGACCAATAATTACACGCCCTTGCTGCTACAAAATCTGCAGCAGGATTTTTGGAGCACGCTGCTGAACCAAATCGGCTCGGCGGCGGAGCAAATTCGCACGGCGGCGGTGTTGGGTTGGGTCGAAGCCTTCCGATTGCCGGATTGGGCTGCCTTAGGCAGGTTAAGCAGTGGGCTGTATGTGGCAGCGCTGATCGGCAGCGGGCTGCTGACCCTCATTGCCCTTCAGCCGCTGAGCAGCGGCGGCAAACCTTCTCAACGGCGTATCCCCGTCCTGCAAATGCTGACGATAGCCGCTTTCTGGCTGCTGCTGGCCGGTATTCCATTTTACGTGACCGGCTTGCCGGTGCGGCTGGGTTTCCCAAATGACCGCTTTACGCTGGCATTTTTGCCCGGCGCTGCACTGTTGGCAGCCGCGTTGATCGAAAGCCTGCCGTTGAAAGCCCTCGTCAGGCTGACGCTGGCGGCTTTCCTGATCGGTTTCAGCGGTGGACGGGATTTTTGGACGGCCAACGATTACCGCCGCGATTGGGAATTGCAGCAGACCTTCTTCTGGCAGTTGGTCTGGCGGGCGCCGCGACTGCAACCCGGCACAATTGTGATGACCAATGACCTGCCGTTGCGCTTTTACAGCGATAACTCGCTAACCGCGCCGCTCAACTGGATTTATGCGCCGGAGGAACGCTCGCCGCAGATGCGCTATCACTTGTTCTACCCGGCGGTGCGGCTCGGTTCGCCGAATTTACCCGCTTTGCAACCGGGCTTGCCGGTCAGCGTGGATTATCTGGCGGCCGTGTTCCACAGCAGCACCGACCAAGCGCTGGTGGTGTACTTCCAGCCGCCGGGCTGCCTGCGGGTGGTGGATGGCGAGGTGGAGCGGGACAATCTCTTCCTGCCGGCCTTGATTCGGGAGGCGGCGGTGCATCTTTCCTCAACCCGCTGGATTGTGGCACACAGCGACTTGCCCGCCCGCCCGCCGGATTTTCTCTACCCCCGCGAGCCGGCGCACGGCTGGTGTTACTACTACCTGAAAGCCGACCTTGCCCGCCAGCAGGGCGATTGGCCGCAAGCGGCCGCGCTGGGCGATGAAGCCTTTGCGCTGGGGGATTACCCCAACGACCCGGCCGAACGGATGCCGTTCATCGAGGCGTATGCTCACGTCGGGCGCTGGCAGGATGCGTTGGAGCAGACCCGCTTGGCGGCGGATATTTCGCCAGCGATGCAGCCGGTCTTGTGCCGCCTGTGGCAGCGCATCGAGGAGCAAACCGGAGCCGATCCGCTAAAAGATCGGGCGCGGGCCGAGCTCGCTGATTGGCTGAATTGTGATATAAATCCATAAATCATCCTTGGAGGACACTATGAAATTTTTGATTACCGGCGGCGCCGGCTACATCGGCAGTACCATTGCCTCAGCCTTGCTGGATGCCGGCCATACCCCTGTAATTTTGGACAACCTTTCGGTGGGGAAGCGCGAGTTCGTGCAAGGCCGCATCTTTTACGAAGGCGATATTGCCGACGAAAGCCTGTTGGAGCGCATCTTTGCCGAACATCCTGACATTCAGGCCACCGTCCATTGCGCCGCACTGATCATAGTGCCGGAGTCGGTCGAAAAGCCGTATGAGTATTATCGCGAGAATGTGGCCAAATCGCTGGAATTGTTCCGCGCGCTAAACCGACTGGGGTATAAGCGGGTGTTGTTCAGTTCGTCCGCTTCGATTTATGATGATGTGCCCGGTTTTATGGTGACCGAAAGTTCGCCGCTCAAACCGCGCAGCCCCTACGCCCGCACCAAGTACATGATGGAGATGATTTTGCGTGATTTTTGCATTGCCTACGGCATGCAAGGAATTGCCCTGCGCTACTTTAACCCAATTGGCGCTGATCCCAAACTGCGTAGCGGCATTCACGTGCGCTACCCGTCGCTGGTGCTGGGCAAGATGGTGGATACGGTACTGGGCAAACAGCCCTACTTTGAACTGACCGGCACGGACTGGCCGACCCGCGATGGCAGCGGCATCCGCGATTATATTCACGTGTGGGATTTGGCCGAAGCCCACCTGAAAGCCGTAACGGAATTCGAGGCAGTTTTCGAGCGGGCTGGCAACCCGCCGGACAATTATGTGGTCATCAATCTTGGTACCGGGCGGGGAGTGACGGTGCGCGAGCTGGTTGCCGCCTTTGAGAAGGTGTACGGTCAACCGCTGCCCCTGCGTGAAATGCCGCCGCGTCCCGGCGATGTGGCTGGGGCATACGCCAACGCCGATACTGCCGAGCGGCTGCTGGGCTGGAAGGCGCAGCGTTCCATCGAAGAGGGGATTGCCGACGCCCTGCGCTGGGGCAAGAGGCGCAAAGAAGTGTTGGGTTACGACTAACCCAAACCGGCAGCGGGTGAAACATCAACCGGCTGCCGGTTTCTTTTGCTTGAATGGGCTAGCGCTGGATCATCGGCAGGAAGATCTGGCGCGGCTCGCCGTACCAAACCCGGTAGCGCGCCTCATCGCCGAACAAGCCATCATCCAGCGGCGCGGCTAGCAGGAAGTATGTCCCGCTGGCGGGAGCCGTCCAGATGAAGGTCAGGCTTTGACCGAATGCTGCGGGGGCTTTCTCGTTCAATAAGTTCCCGGCGCCGTCATAAATTCCCAACCTGACCGCTGCACCGCCGTCCAGCGAAGTGCCAAAGAACAGGTAGGATTTACCCGCCTCGGCCTCAAAGCGCAGCCAGTCGCGGTCGTCAGCCGGGCAAAGTTTGTGTTCCTGCCCGATCTCATAGGCGAGAACGGCTGCCCCCTGCCGCTGGTCGTTAGCCGGTTCACCACCGCCGGGCGAGCATGTAGAGGGCAGTGTCGTGACCTGTTCACCGGCCGGCCAATCCTGTACATTGCCGGCGCGATCCACAGCGCGGATGCGAAATTCGTATTTTTGCCCGGCCTGACCGAGAAACCACACCACACCGCTTTCGCCGGAAGGCTTGACATTCCAATTTTGCCAACCGCCGTCGTTGATGCGGTACTGGAACTCCACCCGGCTAATGCCGGATACATCGTCCCAGGCGTTCCAGGCCAGCCGCACGGCGGTTGACCCGCTGGGATTGGGCAGGCTACCGCTCATTTGAGCGGTTGGTTTGCCTCCGTCAATTTGCAGATTCACCCGCCAATCGCCCCAGATTTGGCCGTTGGTGCCACGTGCCTCGGCATAAATCGTTCCGCCGATCATGCCGCCGTAATTGGCTGGGTTGACGGTGATGCTCCAGCCATCGCTGCCGTTGGTATCGCTGCTGATCAGCGTCCACTGGTTGTTGACCGCATCCGAAGGGCGGTAGTAAAAGTCCACTTTCTCGATGCCGCTGGACTGAGCGTTGGCTTCGACCCGCAGTTCGAACGGCCCACCCGCTATCCAGTTGGAAGCCGGGATCACAAACTGCAGGCTGGGCGGAGCGTTGAGTTCCATCAGCCGCAGGACGTAGTAGTAATCCATGCCGCCTGCGCCGGGATGATCCCAGGCTTTGACGCGCAGGTAGTACACACCCGTGTAGGGCAGGGTCATGTCAATGCGCGAGTCTTGATTCTGCTGGTAGACAATATCGTCATTTTCGGCGATCAATCCGCCGCTGCTGTCGAGCAGGTACAGGTAAGGATCGAGCGCCGATCCGATGGCTTTAGCGTTGACCTCGACGCGGATGTTCTGTCCCTGAAAGCCGAAGAACTGATAGAACATCTGGCTGCCCGGCACGCAAAGGGTTTCGCCCACAATCGTATCGCCAATGTTGACCCAGCGGGCGCTGGCCAGGCTGATGTGGGTGGGGTTGACCGCGCAGCCGCCGGTTGGCTGGTTGTTCACAATCTGAAAGTTGTCAATTTCCCAGCCGACGCCTTGATTGTAGTAGCTATCGAGCGTGTTGAAGTAGAAGCGGATGCGAATCGTCTTACCCAAGTAGGGAGTCAGGTCTATGTTGGGGGTGTTCAGCCAGGTGTTGGCGGTTTGAGGATCGTTGGAGAACTGTCCCCAGCCGGGCAGATCGCTGAACGGTGCGCCGTCCACCGAAATTTGCAGCCGGCGCTGATCCCACCACGGTTCGGGCGATTCGGTGCGGTAGCGGTAGTTGAAGTAGAGGTAGGGACTGCCGCTGTCGGGCAAGCGGATGGGCGGCGAGGTCAGACTGCCGCGCCCGCTGTAAGACGTGCCGTTGCCGTAGCGCCAGTGCGTACCGGTGTGCTGCCAGCCGCCGGTGGCGTGCCAATCGCCGTTGTTGGTGTTGAGATTATCACTGTACGGCGCCGTTTTAAGAGCGTTATTGGGCAGGGCAGCGTTGGTTACCGTGAAGTTGATCCAGTCGGTGCGGTCGGCGCAGTTGGCGCCGCTGTCGGCTACTTTGGCGCAGCCGCGCACAGCGTAGTTGCCGGGCGGCAGGCTGCCGATGGAAACGGCCGGAAAGGACAGATCATCGTAGTTAGCGAAGGGTTGTCCATCACGGTTGAGGGTGAAGCCAAAGCGGGTGGCAGACGGTGAGGACATAAAGAGGGTGATCGAGTCGGCGCTGGGGATGCTGCTGCCGTTGGCAGGATAAACCATCGAGGAGGACAAACTGGTGAAACTGCGCAATTGCACTTGGAGCGAAGAGGCGGTCTTTGCGCCGATGGGATTATCGGCCAAATTGGGATCGTCGCGCTCAAAAGCCTCAGCGCGTCCGCTGTAACTGGTGCCATCGTACAACACGGCGCGCACATTGGTGCCCACGCGGATCGATTGGGTGTTGTTACTGCCGACCGGCGAGCCGCCAGTTGCCAAATCCGGCACGCTGATATCGCCGTTCCACAGGTACTCGCGGCAGACGCCCTGATAGTTGGGTTGGCTGTACAGAATGATCTTGTTTTCGGTGAGGGTGCAGGCCGGGGCAGCCGTTGGGCAGTTGTATTTCTTCAGCACAGTGCGCAGTCCCTGCGGCTGAATGGTCACGTTGCCGTGATTGTCCCACACCCGCAGCGCGATATCTACCGGCCCGTTGGGGATGCCGGCAGCGCACAAATTGGCTTCGATGACGAACGGGCTTTGGGTGAAGCCCGGCCCGACATCCTTCCAAATCCCATCCAGCCCGCGCGCAATGATCTGGATGTTGGTGACCTGCTGGTCATCCCAGGCTGTGCCGGCCACCAGCACGGTGGCGGAAGTAATTTCCTCGCCCGGCGCCGGCAGGGTCAATGAACCGGCTGGCGGGTTGGTGCCGATATTGCCGGAGACATAGCGATTGCCGGGATTGCACTGGTTGCCATAGGCCGACCAGTTTGTGGCTTCAAAACAGGTGCGCGGGCGGCCGTCGTTGACCGCCACATCGTCGAAGCGGATATCCACCGAAGTGCCCCAGTAAGAATTGGGGTTGGCGTGAACGTGGAAATGTAAATGGCTGCCGCAGGATGCGCCGGTGTTGTCCACCAGCCCGATATACTCGCCCTGCTGGACGATCGCCCCCGGTGTGCGCAGCCGCTCGGGAATGCTGTTTTGGGCAAGGTGCAGATAGAGTTGGTAAGTCCACGGGGTCGTGCTGCGGTCTTCCAGCACAATATAATTGCCAACCGTGCCATCCCCCGGACAGGCGGAAGGGGAACGGGTGGGAATATCCCACTTTACTCGTTTGACGATACCGCCCTTGGAAGCCAAAATCGGCCAATTGGGGTGGCGGTTTAGTTCAGGATTATTATCCTCCGCGAAGTCCCAGGCGTAGCGGCAGTCCACCCAGTTGGCGCAGGTGCTGTGGCTGACCGATTGCGAGACGCGGTGAGAAACCCCGGCCGGCCAGGGCAGTTTGTAGCCGCGGTAAACGGCGGCAGTGAGGATGCTCTTTTCTTCCGTGGGGGACAGGTACATCTGCCGCAGATCATCGCTGAGCAGGTCCTGCGGCACTTCCAACAGGGTTTCCCCCCAATCCTCATCGGCCTGAAGGGTCACATCCCAAGCCTGGATGCCCTTTTGTCCCTCGGCGGGTGCGCTCAGCCGGGCAATCGCCAGCCCCGGCTCACCCTCAATGAACTGGCCGGTTTCCGGATCTACGAACGCAAACCAGATCAACGCCAGCGTACCATCGGCGGAATATTCTACGCCGACCACGCGCGGTTCGTAGAGCAGGAAACCCAGCGATTGGATACCGATGGCGTTCATGCGTTGATCCAGCGCGGCCTGCAATTCGGGCGGCAAACTGCTGACCGGCTCGCCCGGCGGTTCGCTGGCGGCCAGCGCTGAATGAAATGAAACCAGGCTGATCAACAAACTGATCAGAACAAGGCTGTTGAAAACAACGAAACGAGGCATTTTCATCGCACCTCCGCTGGGTTTGGCAAACGCTTTGTCTATCCCTGACCTTGTTGGAGTAACAAGGTTCGTGCCAGATGGTGATGAAAATCCCCTTTCAGACCTGAAAGGCGTTTGGCGATGAAATTGGCAGGGAGTCTTTAAGAAACAGGTTGGGGTGAAGATAGTTGAACGATGAGGGTTTGCAGAGCAGTTTCAGAATCCGTCTGACCTGATTTTATCATCTGATCGGTGGCTAAAATCAAGCGGTAGGCGCTTTCCAGTTTTGTTAAGTTAAAGCGATGCGCCTGCCGGATGAGATTTTCGGCGGCAAAGGCGTGCAACTTCAAGCGTTTGGCGATCTCAGCCGGGGCAGCCAGGCCCTGATCCAGCGCCTCACGGATGAGGAGCAGTAAGCGGTACTGTCGGATGATCATTCCGAATAAACGGGCGGGGTCTTCTTCTTCCAACAGGATTTTCAGGTGGCGCAGGGCGGTGCGGGTTTCCCCCAGGGCGATGGCATCCACCATTTTGAATACGTCGGCCTGTCCCCCAGAGGCGGCCACTTCCTGCACATCCTCGATCTCCACGGCTCGCCGGAAGTCCACATACATGAGCAGCTTACGAATTTCCTGAGCGGCGACGCCGGTGTCGTTGCCGGTCAGCGCAGCCAGTTCGGCTGCGGCGCGCGGCGTAAATTGTCCGCCTTCCTGTTTGGCGCGGCGCATGATCCATTCGGTCATTTCGTGCGGGCGCGGCAGGCGCAACTCGCGGATCAGGGCACGCGAGCCGGCTTTTTTGGCCCATTCCAGCAGGGGGTTACCTCGTTTTTTGTCGTCCATGATTTCCCAGCCGCTTTTGCCTTGAAACCGATCCGGGACGAGCATGACCAGTTGGGTGGTGGGCGGCATTTTTTCCAGTAATCCAATCAGCCGTTGGACGGCTTCCGCAGTTCTAAAACGGGCAAATGGATTGCGCAGGACGACCAACCGCTTTTCCGCCAGAAACGGCAGGGCGTAGAGTGCGGCTTGAATCTGTTCCTCTGTAATGGCGCGGTCTTCCAGATCGAAGCGGCTCAGGTTCAGGTCGCCCAGCGCCGCGTCAGGGATTGTGGCGGCTTCCAGCTGGGCGGCGGCTTCACGGATGGCCTGCATATCATCGCCAAACAGCAGGATGATAGGGGCGAGCGGGTCGGTCTGGGTCATTTCTCCCTACGCGCTGCGAGTGTGAATGCGGTAGAGGGGGATGCCGCGCCGTTCAAAACGATCAATACCCACCACCTGCAGACCGTTGAGGCGGGCATCGGTGGTTGCCACGGCTTGTAACCACGGTCCCATCGGACGGGTGAGAATCAGACTGAGGGTGACCAGCGCCGCCACCAGCGGCAGCCGTTCCAAGCGGCTGCGCAGCGAGTTGCCGGCGCCGAGCATGGCCACAAAAGCCGTCAGAGTGGCAATTAGCCCGCTGGCGGCAAAGTTGGTGCCGCAGTTGGGGTGAATGGCCAGCTGCCACTCGCCTTGATTGAGACGGGTGTGCGCCTGATGGACGGCTTCCTGCAGGTCGTCAAAATCCACCTTGCCGATAATCCAGAAACCGAGCGAGTCGGAGTAACCGGCTGAGCGCAGGCGGGGGTTCTTTTCGCCCAGCACTTGCAGGGTGGCGTGTTCGAGGGCATGGTTGCGGCGAATGTTGGAGGGGAGAGTTGGTAAGGACATAAGGTTCACCTGTAAGTTACTGAATTTTTTTGCCGGAGTTGATTTTGACCAGCTTATCCCAATCAATTCTTCCATCCAGAGAGAATTGACTGGCAAACTCAATGGTAAATTGGTTCAGAATGCGATCATACTCTCGGTAAAAGTCATCATTTTTTTGTTTGGCCTGCCAGCCTAGTGGCTCAATCAAGTCGAGGTAAAGGTTTGGCTCGCCAGAGATAAACTCCCAAAAAGCCTGACCACAAAGTTTCAGGTAATCTCCTTTGTCAGGATTGGCATCCTTACCATAGCAGCATCCATTGATTGCCTGAACGCGGATAGCGGGATTGTTCGTTCGTAGAATTTTTTGCGCTTTTTTGAAATTTTCAACCATTTTCTTGATTTGACTGCTATTCCCCCAATTTGGTCCAGACTTAATCGAAACCAGGTAATGATTTCCATCTTTGCTAAATTCAAGGTCAATTCCTTCGGCTGAGGATTTGTGCCCTTGATAGGCTTGACCGCAAACATAGATGGCTAATCCTTCTAGAAACTCGCCAAAAATCGTTTCTTCCTGAGAGGACAAATGGGCATCCAACAGACTTTTGACCAGTTCATGAAAGGTATTAATATTTTTTGCTCGAAACAGGTAAGGATTTTTCCGCTTCAATACCTGAAGAAGCCTTAGCTTTTGCAGACTCTCAGCGCGCCGCTCATGAAACTGACTGATGTGAGATTGAATGTAATCACGAATTTCATTCATCTGGATTGACATGATAGTTTTCCTTCTGCTCCAGAAGGCTTAGTTGAAACGCTGGCAGATCGTACTCAATAGGAATGCTGGTTCGGGCAAGTTCAAAATACTCTGGCAGGACCTCGATTCCGATTGAATTTCTCCCCATCCGTTGAGCGACCCGAATCGTTGTGCCTGAACCCATGAACGGATCAAGCACCCAGTCTTGCGGTTGAGTGAATAGTTTAATAAACCATTCGGGGAGCGGTTCAGGAAAGACGGCGCTGTGATTTCGATTGCGAGTTTCGGTCGCCAGATGGAGAACATTGGTCGGGTAGGCTTTTTCACGACCGAGCCAGTTGGCAATTCGTTTGCCAAATCCGCTGCCCACCCGCGAAGGGTCGCGTACCTGATCGGTGGCGCTCAAATTGCGTAACCGCTTTTCTGCCCAGTTGCCCATCGGTACCATCACGGCATCCTGGAACATTTTGAACTTACGAGTCTTGTTGAATTGCAACAGTCGTTCCCAGGCGTCACGAAATCGGTTTGGCCACTTGCCGGGGTAGGAATTTTTTTTATGCCAAATAAATTCTTCCGTCCACAACCACCCCTGTTTTCTCATTTCCAGAATGAGTTCAATCACATAAGTGTGCCGCTCTCCATTGACCACTTTTTCTTTGATGTTCAGGATGAACGTGCCATCCGGTTTTAGAACGCGCAACAATTCCTCGGAAATGGGCAGGAACCAGGCGACATACTCTTCAGGGCGAATGCCGCCATAGGTATTTTTGCGGCTGTCCGCATACGGTGGGGAAGTGAAAATCAGGTCTATGGAGTTATCCGGCAGAGCCTTCAACTCTGTCCGGCAATCTCCGAGAATTAATTTTGTCGTAACGCTGCTCATCATTATCTTTTTTCCACTCTCATTTATAACACGTTCCGGGCGGCTTGCAGGTACAATGATAGCAGAATTTGGCTTAAAGGTTTCGTCAAGAGGCGGTGAGCAATGATCCTCAAAATTGGCACTTTCAACCTGAACAACCTGTTTTCTCGCTTCAATTTCAAGGGGCGCATCGAGGCCATTCTGGCCGGGGATACTGGCCTGACGGTTACCTACACCTTCGACGATCCGCAGGATTATGCGATCCGTTCCTTCATGGGACGCCTGGTCAGGGAAAAGGATGAACACGCTACGACTCGGATCGCCGAGCGAATTATGGAAATGGATGTGGATGTGCTGGCGGTTCAGGAAGTGGAGGATCTGCCTGCCTTGCAGCATTTCAACCGCGAGTATCTCAAAGGGCTGTATCCGTTTCAGGCGTTGATCGAGGGGAATGACCCGCGTTTGATTGATGTCGGCGTGCTGAGCAAACTCCCGATTGGCGGGCTGACTTCGTGGCGGTTCGCTTCTCATCCGGCGGAGCCCGACTCTCCGATTTTCAGCCGGGACCTGCTGGAGGTGGAAATTCTCGATCCCAAACGGCGTAAACGGCTGTTCACCCTGTTCAACACCCACCTGAAAAGCCAATATCTGGCCCCCCATGAAAACCCCATCACCGGCAAGCAGCGCGCTGATCTGACCCGTCGTCGGCAGGCAGAAGTGGTCGAGCGCATTCTGATCGAGCGCACCCGCCCGAATGGCGCGTTTGTTCTGATGGGGGATATGAACGACGCGCCCGATTCGGACTGTTTGGCGCCATTCGCGCAAAGCCGCACGCTCGAACTGGTCAACGGGCTGAGCAACGCTCAGGAAACGCGCCCGGCGCGGCGCGATGACCCACCGCCGGCCAGTCCGCTGTGGACTCACCGCTATAAAGCCAGCGGCCAGCCGGCCCGCTATGAACTGTTCGATCAAATCTGGCTCAGCCAGAAACTGGCGTTGCGCCAAACCGCCGCGTGGATCGGCCGCCGCACCAAACACAGTGGGGATGGCAGCGATCACGACCCGGCCTGGGTGGCGCTGGATTTGTGAGGAAAGATAGACCGCTTCAGCCTTTCAGAATATCCCCCAGATGGGCGGTCGTTTCCAGAATCCAATCGGCGCCGGCGCGGCGCAGTTCTGCCTGCCGGCCAAAGCCGCACAACACCCCCACCGTTTGAGCGCCGGCCGCCTTACCGGCGCGAATGTCCACCACCGTATCGCCCACCATCAGGCATTGGAAAGGCTCTACGCCCATTTGTTCGGCTGCCCACAGCACGGGATGCGGAAAGGGTTTGGTGTGAACGCAGGTATGCGCGGTGGCAATGGCGCGAAAATACCCGCGCAGGCCGAATTGATCCAAAAAAGACAGGGTGGCCTTTTCATCGCGTGCGCTGACCACCGCCAGCGGATAGCGTTCCTGCAGGCTGGCAAGCAGGCGGTCAACTCCTTCGATCAGCGTGAAGTGATCGTTGGATGCGGCTCGATGGCGGAAAAGCCAATCTGCCAGCCGGGCGGCTTCATCATCCAGATGCAGGCGGTCGAGCATCTCATACAGCCAGTTGGCAGGGGTTTCTGCGCCCATCACCAGCCAGCGGGCAAGCCGGTGAGCGCGTTGCGCTCCCAGCGGACGCAGCCAGTTGGCCAGCCGCCCTACCCAGCGGTCATCCGTGTCGCTCAGCGTGCCATCCACATCAAAACAAATCGCTTGGATGCGTTTCAGGTCGAGAGGCATCGCTTACCAGCCAGCCGGTTTGAGGATGGAAAGGTCGGCTTCGCGCGGCACGATCATCCACAAGGTTTGATTGCTGCGCTGCTGGAAGAAAATCACCCCGTCGGCGGTTTCCTGCCACAGGTAGCCGCGTTGAAGGTCCTGCTGATCGGCTTCACCCCAGCGCAGGCGGGCATAGGCGTTGAATGCCTGGCGGAATTCGCCCGCATCGCGCTCGCTTTCCCATTCGGAAAGCAGCACCATCAGCGGCTGGTTGGCGGTTTCATCCCAGTAAACGACATAGGCATCCCCATCCCAACCGGCGGCTGCCTGACGGGCAAGTTCATCGGCAATGCGCCAATCGTCCTGAAGGCCATGCGCCAGAATCAGGTAAGTGTACCATTCGCCCATCACCCCGCGGTCCAGCTCTTCGAGGGGGCGGTTGAGCAAGTTGGTAATTGGTGGCAGACTGACGCTGACCGGACGATCATCGGGATATTTTTCGGGGTGCAGAATCATCTCGGTGGAAACCGGCGGGTTAGCAAAGGCGGCGTCAATTGCCCTGTACCCATCTTTTTGGAAGAGGGTCAGCACAAAGTCAACCCCTTCGCGGTACGGGAAGGCAAAATCTTCGCGCAGAAAAGCGGGGGCTGCATCCAGCACCGGGCTGGAGTAGGAGGCGTAAAAGGCTTCGATGTCGCGCCGGTCTTGGGCTGTGCCGTGCTGGTAGAGCCAGTACTGTTCGGTCAGGCTGGCATCGCCTTCGATCAGGGCTTGCACGGCAGCACAGTACTCACTGTCTTCTTTGCAGTAGTCGGGATTGACTTTCAGCCCTTCGCGCAGGTTGTAATGCTGGTCTTGCAGCGCGTGAGTGAACTCATGCGCGTAGGTAGAACGTTCCATGCCGCCAAAACCACCCCCCTGAACCACATACATCTCTTTGGTTTCGCTGTCGTAAAAACCGGCCACCTGTTCGCTGTACAGGTCGAGGTACAGACCAAAAAGGTCGAAATCGCTGTTGAGCAGGCCGAAAACCGAGAGGATGAGCGCATCCTGAGCAGCCTCTTCGGCCGAGTAATCTTTGAGGAAATTTTCTTCAACGTGCTGGCGCAATTCCTCGTTGTTCATCAACCGCCGCTGAACCGGTTGCAGCAGCGGTAAACCGCGCAGGGCTGAAACCTGTTGTTCGATCCGCTCCATCTGTTGGAGGATCGCCGCATCTTCGGCGGAAAGTGGTCGAGTGGGGGTGGGTGTCGGCGTAGTTTCTTCCGCAACGGATGGCGGCGTGGCGGAGTCGGTAGCAGTGGTCTCCGCTAGCGGCGTGTCAGTTAGCGTTGAAATCAGGTTGAGCGGGGTAGGAGAGGGCTGCCGGCTGTTTTGCCACAGTACGCCGGCAGTAATGCACACCACTGCCAGGCTGCCCAGACAAAACAATACCAGCAGGATCACAACAGAAACGGGAATACGGCTGTTCATGGCACACCTTAATTTTGATTGACGAAGTTCAGCGCATATTGCGCATCAAAGTAGCCCGGTCGGGCTTCCAGGGCTTTTTGAAAACTTTCGATGGCCTTTTGGCGGTTGCCCATGCGGTATTGCGCCCAGCCGTGCCACAGGAGCGCCTCTTCGGCGTTGGGGGTGATTTTGAGGGCATATTCGGTGAGCGCCAGCAAGTCGGCATCCCGGCCTGTGTTGAAGTAAGCGAAGAACGGCCCAAACTGGTAGCGCAACATGCGCTGCGGCAGGCCGGCGGCGCGGGCGCGGTCGTATGCGCGGGCTGCTTCGGCGTACGACTCAAAATACACCAGGTTGCTGCCCAGATTGAACCACGCAAACCCGTTTTCGGGATCCTGCTCGGTTTCGCGGCGGGCTGTTTCCAGGGCGCGTCTGCGGTTCTCTGCTACGTCCCAGTCCTCACCGAGCAGGTTTTTGACCATTTCTTCCTGTTCGGGGTAGAACACAAAGAAATAGACCCGGTTGAAAGATTGCCAGTTTTTGTCCAGTTCGGCGTAAGAGACACGCTTGTTGGCGCCGTAGAACGAATCCTGCACGGTAAAGGTTTGAGATCCATCGTCGTAACCGGTGATCAGCAGGTAGTGGCCGGCCCAGCGGTCATCGTTCGGCCAGTAATACTCCTCGAAGTAGAAACTCTCCTCGATGACCACCGGTAAACCGGCAGCCAGGAAGCGTTTGAGCAAATCCACCGTCCCGCCGACGCGGAACTCGCTGCGCAGCCAGCCGGCATAGTTGCGGGTGTAGTAAAGCAGCTCCTCGATGTTGACATTGCGATCCTGCGGGATGGGCTTGATGACATCCGAGATGGTGAACTGGTCGCCTTTCCAGCCAAAGAAGTTGAGGTACATGGAGAGGGTTGCCGGCCCGCAGTTGTTAATATCCTGTTTTTCCCAGGGTGGAGCGGGCAGCTGCGCCTGTGCCGGAATCGGTGTTCGGGTGGGGAGCGGGGTTGGCGAAATCAAGGGGGTGGGCGCGGGAGTCTCCATGACCACCGGCAGCGGCGTGGGGGTAGGGGTTACAGTCGGCAGGTCAAGGACAGCGGCTTCTACGGGCAAAGCGGTGGGCATCGCCTGAATCGGCTGAAATACGCCGCGCAGGTAGGTGCGGGCAATTTCCAGCCGCCAGGCAATGCGGGCGTGAAACGGCGAAAGCGGACTCAGCGCCCAAACCATTATCAGGATGACCACCCCGCTCAGCAGGAAGAGGGGCTGCCTGGATTTTTTGTGATAGGGGATTTTCTGGTAACGCATAGGGTTGATTTTACCAGTTTTACGGACGGTTCTCCATCAAGCCAAAAGCTTATACAGATACAACCCAAAAATTGAATCCCTCGTTGACTTATTGGATAATTAAAAGTGCAAAAAAAGTTAATTTTTTGGGGAAAGGAGAAAAAGATGGGCAAACTGGATGGTAAAGCGGTGATCATTACGGGCGCTTCGGGTGGAATTGGCGCTGCAGCAGCGCGATTGTTTGTGGCGGAGGGCAGTAAGGTACTGCTTGCCGATATCAACGAAAACGCGTTGCAAGAATTGGTTAATGAACTGGGCAGCGACAATGCTGATTACATCGTTGCCGATGTCACCAAGCCGGAAGATAATCAGGCGATGGTGAAGAAAGCCATTGACCGCTTTGGAAAAGTGAACATATTTTTAGCCAATGCCGGCATCGAAGGATCGCTAAAACCGCTCCATGAATATCCGATCGAAATGTTTGATCGGGTCATAGCCGTGAATGTGCGCGGCGTATTTCTTGGTTTGCAAAGCGTCATCCCAGCCATGTTGCAAAGCGGCGGAGGCAGTATTGTGATCACTTCCTCGATTGCTGGCTTGGTCGGTTCGGCTGGCTTCTCGGCCTATGTGACCAGCAAACATGCCGTGATCGGTATGATGCGCAGCGCCGCGTTGGAGTACGGAGGGATGGGCATTCGAGTCAACACGGTCAACCCGGGGCCGATCGAGACGCGCATGATGCGCTCGATTGAGGAAATGGCCGCGCCGGGGGCCGGCGCTCAGGTCAAGGCTGGTTTTGAGGCTCAGGTTGCGATGAAACGCTACGGCCGGCCGGAAGAGGTCGCCAAACTGATGCTGTTCCTTGCCTCTGATGAAAGCAGTTACAGCAACGGCAGTACCTATGTTATTGACGGCGGCTTCACGGCCGCATAACGAGTTGCTCTACTAGGAGCTTCCATGCGCAAGTTCGACTGCCAAAGGGTTGCAATCCCTTTGGCAGTTTTGTATCCGCTTCAACGGGGGTTCGACGGCAAGGTGGGTTTTCTTTTTCCAAACGAGTATAATAATCACATGGAAAACAGCCAGCCCATCCCGCAGCGCATTGCCATTGGTTATCACCCCTCTTTGGCCGAGGCCGCCCAGGAAGCCGAGCAGATTGCCCGTTTCCTGCAGGGGCGCGGGGTAGAGCAGGTGATTCGCGCGCCCATGCCGGATAAGGCTTTTCGCCAGCAGGTCAAATCCGGCAAATTTGACCTGCTGATTGCGCTGGGTGGGGACGGCACCATGCTGCGCGCCGGTCATTTATGCGCTCCGCTTGGCATTCCCGTCTTGGGAATCAATCTTGGGCGGTTTGGCTTTCTGATGGAAGTGCAGCGCAATGAATGGCGCGAGATGCTGCCGCGCCTGCTGGATGGTCGTTATCGGCTGGAAAACCGCATGATGCTGCGCGCCGAACATTTGCGCGGCGATCAGTCGCTGGGCTGCTGGACGGTACTGAATGAAGTAGTGGTCTGCCGCGGTCAGTACGTCCGCCCGGTACGCCTGAAAGCCAGCGTGGACGGCTATACGCTGGCGACATACATTGCCGATGGGCTGATTGTGGCAACTCCAACCGGTTCAACGGCTTATGCGCTGGCGGTCGGCGGCCCGATTTTACCCCCCGATTTGCGCAACATCCTGATTGTGGCGGTTGCCCCGCACCTCTCGCTCGACCGCGCCATCATCCTTTCGGAAGGTTCGGTAGTGACGGTGTCGGTTCACACCAGCCACGAAGCCGTGATGAGTGTGGACGGTCAATCGCCGGTGACAATGGTGGACGGCGACGCGGTGCGCGTGGATGCCCTGCCCGAGATGGCGCGCTTCGTCCGCTTTCAGGATTATGGGTATTTTTACCGAAATCTAACTGCTTATATGGAACAGAACCCTGCCGCTGAGGAATCATCATGATCGAGGATGCACAACCGAAACTGTACTGTGTCAATCACCCCAACCGAGAAACCCTGCTGCGCTGCAACCGCTGTGAACGGCCGATTTGCGTTGAATGCGCCGTACTGACCGAAACCGGTTATCGCTGCCGCGATTGCCTGCGCGGACAGCAAAAGAAGTTCGAAACCGCTCAATGGCTTGACTACCCCCTGGCGCTGGCGGTGGCCGGCTTGCTGGGCTTTTTGGGCAGTTGGTTGACTTCTTTTCTGGGATTTTTTACAATTTTTCTAGCGCCAATTGCGGGTGTGATCATTGCGGAGGCGGTGCGCACCGTAACCGGCAAGCGGCGCTCCCGCCTGCTCTACAATACGGCGACTTTGGCGGCTGGGGCGGGCGGCGCCATTCTGCCGCTCATCAATCTGCTGGGCATCGTCATGGGATTGGGTTTTTTGAACCTTTTTGGTTTGATCTGGCAGGTGCTGTATGTCGTGCTGGTGACCAGCACCGTCTTCTATCGGCTGAGCGGAATTCAAATTCGATGATTCGAACGGTATGCTGAACGAATTACGCATCCAGAATTTTGCCATCATCCAATCGCTGGAACTGACCCTGCGACCCGGTTTGACCACCTTTACCGGCGAAACCGGCGCGGGCAAGTCCATCATTCTGGATGCGATCACCGCCTTGTTGGGCGGACGAGCCGAACCGACTTTCATCCGCGCCGGGGCAGAACGCGCCAGCATTGAAGCCCTCTTTCTCATCCCACCCACCAACCGTCAGGCCATCCTCGAACTGCTCCAGCGTGAGGATTTGTTGGAGGATGAAGAGTCCATCCTGATCAGCCGTGAAATTCGACAAAACGGACGCAGCACGGCGCGGGTCAATGGTCACAGCGTTTCGGTGACGCTGCTGCGCGAATTGGGCAGTTATCTGGTGGACATCCACGGCCAATCTGAACATCTTTCGTTGCTGAATGTCCGCCAGCATTTGAATTTGCTGGATCGGTTTGCCAATGCTCACGAGACCCTCTCGGCCTATCAGCAGGTTTACCGTGAACTGCGCCGCACCCAGAAGGAATTAGAGAACCTGCGCCAAAGTGAGCAGGATGCGGCTCGGCGCACCGACTTGCTCGAATATCAGGCGCGCGAAATCGAGGAAGCTCGCCTGCAAGTGGGGGAAGAAGAAAACCTGAAACAGGAGCGCAACCGGCTGGCAAACGCTGAAAACCTCTCCTCGCTGGCTCAGGAAGCGCTCAATCTGCTGGACGAAGGCCTGCCGGAGTCGCCGGCGCTGACCGACTTGCTCGGGCAGGTCATTCAGGCGCTGGAAGGTCTGGCGCGAATTGACCCGGATCAAAACCGGCTGGCGGAGCAAGCCCTGGTGGTCAACGATATGCTGGCGGAAATCAGCCGTGATTTGCGCCTGTATCTGGATACGATTGAATTCAACCCGCGCCGCCTGGAACAGGTGGAGGAACGGCTGGATGTGATTCACCGTCTCAAGCGCAAGTACGGTGGCAGTATCGAGGCGGTGCTGGCGTTTGCCCGTTCCGCGCGGCAGGAATTGGAAACGATTGCCCACGCCACCGAGCGGATTGCCGAACTGGAAGAAAAGGAAATCAACCTGCGCCGGCAACTGGCTGAACTGGCCGGACGGCTTTCTCAAATTCGGCAAACTGCCGCCTCTCAACTGGCCAAGTCCGTTGAGGCCGAACTGGCTGATTTGAGCATGGCCGGCGCCCGTTTCCGTGTTGACCTGCGCACGCAGGTTGACCCGCACGGGTTGAGCCTGAACGGAGCGGGCGATCCGCTGGCATTCGACGAAAGCGGCGTGGATCAGGTGGAATTTTTGATCGCTCCCAATCCCGGTGAAGGCTTGAAACCGCTGGTGAAGATTGCCTCGGGCGGCGAAACTTCACGCCTGATGCTGGCGCTCAAGCGGGCGCTGACTCGCGCCGACTCGATTCCGACCCTGATCTTCGATGAGATTGATCAGGGCATCGGCGGGCGGGTTGGGGCGGTGGTGGGCGAAAAATTGTGGCTGCTGGCACGCCAGCATCAGGTGTTATGCGTGACTCACCTGCCGCAGCTGGCTGCTTTTGGCGACCAGCACTTTTCGGTGCGCAAGGAGGTGGAAGGCGGGCGTACATCCACCCGCGTGGAATTGCTGGAAGGAGAGGCGCGTTTGATCGAACTGGCGCAAATGCTGGGCGCCGTAACGCAGGTTAACCTCAACGCCGCCCGTGAAACCCTGCAAATGGCACAGGCACGGGCATTGCAACTAGCAGGAAGATTGGTATGAACGACAGCGAAGCTGGCTGTATGACGGGATGGAGGTAGATCCAGCCATGCAGGAAGGCGCCAAACAGTTGCGCGTTCTTCTGCTGGGATCGCCGCGGGTTTTCTACGACGAGCAGGAAATCCACATCAAGCGCCGTTTACTGCGGGCGTTGTTGTTCTTTCTGGCCAGTCAGCACGACACGGTAGGGCGCAGTGTGCTGATGAATCTGTTCTGGCCGGAGGAAAGCGAAGAAGATGCCCGCCGCCATATTCGCGAAGCGCTCAGCAAATTGCGTGCCGAGCTGCCTGACCCTTCTCTGATCGTGGCTACGCAGGATCATGTCCGGCTGGCCAGCGAGCAGGTTTATGTGGATTTGCTCGAGTATCAGGCTTTATTGGATCAGGTGCGCCCTTACCTGCAGCGTGGCATGCACACCCCCCTGCCGGAAGCCATCTACCAGCAGATGGTCAAGGCGGTTAGTTTGTGGCGCGGCACGGAATTTCTCTCCGGGGCTAACCTGCCTTCCACAGAGGAACTGGACCACTGGCTGAGTTTTACCGGCCAGTCGCTTTCGTTTAGTTATCAGAACTTGCTGGAAACACTGAGCGAGCATTGTGTCGTCAGCGGTGATCTGGAAAACGCCGTGCATTGGGCGCGCAAAGCGATCCAGTTGGATGAAGAAAACCCGGATCTGTATTATCAATTAATCCAGTGGCTGCATGATCTTGGCAGACGCAATGAAGCGCTGAGCGAATGTGAACGAATCCGGCAGGCGTATGAAGGGATGGGTGAAAAACTGCCCACCGTTCTGAACAACCTTTGCCGGCGGATTCGGGAAGAAGAGGATCGGCTGCCGCTGCAAACCATTGCCCCATGGCACAACCTGCTGACCCAGCAACTGCCGTTTGTGGGACGCAAGAAACTGCTCAATGACCTGAAACTGGCTCTGCAGCGCGGCGGAGTGGAGGTGATTTGGGGCGAGGGTGGGGCCGGTAAGTCGCGGCTGGTGTTTGAGTTCTATCAGTCGTTGCAGCCGGCACCGCGTCTGCTGCTGGCAGCGGGTTTCTCGCATCTGGCCGAATTGCCCTATCAACCGTTGATTGATCTGCTGCGCCATTCGGTTACCGTGGAGGAATGGCAGCAACTCGATTCGATTTGGGCAAGTTATCTGACCGCTCTGCTGCCGGAACTGCCTTCCCTGCGCCCGGACATTCACCCTCCTCTTGAAATTTCCCTCAATCATCAGCATCAGCAAATTGCTGAGGCAATTTTGCAACTTTTCCGCATTCTATCGCGCCGTCAGCGGCTGTTGGTGTTTTTGGATGATGCCCAATGGTGTGATGAGAAGACCTTTGATGTGCTGGCCTATTTGCTCGATCACCGTCTGTTCTCACAACGGGGTTTGCTGGTAGTAACCGCTCGACTCGAAGAACCCAATCCGGCGCTGGAACGTTTTCTCAGTCAGTCCCAAATTCCCTGGATGGTTCATCAGACCACGCTTGAATTGCTCAACCGCGACGAAGTTGGCGAACTGGTGCGGCTGGCTTTGGGTAAACCGGCGCCGGTTGAATTTGTAGACCGGCTGGCGTTGGAAACCGGCGGCAATCCGTTGTTCGTGCTGGAAACCTTACGCGCTGTGCTGGATTTCAATCTGGATCTGCAGCAGCTCAAAGTTGTTCCCCACCTGCCGCTGGCCAGCAGCATTCATGCCCTGGCGCGGGAGCGTTTGCGCCTGCTGGAACCGCAAACCCGTCAGGCGCTGGTCACCGCTGCGGTGATCGGTAACACCTTTCCGCTGCGGGCGCTGCAGGCAGCGGCTCAGCTGGACATCGAGGCCTGTGTGCGGGTCATCGAGGAACTGGAACGCACGCACCTGATCCGGCCGGTTCATTCCAACGATCATACCCGTCAGTATTCCTTCATCCATGACAAGATTCGGGAGGTTTTGCAGTTCGAACTGACCCCGGCGCGCTTACAATTGCTGAATCTGCGGGTTGCCGAGGCCTATCTTTCTTTGGAAGAGAGCGCCGCTTACGCAGCGAAAATTGCCGATCATCTTGAACATGCCGGAGAAATCCTGCGGGCATTTCAACACTGGCTTTTGGCAGCCGAATATGCCATGGCACATCACCAAACTCAGGCGGTAGAAACGGCCTTTCGGCGGGCAGAAAAAATCCTCTCGCGGATCGAGACCGAACTGACCGAGGAACATTTATACCGTCTGTATGTTCAGTGGGGAGATTTTTGCTGCCAGCAAAATCAGTTGGAACAGGCCGAACAGAATTACGCGGCCTTATTGCGATTTGGCGAACTGCGCTATTCCCCCTTGTTGATCGGCAGCGCTTACAGCGGATTGGCACGCGTGGCGGGTCTGCGGCAGCAGGCCCGGCTTGCGCTGGCACAACTGGAACACGCCATCCCCTTCTTAAGGCAATCGGGCAATTCGTATGAAATGATCGAAGCCGGTAACCGGCGGGCGGACTTCCTTGCTCAGTTGTTGCGACATCAGGATGCCATTTATTCGTTGGAAAATGTGCTGGAAATGGCCGATTCCAGCCACGATCCGCGAACCCGGCGGGCGGTAGCCGAGGCGCGGGCAAAACTGGCATACAATTACTTGCTGCTGGCCAAGCCGGAACAGGGACGTTTGGCAGCCCGGCAGGCGCTGGAAAGCAGCCTCTCCGTGGCGGGACTGGCGTACCGGATTGATGCCCTGATGTGGCTGGCGCTGAGCGAGTATCTGCTGGCTGAGTTTGACCCCGCCCTGCAGCACTGCGAAGAAGCCATTGAGATGGCGCAGGCAGTTGGTGATGATCTGCGGCTGGCGTATCTGCTGACGATTCGCGGTAACATTCATCTGTACCGCGGCTTGCTCCATGCAGCCTGGCAGGATAGTCAGCGGGCGATGCAGCTGGTCGAAGGCGGTAAGAGCGATGATATTCTGGCACGGGCTGTTTGCATCCAGGGCGATCTGATGACATTCCTGCGGGATTACGAATCGGCTGTTGAAAATTACCGGCACGGCCTCGAAATCAGCCGTAATCCGGTCAGCGCTATGGAATGTCTGTTTCGGCTGGGCACGGCGCTGGTTCTCAACGGCCAGCCCGAAAACGGTTTTCCTTTCCTGCACAAATCCATTGAGTTGAGTCGCGAATCGGGTTTGGAAATCATCCGTCTGCCGGCCCAGATGGGAGAAGCGCTCAGTTGTTCTCTGGATGCCAATGGCTCGATGGAACTGCAAGTGATCCAAGGGCTGAAAACCGAAGTGGAACAACACGGCTTGGCGGCGCTTGGCCTGATCTATCACTGGATTGCTGCCCAACTCATTCGTGAAGGGGATGCGGCTCAGTCCATTGAACATGCCCGCCAGTTGATCCGCCGTGCGCGAGAGTTGGGAATCATTTGGGCAGAGATTGCCGGGTTGGAACTGCTGTTGGGACTGCCCATCTCGCTGGAAGAACGGCAGGAGCGCAGCCGGGAACTGCGCGGATTGATGGGGTATCTGGATGATCAGGCGAGGATGATCGGGCTGAACGATCGTTTTGTTCGACTACGCGAAAGACTGGAAGCAAGGCTGATTTTGTAATTTTTTACTCACATTTTGTCCACATTGCGTCAACGCCCGAGGGGTATAAATCAATCAACAGACATGCCATTTCGGGCGGATTTACCAGGGGTCATCCGCATGAAAGAGCGATCGTGGATGGGGATCAACACGATCGCTCTTTGTTTGCCGGTTATGCCCGAGCCTTGACGAACGGCGGGCTTGGTCAGAATCATCCTTCGCGGAGGTGGACAACCGTCACGCCTTCCCCGCCTTCGCTGTCCATGCCGGTTTCCCAGCTGGCAACCCATTCGTTTTGTTTGAGAAAATCCCGTACGGCCTGACGCAGTTTGCCCGTGCCCTTGCCGTGAATAATGCGCACAAAGGGCATGCCGCTCAGGTAGGCTGACTCGAGATAGCGCTGCAGGGCTTCGATGGCTTCATCGGCGCGTTGACCGCGCAGGTCGAGTTCCATACCCGGCGAAGGCGTAAACACCGCCGGCCGCCCGGCTGGCTGACGAGCGCTTGCAATGGGGCGAGCAGCGGCTGGGGCTGGCGCAGGCGGGGTTTCTTCGGGGGCAGGGCTGCCCGGCCGTTCGATTTCGTCCGGGCGGGCGCGCAGGCGCAGATTGCCCATTTGCACCTCGATTTCAGACTGGCCCAAGGCGGTGATCACGCCTTCCATCTGGAGCGAGCGCAGCCGCACTTTATCTCCCAGTTTCAACGGCCGGGCTGGTTCGATGACGGTGCGTACCACCGGTTTTTCGGCTTCGCTTTGCAATTCCTCCAGCCGTTCCTGCAACGGTTTGAGCGCATCCAGCGGTTGACGGGCGCGCTGCAATTCGCGGCGGAGGGCATCCAGTTCAGCGCGCAGGGCTGCAATTTCTTCTTCCTGCTCGCGGCGCGCCTTTTCAAGGATGGCGCGCCGTTCTTCTTCAATTTTTTCCAAACGCTGGGCCAGTTCGCGGCGCAGATTTTCCGCCTGAGAACGTAAACGGTCGGCTTCGCTGCGGGCTTTGCGGGCCAGTTCGCGCTGGCGGTGAATTTCATCCAGCAGGTCTTCGGCGTGCAGGTCGGTTGGGTTGATCATGCCCCGTGCGGCTTCCAGAATTTCGGATGGCAAACCCAATCTTTCGGCAATCGCCAGCGCGTTGGATCGTCCTGGCAGACCGATGGTCAGTCGGTAGGTGGGTTTGAGCGAACGCAGGTCGAACTCCATGCTGGCATTGACAACGCCGGGCGTGGCGTGGGCGTAGGCTTTCAGTTCCGGGTAATGGGTGGCGATCAGGCTGGTAACCCGCTTTTCCATCAGATACCCCAATATGGCGCGCGCCAGAGCAGAGCCTTCCTGCGGGTCGGTACCGGCGCCCAGTTCATCCAGCAGCACCAGCGAGAAGGAATCCATCCGGCGCAGGATGCGCACGATATTGGTGATGTGGCCCGAGAAGGTGGAAAGCGATTGTTCGATGGACTGCTCATCGCCGATGTCGGCGTAAATGCTGCGGAAAATGCTGAGGGTGGAACCGCTTTGGGCCGGGATGTGCAGGCCGGATTGTGCCATGAGCGCCAGCAGCCCAACGGTTTTGAGCGTAACCGTCTTGCCGCCCGTGTTTGGGCCGGTAATGACCAGCGCGTAGGTGTGTTCATCCAGCGCCACGTCAATCGGCACCACCGTTTGGGGGTCGAGCAGGGGGTGGCGCGCCTGATAGAGGACAATTACGCTGCCGGGGTGCTTTTCGCGGCCGGTTTTGCGGAAGGCCGTCAGCACCGGTTCTGCGGCGTGCAGATCTTCGGCGTATTTGGCGCACATGAAGGCCAAATCGAGTCGGGCAAGGGCTTCCACGATAGCCAGGATGGCCGGGCTGTGCGCGCCAATTTGCGTGGAAAGTTCGCTGAGGATGCGCCGCTCTTCGTCTCTTTCGGCTAGTTGCAGTTTGTGCCACTGATTATTCAGTTCCACCACTGCCAGCGGTTCGACAAACAAAGTCGCGCCGGAGGATGACTGGTCGTGGACGATGGCGCGAATACGCCCGCGCGATTCGGCCCGCAGGGGGATGACATAGCGCCCGTTGCGCAGGGTGATGATGGCTTCCTGCAAATGGGGGGCATTTTTGGGGTCTTGCAGCATTTTTTGCAGGCGGGAAAGCAACCGTTCATGGGCTACTTTGATCTCTGCCCGCAGGGATGCCAGTTTGGGAGAGGCGCTGTCCAGCACCTCCCCCCGCTCTGAGATGGTGCGCGAAATTGCCTCGATCAGGCCGGGCGGTGGAGCCAACGGCTGGGCAATGGCTGTCAGATGCGGGTATTCGGCTCGTTTGTTTTCCAGCGTGCGGTACAGGTCGCGGGCGGCGATCAGGGTGGACTTGATTTCCAGCAGTTCGGTGGGCAGCAGCACGCCGCTGCGCGCGGCGCGTTCTGCCAGTGGACGGACATCCCGCGCCCCCCCAATGGTGACTTCGGATTTCACGCTCAGCAAGCGGCGGGCTTCGGTGGTGGTTGCCTGACGAGCCAGCGCTTCCTGTAAGTCGGCTGTAGGACGCAGGTTGCGGGCCAGTTCAGCCGATGCCGAAAAATCGGCATAGGCGGCCAGCCGCTCCAGCACTTTGGAAAATTCCAGCATTGAAAGTGATTTTGCATCCATGACGGCTTGATTGTAATCCAGTTTCGTTATTCGTGGTTATGTATACGCAATACGATCCAGGAAGTTGTGGATATTCGGAAAGGGAGTGTGCAGGGTTAAGGTAAAATCATGGGTGGAGATGACCCCATGACCAATGAACCCAACAAAATCATTTACTCGATGATCGGCGTCAGCAAGTATTACGACAAAAAGCCGGTCTTACAGGATATTTACCTCTCGTATTTTTATGGCGCCAAAATTGGGGTGATTGGTTTGAACGGCTCGGGTAAGAGCACCCTGCTGCGGATTCTGGCCGGGGTAGAAAAGGACTTCAACGGCGAAACAGTTCTGGCGCCCGGCTACACGGTAGGTTATCTGGAACAGGAACCCCAACTGGACGAGAACAAGACCGTTCGTGAGATCGTTGCCGAGGGCGTACAGGAGGCAGTTCACCTGCTGGAGGAATTCAACCGCATCAGTGAGCGCTTTGCTGAACCGATGACGGACGAAGAAATGAGCGCGCTGATCGAGAAGCAGGGCGAGGTGCAGGAGAAAATTGACCATTTGGGGGCGTGGGACATTGACGCCCGGCTGGAAATGGCAATGGACGCGCTGCGCTGTCCGCCCGGCGACACTCCCGTTAAAGCGCTTTCCGGCGGAGAACGCCGCCGGGTGGCGCTGTGCCGGCTGCTGCTGCAAAAACCGGATATTCTGCTACTGGACGAGCCGACCAATCACCTGGATGCCGAAACGGTGGCGTGGCTGGAGCGTCACTTGAAGGAGTATCCCGGCACGGTCATTGCCGTCACCCATGACCGTTACTTTCTGGATAATGTTGCCGGCTGGATTCTGGAACTGGATCGCGGGCGGGGCATCCCGTACAAGGGCAATTACTCCGGCTGGCTGGAACAGAAGAAGGCACGCTTGATGGTGGAAGAAAAACAGGAAAGCGAGCGCATTCGAACGCTGGAACGCGAATTGGAGTGGATTCGCATGGCGCCGCGCGCCCGGCATGCCAAATCTAAAGCGCGCATTCAGGCTTATGAACGGCTGCTCAGTCAGGAAAACGAAAAGAGCGCCAGAGACCTGGAAATCTACATTCCGCCGGGCCCGCGCTTGGGGAATGTGGTCATCGAAGCCGAGCATGTCTATAAAGGATACGGGGAGCGGTTGTTGATTGAAGATATGTCTTTTTCGCTGCCGCCGGGCGGCATCATCGGCATTATCGGACCGAACGGGGCTGGCAAGACCACCCTGCTGCGCATGATCACCGGACAGGAACAGCCCGATGCAGGCGCTTTCCGTGTGGGGGAAACGGTGCAAATGGCTTATGTGGATCAATCGCGGGATGTGCTCAATCCGCAGCGGACGGTGTGGGAGATGATCAGCGACGGGGAAGAGATCATCCAACTGGGCGGACGCGAGGTCAATTCGCGCGCTTATGTGGCGCGCTTCAATTTTACCGGCGCTGACCAGCAGAAAAAGGTGGGCATGCTCTCCGGCGGTGAGCGCAACCGCGTGCATCTGGCGCGGATGCTGAAGCAGGGCGCCAATGTGCTGCTGCTGGACGAGCCCACCAATGATCTGGATGTGAATACCCTGCGCGCCCTGGAAGAAGCCCTGCTCAACTTTGGCGGGTGTGCGCTGGTGGTCAGCCACGACCGTTGGTTTCTCGACCGGATTGCCACCCACATTCTGGCATTTGAAGGCGACAGCCGGGTGGTCTTTTACGATGGTAATTACACCCAATATGAGGCCGACCGGCGCGCCCGGCTGGGCATTGCCGCCGATCAACCGCACCGCATCACCTATCGAAAACTGACCCGGTGAGATGGGTCAGCCTTCGAATGCCTTGACGCAGTTACGACCGCTGTTTTTCGCTGCGTAGAGAGCCTGATCGGCGCGGCGCAGTAATTCCTTGAAGGTGTGCGGAAAGTGCGAGGGAGAGGCGGTGGCTACGCCCAGACTGATGGTCACATTCAAGCGGTTGCTGCCGATGCGGATGGGTGATTCGGCAACGGCGCTGCGCACCCGCTCGGCGGTACGCAGTCCCTGTTCCATTGGGATGCCCGGCATGATGATGGTGAACTCCTCACCGCCGTAGCGGGCGAGGGTGTCACTGCTGCGCAGACGGTGGCGGATGCGCTCCACCAGAATGGTCAGCACCTGATCGCCGACCAGATGGCCGTATTGATCGTTGATTTCCTTGAAGTTATCCAGATCGAACATGATGACGGTCAACGGCTGGCCGGTCTTGCGCGCTTCCTGGAAGGCAGCCTGCCCGGTATCGAACAGAGCCCGCCGGTTCAGGCTTTGGGTGAGTGAATCGGTGCGTGCCAGTTTCTCCAGTTTGATTTGATTGCGTCGTTGTTCTTCGACTTTTCGTTGTAATTCCAGCGCCTGTTTCTGGAAGGCTTCGGTTTCCCGGCGCAGGGTTTCCAATTGGTGAAGCACCTGCAAATGTTTGATGCGCCGGTCGGCCTCTTGGTCGTAAATGGATTGAAAAACGGCGTGGTACTTCTTGTACATTTCCAGAGCGGCGGCGGGCTTCCCGCTTTTTTCGCACAAATCGGCCAGGGCATGATAGGCTTCCATCACCTGTTGCTGACGGCGGGTTTGTTGCGCGAGATGCAGGGCTTCGTTCAGGTCTTTTTCGGCAGCCTCGTAATGACCGCGCTCGGTGTGCAATTTTCCCAGATTGAGCAGGGTGATGGCCACTTCGGCCGTGAGATTGCGCTGGCGGGCAACATTCAGCGCCCGCTGGTAAGCCGAGATGGCTGTGCTGTCATCCCCCTGGGCGAGGTAAATCTCGCCGATGTTGTTGAGATAAACGGCCAGATCCTGCCAGGTCTGGATGCTTTCGGCAATTTGAATGGCTTCGGTTTCGTACTCCAGCGCACGGCGCGGTTCGCCGGTGTGCAAATAAGCCATTGCCAGGCTGTCCAGCGCCCAGGAGAGGCGCATCGGTTCGTTCAGCGCCCGCAGGGTTTGTACGGCTTCGTGCAGGTGAGGAATGGCCAGTTCGGGCTGTCCCAGCAGGACGTAGGTGTAACAGATGTCGTTGGTGATCTCGGCTGTCAGGAGTTGATCCCCCAGTTCCTGAACCTCTTTCAGGGCCTGAAAAAGGTTTTCGAGCGCGTCGGCAAATTCTCCCATGTGGGCATAGGCGATCCCGCAATACGAACGGGCGAGCGCCTTTTCGCGGCTTTTTCCCAGCCGCTCGAATTGCTGCATGGCCGTGTGAAAATCGTCAAGAGCGGCAGAGTAGGCAGCGTTCTTAAGGTTGAGCCGCCCGCGGGTGATCCGGCAGGCGGCCAGTTCGGTTTGCAAATTTGAGTCCGGCTCGGCGTGTTTTTCCGCTAATTCAAAAACCTGCCGGAGGATTTCCAGCCCCCGCGCGGCGTCGGCGTCCAGCCAATCCAGCGCCTGCGCGTGAAGGCGTTGGATTTCAGAGGTAAGCGATTGAGTGGAAAGGGGAGTTTCGGCTTCCATAGATCGGGTAAAATCAAAAACCCGCGCCAGCAGCGGGTGGCTGAACGGCATCAGGTCGGTCAAAGAACAACGAGCGGGGACGGGTTGATGGCGGAAGTTGTGATAAATATACCACAAAACTACCACTTGGAAATTAAGAAAAATCCCTGCTGCCGGCGTGGCAAAGATTTGGGCAGCAGGGAAAGACCAGTCGAACCAGGTTAAAGTGCGGTCATCATGGGCCTTGCCAGCCGGCTAGCTGTGCTAAAAGAATCCAGATGGCTTTGGCGATTTGGATTTTTCCGGCAGAAACCGAACCGAGATGTCCACCCTCGCTCTCAGTGGTGTATTCACGGCAAATGATGGCGTAACCCTGACTGTTGCGGCACTCCCGACCGTCCGGGGTGTGGCTGAGAATATCGGCAATGTCCAGCAGGATTTTGTTGTTCTCGCGTGCCCACTGGCGCATTTGATTGTTGAACGATTCCGATACCGAAGTTCCGGTAATCCGCGCCAGGGAGGATGTCCAGTACACGAAAGTCTTGTTCGGGTAGCGGGCTTCCAGATCCAAAATATCGTAGATGTTGTAGCCGTTGTAATTGGGGTTGAAGTAATCGCGAGCGATGGTCGAATCTTCTCCGACATGCAGGTAATTGTGCTTGAGCGAAATGATGTCCCACTGACCGGCGAGTGATGGATATCGGGTAACGAAGTTCTGGACATCATCATACCAGTAACCGGCCATGTAAAACTCGAAGTGAATATTGGAACGATTATTACCCCCCGGGAAGAGGATCACAGCCGGAATGTCACGATCGTTGATCGTGTAAGTCTTGAAGGTGGTCAGGCTCGAGTCGATGTAGTAACGCCGGCAGTCAGATGGACTTTGTGCCCAAGTGGGACTGGCAAGGCAGTCGAGGCCTCTACTAATGTTCTCACCTACGCTTCGGTCAAAATAATAAAAGCGGATACGCTCGGCTGCACGCAGATATTCGGGTGGAATTTGGTCGTAAAGTGGCAGGGTGGTGTGGTCAATGATGTTGCCCAATTGCGGGTTGGGGATGATGGTTGGGCGCGGTGTCGGCGTGGGTGAGGCAGCGCCGCTGTTTCGCACCATCGGTAAAAAGACGGTGTAAGGAGCATCCTGTGGCGTGATTTCTTCCGGCGGCTGGGTTTGAGCCAGCGCATTAAGCGGAAAAACCGCTGCTGCTAGAAGGATGAGCGCCATCCCCCAAGGCGCAAGACGGTTTTTTATCATTGATATTCTATCTCCATGATGTAAAGATTTTTTGCCTGCCCGATTGTAGCATAAAAAGCCGCGAGGTGAACGCGGCTTTCAATTTTGTTGGGTTCTTGTAAAGGCGCTGACAGGTTCAGGGCAAGGTGGGCTGCCAGCCGGCCAACTGCGCCAGCATCACCCACATGGCTTTGGCGGCCTGCAATTTACCGGCGGAGACCGCACCCAAATGCCCGCCCTCGCTTTCGGTGGTGTATTCGCAGCAGATCACGGGGTTGCCGCTGTCGCTCAGGCAGGCGTTTCCATCGGGGGTATGACTGAGAATATCCGCCAGATCGTAGAGGATGCGGTTGTTGGTGCGCGCCCATTCGCGCATCTGCTCGTTGAAGCGGCGAGAAACATCCGTGCCGATGTTGCGCGCCAGCGAGGTTGTCCAGTACACAAAGGTCTTATCGGGGTACTGCTCTTCGAGCGCAACCAATTGATAGAGATTGGGGCCGTCGAAGTTGGGGTCGAAATAGACATCGGCAATGTTGGAAGTATCTGTTACCTGCAGATAGTTGTGTCCATAGGTGATGATCTGGCGGTCGGCATATTGCGGCACCTGATCAAGGAAGTATTGCAATTCCTCATACCAGTAAGCGCCCTCGCTGAGGACAAATTCAATGTTACTGCGGTCGTTGCCGCCCGGAAAACGGATGGCAGACGGGATGACCGAATCCCGACCGGTGTAGGTCTTTACCTGATTGGAGTTGGGGTCGGGGGCGCAGACCACCTGACTGGTGAAGTAGCGCCGGCAGTGCGAGGGACTGGCTGACCATGAGGGGGCTGCCAGACAATCCAGCCCGCTGCTGATGTTCCAGCCCACGCTGCGGTCAAAGAATACCATGCGGATTTTTTCGGCTTCCCGCAGATATTCGTCGGGGATTTGATCGAACAATGCTACGGCGCGGTGGTCAATCATGTGGATGGGGATGGGCGGAGTTGCCAGCGGCTGAATACCCACCCCGGCGGGCGTGGCAGCGGGAGAGGAGGTTGCCGCCGCCTGCGTCGGGCTGCTGTCAGGGGGGGTGTTGGTTGGAACGGGGGAGGCCGCTGCAGGAACATCAGTGGGCTGGGCCGTGGTCTGGGTGGGCGAAAGGGCAGGCGTGGTCGGGGAAGGCAGGCCGGCGGCCGCAATGGAGGGGGTCAGGCTGGGCAATGCCGAAACTTGGGCAGGCTGATTTTGCTGCACCAGGACGATGATCAAAGCCAGTCCCAGCGCCATCACCAGCGCCCACGGCAGAATGGATTTGCTTTGCATGGAAGCGATCTCCTTATAATTGACTAATTTTGTATATCAAGTCAATTATAACAGGATGTAGGCGGCCAATCGCCGCCTGTCCGGCTGGTTTTAGCGCAGGGCTGGCTCGAACAGCAGAAACCGGTCTCAATGGCTGGATTTCGAAAGGCAAAGCGATTTTGAAAAAGCCATGCCGATTGCCCTTTGCGGAGCCAGCCATTGGTCTGGTTGATTTCACAGCGGTCAGCGGAGCGGCGACGAGGGGGAGGCGCGCGGCTCAGCCTGCCGGAAAGAGCGAGCGCTGAGTTTTGAGCAAGTCCGCGGCGATCTGGCGGTCAATTTTGCCCATTGGATAGCGGCTCAATTCGTCAAGGGCGGCCCACACCAGACCATCTGCCTGATGGGGATGGGGTTCCCCATGCAACAAAGCGCAGTGGAATGCGTGCAGGATGACTTTGTAGTGGGTGTAGGCGTGACGGTATGTCCCCACGGGTTCGCCAACCTTGATCTCCACCCCCAGTTCCTCGCGGATTTCACGGCGCAGGCATTCGGGTAGGGTTTCGCCTTCTTCCTGCTTGCCGCCGGGAAATTCCCACAACCCGCCCAGCAGGCCGTTGGCCGGGCGGCGGGTGAGCAGGACTCTGTCATCCCGCCAGAGGACGGCCGCCGTCACGGTGAGCAGCGGCGTGGGTGGGCGGCGCGCCAGCACCGGCCGCTGCTCCTGAATGCCCAGCATGCGTGCCTGGCAGAAGGACGCCAGCGGGCAGCGTTCACAGGCCGGTTGACGGGGGGTGCAGATGGTTGCCCCTACATCCATCAGGGCCTGATTGAAATCGCCAGCCTGACCGGCGGGTAAGTGCTGGCGAAGGTATTCGAGAATCTGGGCTTCTCCGGCCGGGGAGCGGGCCGGCAGGCTGATGTTGAACAGGCGGCTGGTCACCCGCCGCAGGTTGCCGTCCAACGCCGGTTCATCCTGCCCGAAGGCGATCGAAGCAATCGCGGCAGCGGTGTAACGCCCGATACCGGGCAGACGCGCCAGTTCTTCTATGTTGGCGGGGATGCGCCCCTGATACTTTTCCACGATCATACGGGCGGCACGATGCAGGCTGCGCGCCCGGCTGTAGTAACCCAACCCCTCCCAGGCTTTCAGCACTGGCTGTTCATCGGCCTGCGCCAGATGCTGGAGGGTGGGAAACTGCTCCATCCAGCGCCGATAATAGGGAACGACCGTTTCCACCCGCGTTTGCTGGAGCATGACTTCCGAAACCCATACGGCATAAGGATCGGTTGTTTCCCGCCATGGCAGCGGGCGGCGGTTTTGCCGGTACCAGTCTAACAGGCGCGCAGCGAGGTCAGAACTGGAATCCGCTGCGGGCTTCGACGATTTTGTACCGGTAATTGCGGACATAATCCTGCAGTTGATTGTTGAGGCTTTTCCACTCGGCGGAGTTGAGAATCTGACGGGCCTGTGCCGGGGAAGGCACGACCGCGCCGACCAGAATTTGCGGCTGTGAGCCGTAAACGGTTGCCCATGCGTCGCTCAGTTCAAAGCCCAGTCGTTGAACGCCGGGGATAAACTCACGCACCACGAATTCAAAGTACTCCTGTTCGCGTTCGGGGGCAATATCCCACGACATGATCAATTTGACAGCCACAATTCACTCCTCAATTACCAAGCGGATCAAGCACAATCACCTGAGTCTCCTCCGGCAGTGAGTTTGCCGAAGTCACTTTGAGAGAAGGCTGGGTGGTTACGGCGGTCAGGCCCATTTCTTTCAGGAACTTGCTGAGCGGTTCCAGTTTAATGCTGGATTGCGGGGTGGCGTAGTGCATCGGGATGACCAGATTGGGTTCCAGCAGGCTGATGATTTCGGCGGCCTTGGCGGCGTTCAAACCGCTGCCTCCGCCCACCGGCACGAGGACGACATGCACCGGCCCTAACGCTTCCACCTCGGTTTGAGTGGGCACCCGATTGATTGCCCCCAGATGAAGTACATTGATGCCGTTGTAGTCGATCAGGTAGAGGGTGTTGCGCGGTTCATCCTGCGTCTTTTTGGTATGCCCGTTGGTCTGCACGCCGGTGATGAACACGCCGCCGATTTCAAATTCCCCCGGCCCGCTGATGACAAACGGATCGCCTTTGACGCCGTTGAGGAAATTGTGACCGGGTGCGGCGTGACTGACCGTGACAATGTCCGCTTTGAGTTTGAGGGGCGCGTGGCCCACAGCGCGGTGGTCGTAAGGGTCGGTCACCAGCGTAGCCAGATTGCGTTCGGTGATGCGAAAGCAGGAATGCCCGTACCAAGTAATTTCCATGCAGCCTCCATTCCACTGCTTTGATTATACATGGAAACCGGCAAAAGGTAGAGGTCGGTTAAAACTTTGAAAATTGTGGTAAGATTCGAATAACGATGCGGGTAATCAAGGCCATAGAAGGCGCTTTCGAGAGGGCAAATGGGTCAAAAAAGGAGCGTAAACCTTGCCTTCATAAAAACCCTCTGATATAATCTAGCGCGCTATTGTGACCCTTAACAATTCAGGCCGACGTAGCTCAATCGGCAGAGCAACCGCCTTGTAAGTGGTAGGTTACGGGTTCGATTCCCGTCGTCGGCTCAGGTTGCGGGCTGGCGAGTGAGGCTGATCTGAAACAGATGACCTCACTTGCGAGCCGGCAACGGCTCGGGGCATGGGCAGTTACCCAAGTGGCCAAAGGGGGCTGACTGTAAATCAGCTGGCGCACGCCTTCGGAGGTTCGAATCCTTCACTGCCCACTGGTCGTCTGACCGAAAATCCCCAAGCCAGGGGGGAGTTTCTGGAGAACGGCAAGCCCTCATAGCTCAGGAGGTAGAGCACGCCCTTGGTAAGGGCGGGGTCATGGGTTCAAATCCCATTGAGGGCTCTTTATGCCGGTTTTCCCAGGACCCTTCTAGTTATTTAAGAGAGGAGCCAAGGAGAAAAAACATGGCGAAGCAAAAATTTGAGCGAACGAAACCGCATTTGAATGTAGGCACCATGGGGCACATAGACCATGGGAAGACGACATTGACCGCGGCGATCACGAAGTGGTGCAGTTTTCTGGGGAAAGCCGAATTCAAGGCGTATGACCAGATTGACAATGCGCCGGAAGAGAAAGCGCGCGGGATCACGATCAACATTGCGCATGTGGAGTACGAGACGGACAAGCGGCACTATGCGCATGTGGACATGCCGGGGCACCGCGACTACATCAAGAACATGATCACGGGAGCGGCGCAGGTAGATGGAGCGATCTTGGTGGTAGCGGCGCCGGACGGGCCGATGCCGCAGACGCGCGAGCATGTGCTGTTGGCGCGGCAGGTGGAAGTGCCGAGCATTGTGGTGTTCTTGAACAAAGTGGATCAGATGGACGATCCGGAGTTGTTGGAGTTGGTGGAGCTGGAACTGCGCGAGATGCTGAACGAGTACGGTTTTCCAGGGGATGAGACGCCGATCGTGCGCGGGAGCGCGTTGAAGGCGTTGGAGAGTCCCTCGACGGATCCGAACGCGCCGGAGTATGCGTGCATCAAGGAGTTGATGGACGTGGTGGACAATTACATACCGGAGCCGGTGCGGGATGTGGACAAGCCGTTCATGATGCCGGTGGAAGACGTGTTCTCGATCAAGGGGCGCGGGACGGTGGTGACCGGGCGTGTGGAGCGCGGGCGGATCAAGGTAGGCGATCCGGTGGAGATCGTGGGATTGCGCGACAAGAGCATGAGTTCGGTGGTGACGGGTGTGGAGATGTTCCACAAGATGCTGGATGAAGGCATAGCGGGGGACAATCTGGGGCTGTTGCTGCGCGGGATAGAGCGGACGGATGTGGAGCGCGGGATGGTGATTGCCAAACCGGGCAGCATCACGCCGCACCGCAAATTCAACGCGGAAGTGTACGTGTTGAAGCGGGAAGAAGGCGGGCGGCACAAGCCGTTCTTCAGCGGGTATCGGCCGCAGTTCTACATTCGGACGATGGACGTGACCGGCTCGATCAAGTTGCCGGAAGGCGTGGAGATGGTGATGCCGGGCGACAACGTGAACATGGAAGTGGAATTGATTGTGCCGGTGGCGTTGGAACAGGGTTCGAAGTTCGCCATTCGCGAAGGCGGTTTGACCGTCGGCGCGGGTGTGATTACCAAGATTTTGGACTGAGAAGGAGTGTCGGCTTAACCCAATAGGCCGCAAGTGAAGGTATGGCATCCAAGAAGAAAGATATTCGCCCGGTCATTACTCTGGCCTGCTCGGATTGCAAAGAACGCAACTACACTTCCGAGAAGAACCGCCGCAACGATCCGGGGCGTCTGGAATTGAGCAAGTACTGCCCGCGCTGCCGCAAACACACGCTGCACCGCGAAACAAAGTAAGGTATAATCGGGGTGAGGCGGATGGGTTTGCGCTGGTCTGCCTCACCCAAACGTAGGCCAGTAGCTCAATTGGCAGAGCACCGGTCTCCAAAACCGGGGGTTGTGGGTTCGACTCCTGCCTGGCCTGCCTCAATCCGGGCAACGCCCTTTCCGACCCGCCGCAATGATCGGAGGGAAATTAGCAGGAAAGCGGCGTTTTAGCCTGAGTAAGAAGGAGTTTGGTGTGGCTGAGAAAACGGTAAAAAGCAAACAGATCGAAAAAACCAAGCAGCCTGAAAAGAGCAAACCGGCTGAAAAGAGCAAGCAGCCTAATCGCCTGGTGCGGTTTTGGCGCGAAACGATTGGCGAACTGCGCAGAGTTTCCTGGCCTACGACGCAGGAAGCCTGGCGTTTGACTCGAATCGTACTGGTGGTGATGGGCATCATGGCGATCTTTTTAGGTTTGCTGGATTATGTTTTCTCGGCTTTGATCGGTTTGTTGTTGGGATGATGCGCCGGATAGCCAATCATAAGGAGTAAATGGGAATGCAGGATGCGTATGATGAATTGAAAGACCCTGAGGAAGAGCAGGAAAAACCTCTACCTCAACCGCAGCCGGAGGTCAAAAAGACGACCGGCTCGACTGGCGCATCCCGCTCTGCTGCGCAGCAGACGCCGAAGGAAGAGGAGGTTCCCACGTTTGAAGAACCGGGCACCGAACAGCGCGCCTGGTATGTGGTGCATTGCTATTCCGGTTATGAGAACAAAGTCAGGCACAATCTGGAACAGCGCATTGAAACGATGGGGATGAAGGACAAAATTTTCGATGTGGTCATCCCCACGCAGGAAGAGATCGAGGTCAAGGACGGCAAACGGCGCACCGTGGAGCGCCATGTCTTTCCCGGCTATGTGCTGGTCAACATGATCATGACCGAGGAGTCCTGGTATGTGGTGCGCAACACGCCCGGCGTGACCGGTTTCGTTGGCATGGGCAATCAGCCCACCCCGCTGCGCCCCGAAGAAGTGGCTCAAATCCTCAAGCGCATGGAAGCCGAAGCGCCGCACGTCAAAGTTACCTTCAAAGTGGGCGAGCGTGTTCGCATTGTGGATGGTCCGTTCAACGATTTTCGTGGAACGGTGGCGGAAATTGATCAGGAACGCAATAAAGTGCGCGTGATGGTCAATTTCTTCGGACGAGAAACCCCTGTAGAGCTGGATTTTCTGCAGGTAGAAAAAGCCTAAATGTGTGTAGATAAATCCTCGCCGACGAGGATTGTTTGTGGGAGGGTGCTCCCCAAACCACCCGTTATAACCACGAAGGAGTAGAAAAAGTGGCAAAAAAATTAAAAGCAGTCGTAAGGTTACAGTTGGTGGCCGGTAAAGCAAACCCGGCGCCCCCGGTTGGTCCTGCCCTGGCAGGGCATGGGATCAACATCATGGCATTCTGCAAGGAATACAACGCCCGCACCCAAAACCGCGCCGGTGAAGTAATCCCTGCGGAAATCAGCGTCTATACCGATGGTTCCTTTACTTTCATTTTGAAATCGCCCCCGGCGGCGGTGCTGCTTAAAAAAGCGGCTGGCGTCGAAAAGGGCTCGGCAGTGCCCAATCGTACCAAGGTGGGTAAGGTGACCCGCGCTCAGATTCGGGAAATTGCCGAGATCAAAATGAAAGACATGAACGCAGTGGACATCGAAGATGCCATGCGTCAGATTGAAGGTACCGCCCGCAACATGGGCATTCAGGTTGTAGATTAAGCAAAAGTGGGAGGGCAGTTGAAAGCCCGTTAATACCACGAAGGAGATATCATGGCAAAGCATGGAAAGAAATACTTAGCCGCCAGTGCAAAGATCACTCCCGGTAAGTCCTACTCGCCGGAGGAAGCGCTCGCTCTGGCAAAAGAAACTTCGATTACCAAATTCGATGCGACGGTTGAGGTTCATCTGCGCATGGGGTTGGACCCGCGCCAGGCCGATCAGCAGGTGCGCGATGTGGTCGTCTTGCCGCATGGTTTGGGCAAGACGGTGCGCGTGCTGGTCTTTGCGCAGGGCGAAGGAGCAGAAAAGGCCAAAGAGGCCGGCGCCGATTACATCGCTGACAGCGATGAATGGATCACCAAGATTCAAAACGGCTTCACCGACTTTGATGTGGCGATTGCCACGCCCGACATGATGAGCAAAGCCGGACGGTTGGGGCGTGTGCTCGGTCCGCGCGGCCTGATGCCGAACCCCAAAGCCGGCACGGTCGTTCCGGCCGAAGACCTGCCGCGTGTGATTCAGGAAGCCAAAGCCGGCCGTGTCGAGTTCCGTT
>FWWM01003539.1_pt1 | contig 38540 bp, 44 predicted proteins | sample 2228351 | NCBI WGS metagenome assembly FWWM01 (sample SAMEA103939774, study PRJEB20133) | metagenome
GAGACTAAGCTGTGGCCTGTGCAGCGGTCGGCGTTGCTTCGGCTCTACGAGTGGGAGCGCGCCGAGTGGGAGCGCGCCCGTCTAGAGTAAGAGTACTAGAGTACTACAACAGTTGAACTGACGCAGAGCTGTAGTCGAGGTCGTCGGCGCTCGACTGCAGCTCTGTGATTCACCGACAGGAGGGACGGAAACATGACACAGATACTCCAAATAGAAGGCCTCACGAGAGCCGAACTCACCGGTCTGGTGGCGGTGGCGTTGGCTACCGTCGTCAAGTCCCAGTGGGTCACTGGGCCGGAAGAGAGCCTAGCTATCGTGCTCAGCCCCGACGATGCCGAGATGTTTCGGCTGGGCGTGCTGCACCTGCTCGGGTATAGCAGCATAGCTGAGTTCGCGCATGATGGGCACACGGTGGCCACCTTCCAGCGCATAGTCGCGTTGCGCGAGAAGCTCGCGGAACTGGGTGCTCTACTGACTGAGGGTGAGCAAGAAGGCGGGAAGGAGGAAGGCGAGGAGGAAGGCGGGCAGCAACGATGACTGATTAAATGAGATCTCCGATCTACGTTTCTACGTGCCCACCCGCGCGTACCTAGAGCGCGTACGCGAGCAGCGACTGCGCAGTTGTGGTGGATCTCGAGGTTCTCGTGAAAAATACTTCGCAGAGCGGCGCCGTCGACCTCGTATTGCTGCGTGAGCGAGACGAGCCGCTGAAGCACGAGGCGGCCATTGCGTTCTTGGCTGAGGTCGCTCGGCAGGCGACCGCATCGCGGTTCGACGCATTGGGCAAGGCCATAACCGAGTTGGCGCGAGCGTCCAGTAAGGATGAGATCGCGGCCATCGCGAGAGAGACGGTCCGCGAGGCGAAGATCGACCTCGAGGCGCTGGCGCGCGCGGTCGAGCCGTATCTACCGAAGACGCGACCAATCGAGGTTCGATTCGCCGATAACGCCCGGCCCGCTGTGGTACTCGAAGAGCGCCAACATCAGGTGTTCGAGCGAGTGCTGCAGCTCGCCGCCTCGCGACAGAACGTCTTGCTGATCGGCCCCGCGGGTTGCGGTAAGACGCACCTCGCGAGGCAAATAGCGCGCGCCTTAGGCCTACGTTACGGCTCAGTCTCGTGCACTGCGGGTATGGGCGAGGGCGCGCTCAGTGGATGGCTGTTACCTATCGGTGATGGTGGACGGTTCGAGTACGTCGCACCCGATTTCGTCCGATGCTACGAAGAGGGCGGCCTATTCCTGCTCGATGAGTGGGACGCGGCCGACCCCAACACGGTGCTCGTGGTGAATCAGGCGTTGGCCAACGGGCACCTATCGTTGCCCAAGCGGGTCGAGCGGCCATATGCCGAGCGGCACAAGGATTTTATTTGCGTCGCCGCGGCGAACACGTACGGGACGGAGGCGAACCGCCTGTACGTGGGGCGGAACCAGCAAGATGAGGCAGCACTTGCCCGGTTCCGTCTCGGCCAAATCGAGATGGACTACGACCGAGAGCTCGAGGCCGCGCTTGTCCCACCCGAGCTACGTACGACGCTGCTTGAGAGAATTTGGCAGATCCGCGCGATGGTGAATAAACTCAAGTTGCGCCGCGTCGTCTCGACCCGATTCTTGCTCGATGCCTCTCGTATGGTCATCGAGCAGGGGTGGACGGTCGATGACGTGTTGAGACAACTCACCGCTGGGTGGGCCGCCGACGAGCGTCGCAAGGTGAGGGTGGGCTCATGAGCTGGCTCATCGAGCATGAGTTTCGACCGCCACTCATCGATCATGAGGACGCAGAGATGACGTGGGTCGCGATAGTCGAAGGCTCTGAGATTTTTCACGCCCTCGACCCCGACATACCACGCCACAACCAGGACGTGTGGTTGAGCCAAGTCGAGAAACATCGAGACTGCGGCGTCTGGCTCAACGGCATCGTAACGGTCGAACAAGCCCAAGCATTAATCCGCAAAGGGTGGTCCGAGGGTGCTAAGCAGGCACTGAAACTGACCAAGTGGTTGTCCGACATACCGCTACCGCGAGATATCCGCCGCCGCCCGAGCTGGGGTGACGATGGTGATGAGATAGATATCCATCGTGTCTACGACGGCCGGCTAGATGACGCGTGGCGAAAAATGCGACGCGCCCTAATGACGGCCGACCAGGTGGTCACGATCGCCACCAACTGGGGCGGCAACGCGAACGTCGACCAAAATCAGATGATGTGGTCCGATGCGGCCGCGATAGCGCTTGCCGATGCACTCGAGAGCCGAGGCTATCGGACCGAGCTGGTGGCAATCTCGGAAGGTACGTCGTGCCGCAGCGCGGGTGAGGTGCTGATTGTGAAAGTAAAAGAGGCATCCGAACCGCTGCGGCCCGGCTTGTTCGCCGCGATCATGTGCCACGTGGCTGGGTTTCGGTGGTTCGGTCTCGCGCTCACAGCTCGGTCGCCGGCCAAGATTACCAGCGATTTTGGTCGATCGCACCACTGTATAGAGCAAGCGGTGGTCGAGCTATATCAGAGAGAGATCATAGATCGAGTGGACGTGGTGCTACCGAGTGTGTTCTCGCCCGAGAGCGCTGGGAAAGCACTGGAAGAAATACTACAACACTGGAATGAGGGCGTACGATGAGAGGTATCGACCGCAACCGGATGTGTCCGGGCTCGGGTGTGCTGCATTGGGATGCCCGGCGCTTGAACCGAGAGCGGACACACATCGCGTGCCCCGTGTGCGGACGGGTGCTCGCGGTCAAAGTGTACCGTAAGTGGGGTGACGGGCATCCCGGTATTCCACCACATCACCGGCCGGAGGATGAGTATGATGACTACGAGTGATTTCAGCTTGAATCTGGTTAACCTTGAAAATAACAGTTAACCTGGAGGTGAAACGGTGACTCGCGCTGAGATGCTTAGGCGGTGGCGTAGACAGCGCCCGGGGTCGTACCGTCGTGGATTCGGCCGCTGGCCAGGCTGGACGCAGCGGCAGGCGGCTGAGTGGTTCGGAGTAAACGAGAGGACGTGGCGGCGGTGGGAGAGTGGCTTATGTATGGTCCCGGATCACGTCATCCGGCGGCTGCTGTCGGTCACCGACTAGCGCCCCCTTGCCGCCCAAGGCGTGCGGTAGTAGATTGTGGGTGGGTAGGCCCTACGGCCAATCCCTCCTGTTTGGTGGCTGGCCCCGTCGCGAGGCGGGGTCGGTTTTTTCTTGCCCTCTTTACCGGACCGCCTGCCCGGCTAAGTACATGACACCGATCCAGATAGCGTCCTTTGCGTCCGGAGAGGATACTGAGACGTCGTCTCTACCCGCCTCTCGCAGCAAGAGCTCGAGCCGTCGGTGCCGTGAGCGCTTGGGTAACCGAGGCGCTGGCACCAATATTGGTTCGCGCCCACCCTCGAGGCTGAGGTGCGCTGCGGCGACGATGGCGCCCAGCGCTAGGTGGAATACTTCGATGGGGCCCGCTATGGCGCGCGAACGATGCCGGCGGTAAGTCCCAGCGACCGTAGGGCGCTCAATTAGGACTTGATCTACGCCACACTCGCCTATCAGGTCGCTCACACATCGGTGGAGGATGGCGAGGCGGGCGGGTAGGCCGAGTGTTGCCTTCGTGCGCCACACACCCCAGGCTCGAAGGCCGCGCACCTGCTCAAGTATGCCCCCTCGCTGACTCTTGAACAGCGCCCAGCCCGTAGCATCGAGCCCGGGGTCGATAGCTAGCACGAGGCTCATAGTATGAGCAGAGCGCAGAGTACGAGCACGAGAGTCAGGAGCAAGTCGACTTTGCGGGCCTCACGGCGGAGCTCAGGTAATCCGTATCGGCGCTCGAACTCACAGATAGCGTACGATGAGTGGTCTACCCAGTCGGCGTTAGAAGGGGACATCGTCGTAACCTCCCGCCCGGCGTGGGCGCTCGAGTGTGAAATCGCTCTGTCGTTGGCGCACTCGGCGTGAGGTGCGCTGCGTCAGGCACGGCTTGCATGGTTGCAGACGCAGGGTCGGTTGGGGCCAATCGCCCAGCAGCTCAGCCGACCACCGCTCGCCGCAGAATGGGCACTCGCGGGGCAAAACCGTGACGCTGACCGGCTCAGCCCGTGGTGTAAGTTGTTGCTGTGCAATTACTTGGCTCACCGATATAGGGTCGCTCATGTTGCCTCACTTTCTGCCTCGCTCTGGATTGGAGTTGTTTTTTGCGCCTCTAAGGCCATTTCTGCGGACAAAAGGGGTAGGGGGGCATATAGACCCTTGGCTGGCGCCCGATCGTCGATTCTAGGCCCATTGTCGTTCGATTTCGGGGGGGTCTGGTGGGTTTGGAGAAGCGGATCGAGGTACTTTTGCACCATCGGGTGGGGTATTCCCTGGCGCCAGCCCTCGCAATGGCTGGCCAGCCGCTCGACCCGGGCGCGGTTGCGGAAAATGTTCTCGACGCCATCGAGTTTGCGCCCCTCATCCTGCCTGAGATGCTGGAAGGTGGGATCGAGAAACCACCCGTCTACGGCATACAGTAGCTCGTGGACGTCGTTGCCGTTTTCCTCGAGCCTGGCTGCCATAAGGGCCTCGCGTTGGCGATCGAGCCAGGTTTTCTGATGGCCGGTCCGCTTCGCCCAATAGGCGAAGACCAGCTCGACCATAACGCGCCGTAGCTGCTCAGCATTCCAGCGCTCGGCTGCTATGTCGGCGTACTGCTGGAGGCAGTGGCTGAGGTGCTCGATGATATCCGAGAGTGACTTTCCAGGGCGCCTGGGTAGCTGCTCTGGCCGATTTTTTCGCTTTTTTCGCGAATTCGACAAGAGAGACTGAGTGCTTTCCAACTCAGTCTCTCTATCTCTTTTCTCCCCTATCTCCGGAGATAAGCCTAACTCCTTACTCCCCCCCTTAGTATTAACTATCCCTATCTCCGTATATAAATCTAACTCTGTATCTGCGCTAGCAACTTGCTTGCAACCTGCTAGCATGTTGCTAGCATAAGATATATCGTCAGGTTGAGTTTCAACTAGCTCGATCTCGTAACTGCTTACTGTATCATCAGTTACGAGTCGTTTCGCCGCTTCGTTATCATCTAGCGGTAATTCCTGGTCAGGTACTTGACTTGAGTCCACGATATATCTTTTGCTAGCATCCTGCTTGCAACTTGCTAGCATGTTGCTAGCATAAGATATATCGTCGCCATAAGTCGTTAGAAATCCAGCACTTATACATTCCAAAACGGCCGAAATGACCAACTCTCGGTCCCGGCGAGTCCGAAATGCCAGCTCATCAGGGTCGTACGGTATCTCGCCATTAGTTTCGCTGGCCAGCAGCCACATATCGATCAAAACTGCCTGAGCGGCAGGCCCCAAGAGGCGATAAGCCCGGTCATCCAAGAGTGATCGGTAGAGCCGGATCCAGGGTGGGTTCCGGCCGCGATAATGCTGGAACCGAGCCCAATTCTTGACCCGAAGTACGGTCATAAGGCCCTCCACAGCGACTCACGCACTGGGGCACCATCACGGTAGACGATAATCGGCTCAGAGGCAGCGAGGCCGAGCTCACGTAGCTCGGCCAATCGCGCTCGGACACCTGTCCCATTGAGCCAGGGCATCCAACCACTGTCCCGATACACCTGGTGGTACTTGATCACAAGAGCCGTCTCGAGAATCGGCCGCCGCTGCTCACGCAGCACCTCGAGCACGGCCTTGAGCGAACGCCGAAGCGCAGGGGTTGGGCCGCTCAGAACAGCAAACCCTCCTGCCCACCCTTGGCACCTGCGGCTGGGTCGACCGAAGTCACACCCTCAAGCTTCTGCCGCAGCGCATCGGTTTTCTCCTGCGTCTTCTCGACCACGGCCTGTTGCACGCTCTCAGGGTCATCGAACCGCGTGAAGTGACCCAGATCCCCAGATTCGAAACGGTTATCGAGCTCAATCGCCTCGGCGAGTTCGGGCGACTGAGGCAGTAACTTGGCGCCCCGCTTGACGACGGTCTTGCGATACATCTCGCAACGATCGGTCTGCCATGGACCCGAATCTTTCGCTCTCGAGCGCTGCCAAATAGCGTCGAGCTCGTCACGCCACATCCAATCCTGCTTCACGCGGCCATCTGGAAACCGAGCGATCATATAGGCGGCCACGACGTGATCCGGATCGCGCTGCGCGTCCGAGCTCGGGCGATGCACGATCTTGGGTGAAGTGCCCTCCTCGTACTCGTAGTAGTCGCCCTCGTAGACCAATCGGGCGTCTACCACGATACCCGTAGCACGGTACACCAGATCGGCGATACCGCGATAGTCGGGAATCATCACGCACTCTTTGCGCTTCGCTCGCTGATTATAGAACGGCACCAGGTGCGCGTGCCGCCCGATCTCGAGACCGAGCTGAGACGCCTGCATGATCGCAGAGAGCACTGTGTTTGGGTCGCACTCTCGTAACTCGGGCGTCTTGTAGATGGCGAGAATCGCCAAGCGCACCATGCGCTCCGGCGTCAGATGACGAGGCAACACCACAGCTATACTGGGCTGCATTGCCTCAATAAGTTGCACGAGAGTACGCCTCTGCTCTTTCTTCTGCTGCACCGCGTTAGTCATGTTCGCCCTCCTGTCGGGGTTGACTTTAGTTCATAAAACCGAAACTCAGCAAAGGGTTTACCTTGCTTCTCGAACTGCGAAAGATCCAGCTCTGGCTTCTCTCGCCTCAACCAATCCTCGATCACACTCGGCGCGATACCTTGCGCCGCAAGAAAGCTCACTACCTTGAACTGATCGAGTGGCCTAACACGCTCGAGCGCCTGCCGGTCGAACGTGACCCGGCCCTCGCGGAGTCGCCAATACACACGCGCACCGGCACCCTCAGCGACCCCGTACTGACCCATCAACTCCTGCACCCGCTCGTTCGCTGCGGCCTCAAGCGTCTCGGCTGACTCCCTGAGCTCGCGCGCCTCGCGCAACCGCGCGATAGCGGCGGCCCACTCCGGATCGTCACGCCGCATGACCTCGCCTTCCACCGGGGGTAACGCTACCCGGGGCTCCGTTACCTGAGGCGGCGGGATACGAGCGACAACGTGCTTCTCCCAGAACTCGCGCTCCAACTCGATCAGCTGCGCCTGCAGCGCAGAGTCGGCTTCGACGGCAACCCAGAAGAACTCACCGGTCTCACGCTGAAGTACCGCGAACGCACCCCACAAAAGACCCGTCACAGCGAGATTGTGCTGCATCTGGAGGATGTAGTGCTCTGGTATACCTTCCCGCTTCATCCGCTGGAAGACGCGCAGCCCAGCGGTCTTGCACTCCAGCACGCCGGGATTGTGCTGCGGGCTCATCCGCCACCGCGGATGACGGCTCGCCTGGATCAGGCCGTCTGGGTGACAAATCATCCATGTGTAATCAGCGTGTCTGTGTAATCGCGCGCGCTTGACCCGGCGGTTGGAATGCTTGACGAATCGCCGCCGGATGATCGGCTCCAACTCTAAGCCGAATTCCTGCAGCGGCGTAGGGCGAGGCGGGAGAGTATCGATAACCGTTTTCTCCAAATAGACATCGAGAGCGGTCCGCCAGGGGTCTAAGCCCACGATCGCCGCCACATCAGAACCACCAATGCCGGTTCTCCGTTCGACCAACAATTCGAAGCGTGTAGTCATAGGCCCTCTCTCAACTACTGGACTGCGTAACAAGCCGCGTGACTGTCAGCAGCGTTATGGGCAGTCATCGGTATTCATTCGCTGTCACCGCGAAGTGCGCCGCTCTCCTATGAACCACTATGGCGAGCAATAGTACAAAGTGCTTTTAATCCGTAGGTCGCGGGTTCGATTCCCGCCCCGGTCACTACGGTAACCCTCGCCATTAACACAACTTAGCACCTGTCACCCTATCGCCCGCGACGAAGCCACCGCCGCGACTGCGTGACCGGCCGCGTGACCAACAACACATCCGCGATCACCCTCGCATTCTCCTGCCGGTCTCGCTGCATCGCGTATCTGCGAGTCATCGACGGGGTAAGATGCCGCAAGCCCCGATCGTGCGGCCGAAGGTCACTCGGATGGCACCGCACGAACTCCCCCACCCGCATCCCGGTCGCAAGCAGCGCGACCGGCGCTGCTTGGAGATGAGGTGGCATCTGCGCAACGATCTGCCAGAAACTCTGGGGCGTCAGATCGGGTACCCGGCCCTCGGGCTCCATCACCGTCAGGAACCGCGAGAGAAAGCGCCGCAGGTGATTCCAGTCTGCTTCGCGACCGGGCCAGCATTGCTGCAGTGCCGGCCAATCGACGTCAGCCAAATCTCGCACCCTCGCTGTGGGCAGGAGCACTCCTGTCCGCTGCAACGCCGCCCAAGACGCGGCATATCGCTGCACGGTGACCGGTTTCGCGCCCCGATAGGTTGCCAGAAATCTGCGGACCTCATCGGCCAGCGGCCGATGGAGAATCACGTCAGTGCTCAACAAACCGAGCCGCCCCTGTAGATGCAGCGCGTAGACTTCGGCCATCGTTACTCGGTTCGCGTTGAGGGCCCGGAGAATATCGAGCCGGCCAGTCTCATAGAGCTGGTCGACCAGCGCAACGCGCTTGCCGTGTTCACGCAGTGTCTTGGCCCCGCTCGCGATCCAGAGCCGGCAGCATCGCGCATTCCGCTCCATATGCGGCCGGCCACTACAACCAAGACGCAGACCCGTATAGATGCGGTCGATACCGTAGCTACCACCCCTCGAGACCCGAGTGGGAGTCACGATTTCCGCTGCCGGTCCTTGAGCCACGCGAACACCCACTCGCGCGGCCACCTGACCATCTTATGGCCCAGCTTGATCCGCCCGGGCACATTTTCGCGGATCCAATTGAGGCTTGGCGGCTTCTGCCCACCGATAAGTGCCTGAATCTGCCGGGCATCGAGCATCGGGGCCGGCGGCCACCATGCACCAGCTTCATGACACGTGCCCCAATCTGCGGATCAACCGGTCATACTCCCTAAGTGCTTGTGCTAGCGACATATAGCGGAGGACCGATCCAGCCCCACGGTAACCGCGCGCTGTCGCTACGTAACGCAGCTTAGCGAGTTGATCCGGAGTTACAGCAAGTCCGACCCTACTAATACGCCCTTGTTTTTTTGAAACTCTCATAGCAACTTTGTCCCATGCGCAGGTTAACCAGCGCGGAAAAGGTTAATCTTTCCTATAGGGAGAATATATGTATAAACTGAAATTCCGCAAGTCTCGGTACGCTGGCCACCTTGGGAGAGCGTCTATATGACGCGATGAGCGAGGCGAAGCTTACCGCTGCCCAGTTGTCAAAGACCAGCGGGGTACCGGCGAGCACCATCAGCGAGCTGCTTTCCACCGGGCGGAAGCCGAGCGGCGAGACCGCGGCGAAACTGGCGTCTGCCCTGGGTGTGCGTACAGAGTGGCTGGTACTAGGCGAAGCCGCGGTACCCTGGCCCTGTCGTGACGCAGATCGAGCGGATGCAGGCTGCCGAGCGGCGGGCATTGATCCGCGGCGTGATCGGCCAGGCGATCGAGGCGCTCCGCATCGTTGAAAATCGTTTGCTCGACGATGCCAAACTGTCTACTTCACGATTCGCAGAGTCCTTGGCCGACGAACGGCAGTTGGAGTCGCATAAGTTACGGGCTCAGAAACGGAAACAAGCTCACAGTAAACAAGCTCGATCTGCTTCGTCGTAATATGCCGCTCAATATCGGTTAGAAAACCTTGGCCCCTGCGACGTAACCCGCGATCACCGCCAGTGGAATCACCCACCAAGGCATCCGCATCCCGAGCGACACTGGAGGTAGCTCCAAAGCCGGAGAGCGGCAGACATCCTGATCCTGTGTCACGTACGTGAGCTCTACCGTCGCCCACGGGGGGCTAACTACGGTCGCCTGGGCTTGCCGAATCCCGTCGATTGGTGGGGAGCACCCGATTCGCAAATCGAGGGGAATCGGATCCAGCTGGATTTCGAGTGCCAGATTATACTGCGGCGTTGGAAATTCGCGCAAGGTAATATCGGCACGGTAGGTATAGGGCGGGTCGCGACCGCTGAACGCGATGCGCCTCACACTGTCTTCTACTACCGCGGTAGGACTCGTATCAGTCAGAGCCAGCGCGTGCACCCGCGCTTCAAGCGCTACGCGTGCCCGCCGCTCGAGGCGCAGGGCCCGGTCGAGCTGGTCTGAGCGCTCTCGTAGCTGGATCGCTCGCCGCTGCCACACAGCTACGCTATCACGCATCGTCTCCTGCAACACCCGACGAGTAGTGTCAGCGGCCGCCTGAATCGAGTCAGCGCGCAGAGCGTTGTCGCCCGCGCGGCGATACCACGAGTACGCCTGCCAGCTCGTCAGCAAGAGAAGCAGCAGTAACACGCCAACGATGTATTTCACTCTTTCAGCTCGAAGTGCGGCAGGTCAACGAATGACTGATCCTTGAACTGACGGTCGCCATCCCAATCACCACCCCAGATCAGCGGCACCCCAAGCACCGCAGCAACGCCCAGGACGAACCCACCGAAAGCCCGGAACCGCTCGATGTCCCGCCAGTCTATCGGGTACGGCGCGACATCGACCGCGTGACTCCAACCGTCAGATTGGCGAAGATGTTTCGAGTGTAGGGTCTTAGAGACACCCCGGCGGACGTATTCCTGCTGCTGCTCGGGACTGCGCGCACCTTCGAGGACTACGCAATCCCAATGCTTGATTACTTCATGGAAGACGCGCTGGAGATCCGGGTGGCAAGTGCCTAACTCAGCGAGAGATCTCTCGGAATACTTAGGCACGGTAATCGCCCCGCGATTTCCACGTGAATGGAATCGCCTTGATGGCAGCGAGCACGGTCTTCGTGAACACGACCAACAGACCGCCACCAATCATACCTAGCACGACGGCGGCCTCGTAGACGGTCCATGGGTCGGCACGGACGTAGTGTAGCAGCGCCACCGCGATGCCGGCCAGCACGAGCAGGGTCCCGATTACCAGTCGTGCCACGTGCTCGGCCGACTTCGGGATAAGGTCGCTCACCATACTCTTGGTCATTGATGGACACTCGGACACCTGGGCCATGGCTCGATCTTGAGCGCTCGCTCAATCCGACAGAGTCGCAACTCGATCGTGTTCATACGGGCGGTATTGGCCGCCACCTTCTCACCGACCGCGTAACCTGCACTCAGGACCGCGACGCCAACCGCGAGAGCGGTGATGAGCCAGCGCGGAACCCGGATCCCGTTCATACCGTTGATATTCATCGCGCTAAGGCCTCCAGCTGTTCGAGCGTGATCGAAGTGTCGGTTGCCGCCTCCCGCTGTACATGGACTACCACCCGATGCACGACCATCTCCCACGGGGGTAGCGGGATCTCTCGCCCCAATCTCGCACTTCTCTGTCGATAGCGACTCACAGTCGCGCGGACCTCGCGCACGACTTGCCGAATCACCTCCGCTTGGTCCTCGGTGGCGAGTTGCTTGTATCCGGGGTGTTCGAAAGCGAGCACCAAAGCGCGCTCGACTTCGTTACCGACCGCAACTTTACGAGCCCGGAATTCGTCATCGGTCTCGTCTTTCTGGCGCTGCAGGCGCGCGATGTGCGCGCCAGTGCGAACCAGTTCAGCCACGATGGGGTCGCGCTCGGTCTCCGGTGTGCGAGAGAGGAACGGGTCGAACAGCGCGATCAGACGGTCTACTAGATCGTCTTCGTATCTGCGTACGCGCCCAAGCTCATCGAGCCGGGCCGGCACATCGAACGACAAACCAGGGATGTTAGCCTTCAGCGCTTCGATCGGGTTCTGAGGATCCCGGACCACTGGGTCAATGACGCGAGCGAAATCACGGACTAGGATCGGGACCAGGGACGCGGTGCCGGTTTCGACGACTTTCGCTGCGCGGCCCTGCTGGTTTTGCAGAGCGTCGATAAAATCGCGAGTACCGCGCAAGAACGACTGCTCGAGCACCGTGCGGCCGATACCGGTAAGCTGCGCCGAAATCGTCTCGCTAGGCGAATACTCGGGATTGCGCGCGTCGTGGTATAGCTGGGCTCCCAAAGCGAGTAGGTTGCCCAGCGGAGCGATACCGGTTAGTTTCCGCCATTTGCCTCCTAACATGATTGCATCGGACGTCTTACCTTGATCGATCCATTGCTGTCGCTCGGTAGGATCGTCAGGCCAGGCACCACTCATCAGACCACGCCTGGCCAACTCCATACCCAAGAGGATGGCGACAGTACCGACCGTAGCTCGGCCAGCTCGAGTCGCGATATCGCGCTGCAAAGCCTCCAGCGCCCTAAGGTCGATTTCTCCGTTCGTTGCCACTCGAGCGAGGCGTACGAGGCCAGCGAACGATGAGACAAGGCCGATAGGCGTACGCTCAACGAGCCGGCCAAAGACCGCCCCAGGCGTTTGCGTGAACGGGACGAACCACTCGATTGCCCTGAGTGTCAGCTCGGCTCCGCTCGCGATCAAACCACGCTGTGCCGCGAGTTGCCGTAGGCGACCCTTTCCGCCTTCGATCATACCACCTATGGCGTTGGCGTTCTGAAAGACCGCCTCCTCGGAATCGGCTATCGCCTGAACCACCATGTCGTCAGGAGGACGCTCGAGGATCGCTTTGATTCTCGCGGCCCGCGCTTTGGGATCCTTTATGTGGCGCGTCAGCAGCGCAGCTTGCTCACGCAGAGATTCCATGAATGCTGCCTGGCGGAACGGCTGGTCCGCTGCGCCCTGCACGCGCAACATGAATTTCACGTAGGCGTCCAAAAACCGATTCTCGAAGTGTACCTCGCGCTTAAGGTCGAGCTTGCGTAGCTGACCCCGGTCTAGCTCACCACTCAGCACACCTCGCATCCTGGCCACACCGTCAGCCGCCCCACGGGCTGACGCCTTGAGCCGCTCGATCGGATCGATAACGACCCGGGTCCTCAGTCCCGACACCCGGCCGGCGCTCGCTTTCGCTACCACCAGACTCGCGAGGCGGTCCATCAGCGCCGTCACGGGGCTCTCCAACTGACGCATGATCGCCTCGCCTGTGTTGCTCAAGAAGTTTCGGACTTGAGTCCGTAACCCAGTGAGCAATCCCGCGCGCCTCAGAGTGACGAATGACTCGAGCGAGAACGCCCTGACCTTCGGAGCTAGCCCTTCGAGAAATCGCACCAGGGCAGCGCGATTTCCGGTATTCACGAGGTGATTGATCGTCTGCTCTTCCTCGGGCAACAGTTCGCGGCCGGCGATCCGGGTGGCTTTGACGCGCCACGTGAAGGGATCGAGAGAGACTTTGGCCAGCGCCTTGAGGCTATTAAGATTCCGACCGAACTCACTCGCGGCCGGGACGAACATCCTCAGTAGCGCACGGTTCTCTTTCTCCAACTCGTCGATCGACCGAAGGAGCTCGTCCATCTCTCGGCGCGCTGCGTCAGGCTCGAGATCATGCTCACCGCGCTGCAGTGCGCCTAGGCGCTTATAAGCTTTCCCGATTTCCTGATCGTTCGTCTTGTAGACGTTTCTGAGCGCGAGCAACGTCGTCCCGTCCATATCTCGGTTGACGTGCGCGCGCCGAATATCCTCGAAGCCTAATTCCGAGGCAACTCGCTGCATCTCGGCGAACGATACCCGACGCTTAGGCGGAATCTCCCCCGAAGCTTTGAGCTTTGTGACTTCACGCAACAGCTTTTGCTTGCTCGGCGCCGGCAAGTTGAAGAAGCGGAACTGCACGGCGTAATCGCCCTCGACTACGCCGACCGGACGCCGATGGGTAGGCGCTCGGCGCTCGAGCGGAATCTCTTCCAACCGCTGGCTAGGGACCTTGCGCAGCGCGCGCGGTCCCAATTGCGGCACACCCTTGGCTGCCTCTCGGGTTGCCCGCCGAGCTATACGGCGGGCAGCTAACGACGCCAGCGCGCCCGCACCTAAGCCGACCGCCATAAGCGGAAGCAACAGCGAGTCCTCATCCTCTGCCTCAAGCTCTTCGGCTTGGGCCTCCTCTGCCTCGAGGGCCTCTGGAATACCCAGCCCGGCGATCGGCGCAGCGATAAGAGGTAACGTTGGCGGCCGTGCCCTCGGGTGCACTTGCTCGAAGAACCCAGGTCTCTCCGGAGCAGGTGGGGTCACACGCTCGCCCTTGACTGCCACACCCTGCGGTGCCAACCGCTCGAGCTCTTCACCACGGGACTCCGCAAGCTCTCTCGCGCGTCGCTCGAGCTCCTCCGGCGCGATCTGCCCAGTCTGGACCAACCGCCGGACCTCCTCGGGGCTTATCTGCCCCGATCGCACCAGCGCTTCGAGTTCCTCCTCTGGGCTCAAGGCCGTCTCTAACCGAGCGCGCCGCTCTTCTGGCGTGAGAGGAATAGTCCGCTCACCGCTAACCGCGAAACCTTGCTCAGCTATGCGGGCAATGCGCTCACCCCGCGCTTCAGCTAGCTGGGCTGCCCCTTCGATTGGTTCCAACTGCAACTGTGCACGTCTCTCCTGCAGACGACGCGCAGCGAGACCGAAATCGTCCATCCCTGACGGTGCCGCGCCGTTTTTGGCGTAGAGATTCTTTTCGTAATACCACAGCAGCGCCTGCACGTCCATCGCGCGCAAGCGCTTCCGAGTCTCACGGGAGAGCTGGCTTGCGACTTCGCGCAGGACCTCGTTTACCATCCGGTGCTCGGCGTCTGTCGGCGAGCCGTCGAGATCGTAGATAACGTTGCCGTTCTCGTCCTGAAGGACACCGAATGACCCATCACTGCGCTGCCCCCGCTTCGGAATGAGCTTCTGGAAACCAAGCCAACGGCGCCACGTGCGGGTCATCCACACATCAACGGTGGCGTAATCGTCATGGCCCATGAGGTTGAGCCAGAACCGGCCCGTTTTGGGACCCAGGAAGCCAACGACTATACCGTCGTTTTCCAAGGCCTCCCGGCGCACGAGGTCGATCGCCGGTCCGATACCACCGCTTTGCTCAATTAGCGACTGCAGCCGATTCAGTTTCGCTTGCCACTCAGCTGACGTCTTCGACCGCGGGACACCCGGAGCGAACGCGTCTAGCTTCGTCCCACGCTCGCCAAGTCGCCAGTTGTCCCAGATCGCCGCGGCAATCTTCAGGTTCTGCACTGGATTCTGCCCGACAGACGTTATGGCCAAGATGAGTTTGAAGAGCCTCATGTTTTCAGGGCGCTCGAGGTCGGGGAACTCCTCAATCATCCGCCGCTCCATTTCCTGCACCGAGCGGCGATACCAGCTCGCGCCCTCTTTCAGTTTAGGCTCTTTGAGCGCTGCCTTAGCTTCGCGCAGCGCTAGCCGTATCGCACGAGCTCGCTGGGCACGCTCAGTACTACGGGCGAGCGATCGCGCGGATTCAATCAAGCCACCTTTCGGTAACTCTGTAATGTTGCGTAGTTGGGTAGCTGTAATTCCGGTCAGCTTGAGCCCGACTAGGGCAGTGGGAAGCGATCCGCCGGCCCGAGGACGCGCGAAAGCCAGCGCGCCCGCGAGTAGCGGAACGGTAACGCCAGGTTCCTCCCCTTCGTCGGGGTCACCAACGAGCGCCGCGGCGGCAGTGACGCCTAAGAGGCCGTAACCGCGCGGGCTAAGGTTGACCCCGGGCTGGGGAGTTAAAGCTCTTCCGGTTTCTCTTGCTGGTCCAGGCTCTCGGAGGGCTCGCTCGGTTCGGAGGAGGCGTTCGGTGTCGGCTGCGATTCGTTCAAAGACCCGATGAGCCTCAAAGTCCACCCCCGATTGTGCCTTTCGTAATCCTCCCGGTCCCAAACTCTCGACGAAATCAGGGCCATCGTATCCCTCGATTGTGCGGACGTAGTATCGTGCGGACCTAATATCGTACTCGGGAGCTCTTGCCGCAAGGACCCGCTCAGTAGCCGCGCCGTCTTCCAGCGTGAGTCCCGGATTGAGCACAATCTGCACGCGAGCCGGACCGAGACGAACCATCGTGGCGCCGCTGAAAGTCCTTGCGTCCTGACTCAGCCTAGTCACCAGCTCGGTGTACTCGTCTTCATTCAACGCTCGCCCGAAGTCCAGTTCCAGAGCTACCCGTGGGCCTTCGGGATCTGGGCGTGCGGCAAAGAAACCCGACTGGCGGGCGACCCTCGAGACCCGAGCGGCGAACTCCCTTACGACCTCGTCTGGCGTTTGCGGTGGTAACGCAGCTCGCGCAGCCTCCGTTACCCTGATCTCACCCTCAGCGAACCACGAGCCCAACACTTCCTGCACGTTGTCAGGGAGATCCATATCTCTCGCGATGGGCTTGACCACCTGATCGATGAATCGCTGGCGTAGCTCTCGCCGGTGCTCGACAGGCAACAAACGCCAGCGGGCCATCCGCGGATCGTGCTGCGTCGTAAGTTCGATATTGACGAAGATCGGTCGCGGCTCGGTGACTACCCGAGAGCGGAACTCACCTTCGCCATACGGCTGCTGCAGACGCTGCGGTAAGATGAACGCTTTCTGCTCAGCGAACGGGCGCTCTTTCGGCGGTCTCCGGGAGAACGGGCCAAAGTTGACCCACGAGTTCTGCCCCCTCGTCTCGGTCGCCAAGGCCTGACGCGCTAACTCCGAAAACATCCGTCGATGCTCACGGTACGCGTTCTCTTCGCCCGCAGGTCCAAACTGATTACCCGGGGCCGCGTAACCGAAGAAATCGTGCACCGCTCGGAACTTGAAGTTTTCCTCGTCAGTAAGCAGCGGGTGCGAGAGTTCGCTGGCGTATACCTTCAAACGCCTATTTTCCACAACGTCGCGAATCATCGCAGCGCTATTCGGGTAGGGATCCTTTTTAGAAGGCACCACCCGAATGCCGGTCGCCTCGAGCATTTTGTACTGCTGGTCGATTTCCGCCGCGAGCTGTCGGTATGCCGCTCGGGTGAACGGATCGTCAGGTACCGAGCGAGCCGCGTGATAGGCTCGGGCGACTGTCTCATGGAACGTGGGATCGACCTGCGTGATCCGTGGCGCCGGAACGTCGGGTAACCCGCTTACCTGCAAGTAAGTCCGCGCGATGGCGCGTGCGAACGGATCACCGCGCTCGCCTGTCGTTGCCAGCCGGTTTCTCCACCACCGCAGATGTCTGTTAGGTATCTCGCGCCTGAGGTGCCGGTAAGCGAGATAACCCGCCCCGGCAGCGACAAGCGCCGCGCCAAGTTGCTTGCGGCGTTCATCTTCCTCGTCGGTGATCGGCGTTACGGTTACTAACGCCGCTACAGACGGTACCGCGGTGGCGGTTTCGCGTGTCAGCGAGCGCGCTGCCTCTATACGAGCGCGTATCTCATCCGGTCCCGCTCGGTCGACGTCGATGTCAAGCAGCGCACTCCGGATACGTCGTTGCCGCTGTTGCAGTGCAGCGAGCTCCGTACTGCTTACACCTCGCTGGATCGCCTCGACCACCTCTCTATCCAGAGCGCGCCTCTGTGAGATCAATAGATCCCGCATGGCTCTACCGAACGCTTGTCTCTGCTCAGTCACCAGTTCCCTCATCGTCTGGCGCTCTGGCTCTCCGAGCGCTCGGAACCTGAGACCTTCCTCAACCTGACTGAGCTCACGTATACCGCGCCCGCCGAGCTCGGTACCGATCGCGTCCTCGATCTTTCGCGCCAGCTCCTCAGCGTTGACCAGACGCCCTTGGCGCTGCACTTCGCGCTCCACGATCTCGTTGAGACGCGTTGGCCCCAGAATCCTCAAAGCCCGAGCGTAGAGGCTACCCCGGCGCGCAAGGCGGCGGACCGCATCGGCGACGACGCCGAGCGCGGGGTCAGCGGCGGCTCCCAATGCCCCTCCCAGCAGGGTCGACAACGCCGCCGCCGCTATCGGGTCCTCACCTCGCTGCTCAGCTAAGACCGCCTCTTGGGCCGCCGCTGTCGGGGCACCTATGACAGCGCCTCTCAGCGCTCGCTCCCTCGCCAAGCGCAAGCCGCCCGCCGCGCGGGCCCTACCAGTCGGCTGCAGTCCCCTGGCAAGCCTCGCGAGAAAGCGGTTCTGCGGGCTGAGGCGCGCTAGACCTCGGAGGGTAGCGGCCTCGACTCCGAAAAGCGGCAAGAATTCCACCGCGGCCCCAACCATCTCTGGCCCCAGCGCACCAGGTCCCGGCTCCACAGTGAGGGGGCGGCCGGCCGCTGTACGGATGCCGATGCTTTCGAGCTCCTCCGGTGTGAGGATTTGGCCACGCTCCTGCAGCTCACGGAGCGTTCCCCTGGCCTCGGCTACGGGTAGTGCGCCCAGGGCCCGCCCGAGTAGTACGGTCCCGCCACCCAAGGCCTCTTGCAGAAAATCACCTCGGGCCATCTCTAGAGTTTCGGCCGCTTGCGCTGCCCGGCGCGTCGCGGCCGCCGAGACCCGTAAACGTTCAGCTTCGTCTAGCAGCTGCGCCCTGCGGGTGGGGTCGGTCTCAGCCCGCGCCTCGGCTTGCAGAGCCCGTGCGAGTTTGTTTTGCTCCAGCGCTGCCCGGTCTAGTTCCGATGGCGTCCCGAAGGCCGCCTTGGGCATAGCTCGCTCAGGTATCTCTGTTTCGCGCCGCGCCCGAGGTGCGAGCGCCTGCAGCGCTGCGCGGGTGCGCAGGTCCATCGGTGGCGGTGCCGCAGCTAGCTCAACCTCTCGGGTTGGTGAGACCACCCGCTCGGGGACCTCAACCGCGCGCCCAGTCAGCGCTCGGCGAGCGGCGGTCTCGATAGCGGCCGATTCGGGAAGCTCGATCGCACGGCGCTCTTCTTCAACGCGCTCTTCGAGAGTCGGCTCCCGCGCGCGCCGTCGCAAAAACTCACCGATACGGCCGAAGATTCCCCGGCGTGGCTCAGGGGTCGCCTGCTCCGCAAGCACGACCTGGGCCTCTTCGGGCTCCTCAAGCTCGAGATCTTCGAGCGTTACCGGCGCGCCTCGGCGGCGGGGCGGCTCTGTCTCGAGGTCCTCGAGCCGGATTTGGAGTATCATCGGACGTCAAAGCCCCGAGCGCGTAGCGCGGCCACGATCTCAGCCCGCTGTGCAGGTGTTGCATCAGCCAGGCGCCTCAGGTTGCGCTTGCGTAGCTCTTCTTGTAGCGCCGCTCGGGCCGCCTGGATGTCGGTCTCGCGAGCGGGCCCCTGAGGTCGCTGCTGCTGGGTCTGTGTCTCAGGCCTACGCTCGACCTGAGCGCCGGGGATATTGAGCTGCTTCGCCGCGTCCTGCAGCGCGAGCTCAGGGTTATCGAAGTAGCGCGGCAGATCCATGAGCTCCGCCGCTAAGCGGATCACCGCGTTGCGCTGGGCCTCGGTCATCCGGGCAGCGATCTGCATCCGGGCGAGCTGTAGCTGCAGAGCCTCTCGTCTGCCCTGCAGCGCGAGCCCTCGCTCGGTCACCTCGCGGGTCTGGACCAGGGCGGGAAAGAGGGCGGTAGCGCGGCCCGCTCCGGGTTGCGCGAGACCCGCTTCCTCGAGGAGCTGGCCGAACCGCCCGGCCCGCTCGATTTCCCGGGCGGTCGCCAGGTCCGCTTCCCGCTTTGCTAACTCTTCTTGCAGCAGCCGAGCTCTGGTCGGGTCAAACACCCGGCTATCAACCACGACTGGGCGCTCGCCAGGTAAGGCACCGGGCCGAGGTGCAAACTCGATCCTCGCTCGCTCGACGTCGGCGCTGCCGATCTCTCTGAGTGAAGGCTCGCTGATCGTTTGCCGGCCCTCCGCGACATCCTCCTGTAGTGCCTCTTGCAGAAACGTCGGCAACGACATCGTACGGCCTTGGAATTCGAGCTCGGTGGCCTGACGGCGAGCCTGCGTCTCTCTGAGCTCTTCTTCTCGCTGCGCCTGCTCGGTCTCGAACTGCCGCTGTTGCTGTTTGCGTAATCGGTTCTGCTCGAGGATACTCGAGATGTCACGGACGATATCCTCAGGTCCGAAGTAGCGCGGAAGAATTTGAGGGCTGAACCGAGCCATCTTAGCCTCCTAACGCTGACCCGAGTGTGCCGCCGAGCTGAGCGCCTAGCGCGCTCCCGACACCCGGTGCCAAGAACGTACCGATCGCCGCTCCGCCGAGGCTACCTAAGGCACCGAACAACGCAGCGCGCCGTTGGCGCCGGAGGTTTTCCTCGGCGGTAGCTCGGTCGAGTCCACCGGCGATCAGATCCAATGCGGTTTGCCTCTGCTGGAGACCGAACTGACCGATATTCTCGAGATTCCTAAGGCCCAGCCCGGTAGCCTCGAGTGCCGCCTGCGCGAGACGATTGGCGAGCTGACGTTGACCCGCTTTGAGAATATCGCCCCGGTCTACGTCGAAGAAACCGGTATCCAACCGGCCGGCGCCGACGGCCTCGCCAGCGAGCTCACGCAGTTGCTCTCGAGTCAGCTCGCCGATTTCCTCGAAGGCCCCAGTAGCGAAGCGCTGCAACGCCTCGGTAGGGTCGAACGCAAGCGCCCGCCGTAGAAACTCCTGCTCGCCAATCGCGGCTTGCCTGCCCAGCGAGCGCAGAGCGGCGATATAGCGGCTGGTTAGTTCCGGTTTGACTTTTCTAAAATCAGTAGCCATCGCTCTACTCCGTGTATATGACCGCAGCTGTCCATAACGTGCTGCTTACTGCCCGCACTTCGATATCGATGAATTCACGTTCAGGTGACTGAGCGCTAAACGTACCCTTGGCGGCCAAGAAGTCCGATAGCGTAGTCTCTAACGCTGACGCGCTGGATTCCGTTATCACCTTCACCCGAATCACGTTTAGCTTAGGCATACTTTACGGCACCGCCTCGGCCAAAATCGATTCGCGCACAATCTCGTACTCGAGTGCCACCCCCTCGATGATCAGGTCACCCGCGGCGATCGCTGGTACAACTATACGGACCTGAAACCACGTGCCCCGCGGTGCAAACCTCGCACGCTCGACCGAATTGTGGATGTACGGTATCGAGAGACCAAACTCATGATGCGTCCTCTTGCGCTCGGTCTGCGCAGAGAGCACGATGTCCTGTGTCTCCAGCGGGACCTCATCCACAATAGGGGTGATCTGCACTGTGACAGCCATAGTCGCAGTCAGAACCAGATACACAGACGTGAAGATAGCCTCTCCCCCCGCTCCGGCCGGGGCCACGGGTACCGTCTCGGCTCGGATCGAGATGTTCACCCCGGCATCCTGGAAGCCGTCGTCAGCTTTGAGCAGCCGGTTACCGCCGCTCTCTCCGAGAAACAACCGAGGCACACTCATGGCATCGTCGTCAGACACTCATCGAGAGCGGGATTCCCAGTACCCGAGACGAACGGAGTAAAGTCATCGACCCCAAAAGTGGTTTTTTTGTGCCGGACATTCACTCCGATGGTGTCGCCGCTCACACCGACCGAGATTCCCTCACTGGTCATTCCAGCAGCTACGGTCTCTCGCAACAGATAACCGCTGTTCTGAGTGTAGTTGTTCGCCCAGATCTCGGTCGGTAGAGTCGCGTCGCCGTTCGTCCACTGTACCAAGATCTCGGGCGGGAACTGGCTACAAGTCAAACCGCTCGGTGGCGGCTCCGGTCCGCCCCACTGCGTGATACTGTTCGAGGTCGGGCTATCCGTGTCCTTACGATGGAGGCAGTTGTACGTATTGGAATCTTCCGGCAAAATACCGGTGTCATGATAGGTATACTGCGCACCCCCGTGCTGGGCGGCCGTCACGGTGTCGATCTCGACACCGTTCCGCTTGATAACGACGTTGACATCGGCGTGGGCCGGAGTGAACACGACGTTGACACGTTCGACTGTCGCGCTTACTCGTTCCCAGCTCGTATCGTTCAGCGTCGGGGCCGTCAGCGTTGTAGTGCCCGTACCCTTCTGCGCTGCCGGCCAATCGTCGGGGTTGGACGAATCACTGTTAGGGCTGTAATACGGGCCGCGCCGGTAGCGCATGGCGATGCTGTACTGCGTACCAGCTAGCAGACCGCTGATATTCGAAGACTGAGTCGCACCCGTGGCCGAGACAGAGCCTGCTAGCGACCACGCGCCCGTCGCCGTTTTGAGCCAGATCTCCGCTATTTCACCACCTTCGAGCGCGTTATTCGTCCAACTGACCTCCAAGACACTAGGGCTCTGCCCGCTACCGCTCACGCCGCTAGGTGCGCCGGCAGGCGGGCCACTCACTGCCTCTCCACCCGAGTACAGGATACCACCACAGAATACTGCGACTCCGAGTTCCCCGTAACTCCACTTTGGTTCCTGTGGATCCCACAGGGACAGGTTGTAGCAGCGGCGGCCAAAGATAAACTGAATGACCCGACGCCCTGGTAGGTAGATAGCGAACCCATCCAGCAGTGCGCCTTCCGCCACCAAATCGCTAGGCGATGGCGCATCGAGATCCAATGGCCACGCGAGATCTCGCGACGCCCCGCCTACTGTCACTCGCGGGCCCTCGTAGCTCCAGAAGTAGATGGCACCACCGACAGCGACAGCCAATCGCGACGCTGCGACACCGTAAAACTGCTCCCCGGGTTTGATCCCGAACGTTCTCCGATCGTAACCGATGATCTCGTACTGGCTGCTACCCTTGAACGCGATCAGCCGATCGGAGGTGGGTAGGCACCGGAGAATTGGGTCGTCACCGATACCAGCGATGAAGTAGTGCTCTGGCTCGAACTTCGTAGGGTTGCCAGGGACCGAGACGCGGATGATCTCAGGTCGATCCTCGTCGGAACCGGTCCCGTAGCCCCAGCCGACGAGGTAATTGAGGTAATCTTGGACGCCGCGGAACTTGATCGGCTCCGCGGTCCCATCGCGATTAAGGTCACCAGTCAAGCCGACGAGCTGTGTACCGCCGAATGGATCGTAATAGTAAGTTTGCGCGCGGTTACTCAGGCGGGTCTCGTCATGCGCGAGAAACAATTTTTGGTACGACTCAGCGGCGATGATCCGCGGTGGTTCGTGCGCACCGGTTGCGAGAGTGAACCAGGTTCCGATGAAATTCGCGCCCGACCCGGTCCCATCCACACGGTAAACGTGGACCTGACGATCACTCTGCTGATAGCCTACCACGACCCCGATCTGCTCAGAACGCATGTGGTGGATGAGCACGATGTGGCTTAGTGGTTGGCCGCCATCGTCGAGTATCTGACTAGCGATACTGTGCCCTTTGCGGGCCTGCACTTTGTCGCGGTAGAGGTATACGTTACGCAGGTCTCGCATCGAGCGTGGATCCGCACCAAGAACGCCCGTCGCGCGGTCCATTCCGGACCCAAAGACTAGGGGAATTCTCGGTCGCTCAGTCACAGGCACTCCATGCCGTTGCTGGGTCACTCGTTAGGGTTGTGAACGTGACCGTCTCACTCCAAGCACTAGCGTTGAGCAGGCTGTCGAAGTATCTAACGCGCGCTTGGTAGTTCGTGTTGGGCTGGAGCCCCACAGCGCGAGCCGCTCGCAACTGCGTTTCGCTAGCGAACGCGACTACCGGGGTAGAAAAGTCTCCGTCCACTTCATCCACCTGCCATCCGGACATCCGATGCGGCCGGCCGGAAGGGTGAGTGTACGTCGAGCCCGCGAGATCGACGAACGTACCACCAAGTTGCTGCACACTGATAGTCGGGGTACTAGGAGGTGCCTCCACGCCGGTACCACCCGCCTCGATGATCTCGAAGACGAACATCTCGTACGAGCCGCCGACTGTCATATATAGTGACACATCCTGCGCCGGTGAGACTGTCCCATCAGTCCATATACCCCACGTTAGCGCAGGCTCGATCGGCCCCATCTTCTCCAAGCGCACACCGGTAGCGCGGAAATCATAGGTCGCCACTTCACTATCGTCGACGAACCAAGTCACTGTGTTGAGTTGCCCGTCTATTACCAATCTCAGCGCACGAATGACCTCCTGTGCTGTGATTCCAGTAGGTTGAACGAACACATTTCGGATATTGACATCGTCTGCGGAGTCTCGTATAAACGCGACCCACTGATCGTTGTTGCCACGGACATAGAAGCCGATCCCGACTATAGTATCTGGGTCAGCCGTATTCAGCAGATTCCAGAGACCCCACGCACCGAGCGGGGGTACACCGGAGTTATTCACATCCACATCGAACACCACTCGATCCCGTAGGTGGAATCGCCAAGGTCGGTGCACCGGCGCTAACGGGTCGAGCATGGGGTAGATGGTCGGCGGCATCGCGAAAAACACCCGCCGCACATTTTTCGTAATTTGCGTCCGCCGTATTCGTACCGCGGCCTCGCTGAACACCGTAGTAACAGTATCAGCATTACCCTCGCCCGCAATACTCGCAAACACTTCGGCCCCTAGGATCGTCCGTGCAGTCAGGCTACGGGGGTGATTACCTAACAGCGTGTTCTTCATCGACGGATCGTCAATAGACTGCCATGACTATAGGTCCAACAGTCCATTTCGATTGTAGTGTTGCCCGCGTTAGGCCGCAGGCCCACGCCGAAAGCCGGATCGGTACTATCAATCGCCCCTCCGATGTCGGTGGGGGGCACAGTTTCATACTTGAGCACGCCGTCGATTTCCCACTGAATGACCCCCTTGAGCCCGTCATAGATCAGCCGAAGCTCATGTAACTCGTTGTCTAAGACGCCGAGATTCTGATCGATCACCACAGCGCGGGTACTGTTGGTAGCGAACGCTCGCCAATGTCCGGGCGCCGCCGCTGCTTCACTGAAGAACCCGATACAGCGCTTAGGGGGTAAGTGCCCCTCGCTGTCGAGGCCCATGGTAGCAAACTGTCCCCAGAAAGCCATACTCGATGCGGTGCCTGCAGGCCGTAGAACGCGCACCTCATCTGTCACAATGAGCGCCGCGTCACGGAGGCGACCTGGACCCAAATAAGTGCGCGTAGGATCAGTGAATTGGAGTTGGGCGTCTAACCCTCGAGTGAAGCTATCACTGGTTTTTGAGAATCGGGTCGTCCACCGCTTGATGTCGGAGCGCCAAGCCTTGGTGGCGGTGCTTGTGCTAAGACCCCAGTCTCGATGGCGGTACCTCTCTACAGCAACAGAGCCGCCTTCAAAGCCCGATATCCCTATAATCTCTTCGCTCATCGTACCAAGTGACCTCGCGGGACGTGCTGGAACCGAGTCTTCGTCGCCACCGCGTACGTTTGCACCTCGCGCAGGAACTGCTCGAGTATAGGTGTTTCTTCCGCCGTGAGTATTTCAGCGATCGCTAGGCGATGATCTAAGGTGACAGTCTTGAGTATCAGCCAGCGCGTCAAGTCGATAACCAAGAGCTGTTGGTAAGCCAGGGGTAGCTCGATCTCCGTCTTTCCATCATCCGGACCTAGCGGCCGTGGCCGGTAGGAATACCAAACTTTGAGCGACACCACCCCGTTAAGGTCCGAGCCGTACCCAGCGATCACGAAATTCCGCAACGTGGCTCGCGGTGGGTAGTCGGCGTCCGGGTCATCGAGGTCGATGATGTTCACCTCCGTACCAGCCGCGTAGGTCGAGGTACCCGGGTCGGCGATCTCTACCCGCTGGATAGCGCTCGCGGCTAGCAACGCGGGGGCATCTTCGAGGTCCGCGAGGTCTACTTTGCCTTGCGGATCTAGGGCCGCGGTGGCGCAGACGCCGAAGTACTCTGGGTTTCTCTGAGCGGCCAGGGCGAAGAGCTGCATCTGTTTCAGGCCCACCCGTCGGTACATGGATGAGCGTGCGCCTGACCAGTTGACTCCGAACTCGAGACTGCGCTCGAGCGCTGCGTCGACGATCTCGTCTACGGTCATCTCGCTAGCCAGTCAATTTCAGGTCCGACCCTCCCGCCAATAGCGAAGTGATCGGCACCAGAGTGTTAGTATTGAAGCGCCTGACATGACCGTGCCGGCGGCGCTCGTTCACCTCGCTGTGCTCGAGGAATGCCACGAACAGCCGAACCCAAGTATCCCGGTCGCTACGGAGCGCTACGACTTCGTCCGCTCTAGCATCCTTGAGCGCGAGGTAAATCGCGACTTCCAGAATCAACAATTCGTTGAACTGCTCAGTCCACAGCGCATCCAGAGTCGCGTCCAAGTTCGCCGGGTCCGTCGGCCGCTTGGAGTAGAAGAACTTGAGATCCCCGCCCGTGGGGTCGGGCGCGTTACCGGCAGATTTGAAGTTCTGACCGATCCGGTATACGGCACCGATACCGCTTTCGGCTTTCCGATCGTCGAACGGTACAACGACTACTTCATCGCCGGCCGATCCGGTACCTCCAGTCGTTGTCGTGGTGCGCTCGATGCGAAAGATGCTCTCGGCCAATTCCGGCCTTGGCCAAGCACCGCTCACCGCCGCTACCGTAGCTTCTTCCGCGAAAAACGTAGGGTTCACGCGGGCCGCGACAGCGTAGAGACCACGCATACTCCGGATCACCACCTGTAACAGCTCGGTGCTCTCGGTGGCGATCGTCCCAGGTTTGTTTTTGGTGCTTTTGGCGTAAGCACCTTCGAGAATCATTCTCGGTGTAGTAGTTACAGGCATACTCTACCCCCTACCATACGTCGCGCACTTCGAGAATCTGCAGGTGACGCTGACGACTGATTTCTTGCAGCCAGCTCTCTTCGATTGCCGCCGCGCGAAGGTAAAAAAACTGGGCGTCTACCGGTGGTAGCGCCGGGTCATTGTGCCCGCGGCGCACCATGAAGGCCGCCGTGTTGGCCACGAGCGCAGGGGCCGCGCTATCTGGTAAGACGAACGTTGAGTTCGGCGACGTGAGCTCCGCGGGCTCTGGAATGTAGAAAACGACAATGCTCCCGTACCGTTCCCAATCGCGTGCTTGTCCCTGGAGGTACAGCACGCCGTTCTCGATCCAGCCGGAGGGGAACGGGGCGGGATCGCTATGTCGGCCCCAGTCCAATAGCTCTATCGGGGTTCGCACAGTCGTATCGGTCGCTAGAATCGCGTCGGCGCCCGATACGAATTTGTTCGCAGGCAACGTGATTCCCGCATCGAAATTGGCGAGTGGGAGCGTAACGGAAGTCCGCTGCAGTAACACTGCGGCGTTCCGATGCAGCGCCTTAGCCACGAGTTCTCGTTGGTAACGACTCAGCATCCGGACAAGAACGCGGTCGGGATGCCGGCGCTCATCGAACGACGGGTGCTCGTCCCGCGCGGAGTTGATGATGTCGCTTACAACCAGCGTCATCGCTTAAGCACGAGATAGCTCTCGATCTCGGCTTGCCGCTCAGGGCGGATCCCACCTGGGCGGGTCATCTCGGCTTGGAGAAACATCCGCATAGCTGAGCGCCGCGGTCCGTCCGGGCGCTTCAACTCCGCCTCGTACAGTTTGTCGTAGAGCGATGGGTTCTCCTGCAGCGCTTTCGCGATGTCTTCGATGCGGTAGAACCCTTCGGGTACCTCTGTAGCTACGGGCCGTGTAGGTTCCGGCTCGGTTGTCGCTATCTCCGCGCTATCCCGAACACGGGGCCCGAAATACGAAAACTGCCGAACGTGCTGTTGGACTTTGAACGCGTCCTTGCCGACGACGCGCTCTCCGAACGTGAAAGTCGAGCCTTGGTTCATCGAACTACTCCCTTCAGACCCGGTACCAAGACCGGGTACGGGTTGCGCCGGACCTTGCGAGAGTAGGCCCAGGGCGCCAGTGTTTGCACCTGATCTCTCGCGTATGCACGCAGTGACTGTGCGCGCGACGACCCAGCGGACACCTCCTCGTGCTCTCGCAACATCGGGTCGAGAGGTAAGTTCCGCAGTCGGTGATTCCGGTATCTAAGGTCGTTGACGATTCTACCGTCCGGCTCGCCCTGGATATGGTATTCCGCGACGAACTGGAACCCCTGCATTAACAGCAATCCAAACCTAAGCTGGGGCCAGTTACTCTCGTGGAACACGTGGCGTTCGCGCTGCGACTGGATCACCCTAACGCCAGCCAGATAGCGCAACCGGTGCCACCGGACCACGCCGAGCCACCAGCGGCCTTCGCCGAGGTAGATGAGCTCGGTATCCGGGACGACCTCTCGAAGCCGTCTCAGCAGGTCCGGCGGCGGGTCGCGAAGCGCAGGTATGTCAATCAGCCGTTCCAGAAATCATGCCTCCTGGTTCAGCGGCCGCGGGCGAATGACGATGATCACTCTGCCGTTCGTCAGCGATCCGGTTGCGTCGGTCGTGTAGTGCACGTTCAGCTCGCTGGCGCTCGTTCCCCTGCGGTTGAGCACCGTAGCCGAAAGCGTGGCGTCGACTCGGGTCCCGGCAGTGAAATTTGCAGGCGAGGCGAGCGCCGATACCGTGCCAATCTTTACGTCAGCTGTCACGGTGCCCGCCTCAGCGGAACAAAACGTCTGGACACTTACGATCTCGAACTCGTATCCAGGCTTGAAGGCGAACGCCTTGAGGTCCGTCTGAGAGATAGCCGTGACGAGCGATACCGAGATAGGTTGCAGCGCTACCTTCGCGTCCTTGTGGATCTTCTTGTCGGTGACTGCCATTTCGCACTCTCCCCTCCGTTGAGGGCTTAGGCTTACACGGGCCAGTTACCCGGCCACGTGTGTAGCGGGCGGGCACGGTGGCCCACCCGCTACCAGTTCATCACTACTGCACCGTGTTCAGACCGTCGATCCGGAAGTTCTTTCTGGGCTGCGTGCAGAACAGCTCCTCGTACAGATACCCGGTCGCGTAGAACGCGTCCTTACGTCCGGTCGCGTCGGTCACCCGATTCCAGATCGAACCAGTGGTGTCGTCCCATTCCCAGCGCCCAAGCGTGATGCGCTTGAACGTGTCGCTCTGGATCCCGAAGACCACCTGAGGTGGCAGTTTGCGTGCCACCAGCAGCGGGATAATTCGGTCACCGAGAGCGATTCGCAGACCGCGATCTCGCGCTGTACCTTGGGTTCCGCCGGTGTATGCCAGAGCGTTCGGGAAGGTCCGGTCGCCCTTGAGGCTCTTCCAGTACCCTCGGGAAGCGCTTCGGCTCATGCACAGGTAGTCGATCTTGCCTCCGCCTTTGATCGATACTTCGTCGTCGGCGTAGAGCAACAGATCCTCGCTCAGAGCCCCATTCCAGGGCGCGACCGCGGCGTTAATCACGATAGCTTTCCACAGCCGGTTTCCGGCCGCGGAGCGCTGGATGTTGTTGTAGGTGTCGACGATTCCCCCGTCGTCGATGGCCGCGAGCAGACCGGCGATCTCGCGGTTCGACCCAGTGCCGTCTTGGCTAGCGGCACCAGCTTCGTCACCGGCAAATATGTAATCGTTGTCGGCAACTCCGGTCGGTAGGTTACTCAGGTCGATCTCGCTATTCGCCTCGTCGATGTCCACTACCACGGCCGATTGCCCTGCCCCAGCGCTTCGGAGTGGGTTGCCGTTAGCGTTGGCCGAGAATACGACCCGTTCGCCCTCCAGGAATTGGAGCCACGCGTGATCGTATCCCGTCACTCCGAGCGCGCTGTCGATACCTAAGTCCGTCGCGGTAGGTGAGGCGTCATTGACTCTAGCTTTGATACCTGCGCCGAACCCGATGTACATGCGGTCCAGTTCGTTGGTCAGCCGCGTTACCAAGCTCGGTAGGGCCTGCTCGACATAGTTCAGGAACGCGCCTTCGTCGTGTCTGACCCGACGCATCACGTCCCCGGACATCTCGATGGACCCCAAGATTTTCTTGAGCTCGATCCGCGAGTTGCGGAACAGCGGATCGTCGGGCTCGGGGATGTATTCGTTTTCTTTCCGCGCGCCTACGCCGGCCGGCAAGCGGAAGAAGTGGGCCATCTCGATGTAACGCCCGCCGGTCGTCTGTTCGGTCGCGATGTTCATCTCGGTCTCGAAGATCGAGACCAATTCGGCGTCGGCGACCACTTGGTTGACCAGCGGTTCAGCGAAGATGACCTTCATCGCCTCGTCGATGTCCGTCGTAAGTGTGGCCGCACCGAGTAACAGAGGCACGGCGAACAGTGTCTCTGGCGCGAGAGTGACACTCGCCAGAGCGCACAAACCCACTAGGACGGACAGGACGAGCCAGTTCGATTTGTGACTCATCTTACCTCCTGATTTTCCTTGATTTCATGTCCACCTTTAGCGCCCGAGCAACGCCGAGAGTCCTCTCTCTCGGGCGAGCGCGAGGCGCTCCTTCAACGTGTGCCCCCTTGGCAGTGGCGCTCGGTTCGCGATGGGGGCTCCCGCGCCCGCGGGCGCGACAGCGGCCACCGCGCGCTTCTTCGCGGCTGCCTTGATGAGCTGCTCGGCCGTCCTTTGCGCTGTCGGCGGTTGCCCGTTGGCGGGGCCCGTTGGGCCGGGCCGCGGGGTCGTGCCGGCGCGCTGACGGTTGGTGGGCTCGTGCAGAGCCCGCGCGGCGGCGATCGGGTCGATGCCGTTCAATCGGAGCCGCGCTTGGAGGATCAGCGGTAGGTCGCTGATCTCGATTCTATCTACGTTGTGTCGGGCGACGTACTCGCGCAGGTCCTGCCGCGCGTCGCGAATGAGCTGTTCGCGGCGTTCGCCATCGATGATCTCGGGGATCATCTTCTCGATCGCGCCGATCAGTTCTCTGGCGTTCTGCCGCGCCTCTTCGCGGGCCGCCTTGATTTGGCGGAACCGCTCGCGCATCTCGAGTCGCTCGGCTCTCGCTTCGGCCTGCGCTATGCGGAAACCGTCGGGGTCCTCGAGTTGCGCTACGCGGTCCCTCACCCGTTCCCACACCGCCGGGTTTGTGAGCAGGAAGAACGCGATCTTATCTTGCGTCTCTTCCGGCAAGTGCTGTACGATGAAGCCGACCGGGTCGGTCTCCATCAGGGATATGACGTCCTCCAGCTCGTGCTGCGCGCGCTCTATCTCGGCGCGGGCCTCGCGTACCTGTTGGCCGTTCATGTACCCGTTGCGCAGTTGATTCAGCCGTTCAGCGGCCTCTTGGCTGTCGACTTCGATCTCGAATACCTCTCCCGGCCGCCGGCCCGGCAGCTGGACGACGATAGGCCCGGGTGTCTCTTCGGTGCCCGGCTCTTGCCCCTCCGTATCGGCTGTTGCCTCTTCGGTCTCGACCGCAGTGCTTACCGTCTCTAGCCCTACCTGCTCTTCGTCAGCGGCTGCAGGGGTCTCTGCAGGGCCTGTGCTCACAGTGTCTGTTGCCGGTTCTTCGGTCTGGCTCGGGCGGTTGCTCGTACTCAGCCGTTCGCGGGCCGCTTGGATTGCGGCCTTCAGGGTCATCGGTTTCTGGGGCGGCTCTTGGGTAGCGGCACTCTCGTCCGGAGCGGGGCCACCCGGTACTTCTGGTAGATCGTCGGGTCTCGCTGTCACTTGCGCATCCTCGCTTTTGGGCGTTTCATGCGAGCCTTAGGTCGGTCCTCGACGCGGTGCTTGATCGCGCCGCAGTACGCCTTCGGGTTGTTCTTATCTCGGTTTCGCCGGACGCAGTCGGCGAAATCTTTATATCCTGCGAATGGCATCAGCTCGTCTCCACTGGCTCTGTCTGGCTCTGCCCTGCCGCCGTCGGGTGTTGGCCGCCCGGGATAGGGCCCCGGGGCATCCGTTCGCTGGCCGGTGTGGGTAGCACGCGGCTCTCTTCGATCATTTCGGCCGGCAGTTCGCTTTGTCGTCTGCCCCCGGTGGCGTTGCCGTTCGTGAGTCCCTGCGCGCCCAGTTGCGCCTGGAGTTTCTGCTGCAGGTTGAACAGGTGCCGCTCTCGGTGGGCGATGAACTCCGCTTGGATCTCGGGTGGAAGTTTCAGGAACTCAGGCGACTTCATGAACGCCTCGTGCCGCTCGAGGTGCACGAAGTCATCGTACCACTCGTATGTGGGGATTGTCTCCGCCGGTTCGCCTTGCAGCAGCCGGCCGTTCTCTTGGTCGGCCGTGATGCGATCGATGCCGCCCGGTTTCGCGGTGCGCGACATGTGCGGGAACCGGAGCAGGTCATGTAGCGTTCGGATCGCGTTGCTCTCCAGCGGTGGCCCGAAGGCACCGTCGAGCCACATTTTGTAGATCCGCGCCGATCGTTCGCCGCGGCCCTCGGGTAGCATGGACTCGAGGTCCGGGATCACGTTCACGCGGCCGGTATCGAACAGCTGGTGTCGCACGACGATCGTCCGAGCGACGTTATCCTCTCCCGCGTACGAGATCACGGTTTCGTCGTCGTAGATAGTCGGTAGCAGGACCATCCAGTCCTCGACCATCCGGGCCATCTCTTCGACCGCTCGCCGCATGGTGGGTCCCAGGAATCGGTCCGCGTTGAACCTGAGCTCTTTGATGAGTTCGCCCGAGGCATCGCTCGTAGGTGGATGGCCCTCGGTGCCGATGAGTGAGCCCATCTGCATGATTTCTTGCAAAAGCAGCGCCTGCGTCTTGTAGACGTCGTCGCTGAGAGGGGGAGGGGCGATCCACTCGATCGGTCGGACTCCCGGCCTTATGCGTCCGACGATCGCCTCCCCCGGCCGGTTGGTCCATTGGGAGGCCTCGAGGCCGAACTCCTCGTCGATCACCGCTTTTGGGTTGGTCACGAGTTGCCCGTGTGTCAGGATCTGCATCCAGCGGCGGTTGTAGGCCCGCTGGACGGGGTTCATGGCCTCTTGTGGGGTGCTGCCGCCCGGTGGCCGCCCAGGTAGGCGGATGAAGTCGAAGCAGCGGATCGGGCTGGTATACCGGTAGGGCGCTGGCCGCTCGCCGTCCTGGAGCACTTTCTCTCGGGTGACGATCAGCAGTCGGCCTCCGGGTTTACCTGGGGCCTCTTGGGTAGCTTCGAACAGGTTCGACGGCGCCTCCCACAGTGTCAGGACTTCGACGTAGTTTTCGATGTTGAAGCTCGTGCCCATTTCGGCGCCGGCCGCTTGCGAGGCTGCGCCGAACCACCCGCTGCCGAAGAGGACTCGGTGCAGTTCGCCCGCCTTGTCGCGGGGCACGTTGGGTTCGCACCAGATTTGCCAGCGGTCGTAGATCTCTTCCGGGGTCAAGAAGCTCTTCATCGCGTGCCAGCGCTTTTTGTGCCAGGGTTGGGGTCCCCATTGGCCCCGGACTTCGAGCGGTGAGAGCATGTCGACGACGAGGTCGCCCCGGCGGACGACGTGGGGTTCGCCCAGCGTTTGCAGGCCGTCGGGGAACAGTTTCGCTAGCGGGTTGCCCTGCATATCGAGTGGGACGTTCGGTACGTCCTGTGTGATCGGTTCGCCCGTCAGTGGGTCGACTTGCGGGTTACCCTCGGCGTCCAGCAGTGGTAACCGCGCTATGCCGACCATAGGTTGCCAGTCTCCGAGCGAGAGGTCGATGCGGCTCTGTATGTATGCTGACCCAGCGACGATGAGCCACGCGGCTGCGCGGTCCCACACGTCGATCATACCTACGTCCCGCCACTTCGCCTTGAACAAGATGTCCATCGTCTCGGCCAGCTCGGCGTCTATCCGGTCTGGGCCGGGGATGAAGGTGATGATAGGTGGGTTCTCGGTCATACGGGCGTGGGTGATGATGAACCAGGGTAGCAGCCGATTGAAGACCGGCATTTGGCGCCAGCGGCGCTCTTCGTCGGTCATCCATTGCGACGGGTCGACCCAGCGGCCGAGTCGGGGATGAAAGATCGACCACTGTTGGCCGGACAGCATTCTCACGTTCTCTTCGATCTGGCGGTCCCGGTGGCGCAGCGCGTCGTCTTGCGCGTGCCACTTCGAGTAGGCGTACTCGATTCGTTGCGAATCCAGCCTCGTATCCTCGGGGTCCAGCCGAGGGGGTGGGACCTGCCGAGCGTCCGGTTTTCGTGGCGCGATGATAGTCGGCACTCAGACGCCTTCGTCTTACAGACGGCTCATACTTAAGCGCGCTCAGGACTTAGCGCTATTCCCGTTTCGGTTACTCAGTATGGCTATTGTGAGTAGCGTGCCAGCCCAACCTGGCAGCGGGTTGAGGGCTGGCTGAGTATGGGACTCGGGTGAGGAGTAAGTTAGATCAGGGTCTTCTCTCTCATGAGATGAGAATCACTGCGGTGCATCCACCGGCCCTCCTCCGCCTCCGCTGTCGCAGCAATGGGCCTTGCCACCACCGCAGTCACAGCAGGCGCAGCCATAGTTGATACAGACGTGGCATGGGCAATCGTTACTACGACTGATGATCTCCCAATTACAACTCATACTTCTCACCTCCTCTCAGCAGTTTCTCAATTCCTCTGGAGGTGGGTGCAGAGGAAGAACAGTGGCGTGTTGCAATACGGGTATCTACGGCCCGATAGTTACTGTTGTCTGGCCTTGTGGTTTCTCGCCAGCCCGGGCGGGACCAAAGGGAACCATTGTAGTGAAGATACGTCGCCCGGCGGCGTAATCTCGGTAGTACTCGTTGGCATGCTTAGGGCACATGAGGCCGGTGAACGTAACCCGCTCTACGGTTGGCGCCGGTTGGTGCCGGCCATAGAGTAAGCGTAGAATCAGGGCCAAGACCGTAGAGCGAAAGTGATGACGCTCTACGGCATACCTGGGCAAAGCGACGCTTACCTGTGGAGTCTCGAAAACGAACGCCGGTATGCGGGAGTCTTTGAGGGGTAGCCAATCCAAGCCCAACTACGCCAACACCTTAGATGCCCTGCGCGCGCAGCCGCTTCTCCGTGCTCGGTATAATTTACAAAGACTGCTTCGTTGCGCCAGACTGCGCGTAGAGCGCTTCTCCAGTCAGAACCCCGAGGCTCGCCCCACGCCACCACGCGGCGCACTTAGCTTGGGGTTTCAGTGCTTTATCGCCGGGGATCTTGTCTGCCGCGCGGCGCGCGTGCACCCTGGCGGTCTGTGGGCTGATCGAGAGTATTTTGCCAATCTCGCGGTAGCTTCGGCCTTCGGCGAGCAGCGCTACGACCAGCTGCTCGGTCGGCGTCAGCGCTACCAGAAGGGGGGCCCGCGTTATCACACCGGCCCCTCTCCCATCAAGAGTGCTTCTGCCTCGAGCCGCAACTCGTTATCCGGGGGCACCGGTAAACCATTACTACTATACATCTTGCGCAAAGCCTCCGTACCCCGCTTTACGGCCTCTTCTGAGAGCTCGCGCTCGGCCCGGGTGGCCGACTGAATCACCCGGTACTCGGCATCCGGCGGTGGAGGAACGACGGTCGCTTGCTTTCTCTCGAACGCGCCGGTCATGAGCAGACGCTCAGCTCGTAGGCGGCTATGCCTTTCGCCCCACCATAGCCCAACCGCGAAAGCCGCAACTACCCACCCGAGCGCTGCCGCTACCATGAGATCCATCACTTAGTCACCTCCGCTGTCTCAGAGATACCCAAAAGGCGAGCCGCCCGCGATAGCTCGTCGGCACTCAGCGGATAAGCGCGTAGCACCTCGGTCAAGCGCTCAACGGTAAGCTCAGCACCCTGAGGTTTGCCAGCTCTCACCAAACCCACTACCGCGGCGACACGCTCGTCGGACGACATCAGCTTCCACCTCAACCCCGCAGGCAACGCCCGCCTCAGCGCACCCCACAACCGCCGGTACCACCGGCGCGCCACCACACCCCGATGGTAAGCCTGCAATGTCCCATACCAGTCCGCCATCTGCAGCTCGAGCAGCGCTGCGATCTCTCGGCGAGTGACGTACCGACCCAGGTGCTCAGGCAAAAAGTACTCATCCCACGAGACGAACTTACGCTGAGACTCATGCCGAACAACGTGACGATTCTTACCCATCATCACCTCAACGCGGCGATCACGATTGCCAGCAAAAATCCAAACAGCCCGACGATCACCAACAAACTAACTAAAATCTCCAACACCTTACCGACAACACTCATAGCGCAGCGCCAGATAACCGGGTCAGACCGTAGGTCACAAGCCTCGCGTCGGATAACTGCTCGAGCGTCAGATTCTCAGGAATGACGATCACCTGAACATGCGGCGGCAGAGGCAACTCCGCTACCTGACGCATAGCCTCCTCTCGAGACATCGACAAAGGAATCTTCGCCAATAACAGGTCACCCGGACTAAGACGGAGACCTTCAAACTCGATCTCACCTACACGAAGCGTTTCCACTAACTCGTACTCGCTCTCGAACACCTCACGCTTGCTCACATACAGATCACCATCAGCGCCCGCGCACAAGTAATCACCGACGTCACCCTCGACAAACCCATCAGCTTTCAACACCACGAACGGCCGACCCATCTGGACCCCCCTGACGATCTCCCGCCTACGATACCCACGCATCGCACCCTCGAGCGCCGCCGTGAGCTTGCTGTAAACAGATTTGCCCATCAGAACTCCACCCCAAACTCGTAAAAATCACCACCGAACATCTCGACCCGCCGTCCCTGAATCACCGGACCCCGACGCCTGGTATACTCATACTCCCACCTCAACACCGCCGGAGACCAAGCGCGCACTAACTCCTGCCCATAGAACGCCAACGCCCGCGGCGGCCGAGACGCAAGCGCATAGCGCACCGCGTCATAAGCATCATCACCACCCTCACCCGAAATCGGGTCGGCATCCACCTTCAACACATCCTCCATATTGTCCGGATCGATCGTCATCGACTGCAACATCTCGAAACACCACCGATTACCCGGAGTGTCGAAAAACACCAACGCCGGCTCCCAATCCTCACCATGAGGCCCAATCCCCTTCCACGCCAAATAATGACGCAAATTGGCCAAACCAGCCGAACGCGCCACATTGGCCTTCGTCAACGGAATACCCTCAGCCCGAAACCGCTCCTCAGTCGACGGCGTACCATCCGCCCGATGCGCCCGATAATTCGACCAGCAATCATGCCCCGCCACCACATAACGCAACTGCCGCCAATACGGAACACGATGCTTGATCCGCTCCACAATCTCCGGATCCTTCATCCGCCTACCACGCACCGTGTCCAACTGATACACCCGACCATCCTCATTCACCGCGTACACCGTGAACACCCACGGGTGCGTATACCCCCAGTCGAACGACCCGAACTTCACCCAGTGCGCTGGGACATCGAACGGCTCGACCAAATGCACCGACGAATCCAACTCGTCCAACGCCATCCCATACCCAGCATCCCAATCCCCATAGAGCAACTGACGACGCAACGTCTCAGGCAACGACAACAACTGCGCTATATAGAGAGGATCATTGGCATAGACCGGATTGTCGGTGACCCGACCCGGGATGTAACGACGCGTCAACTCGAACACCTCACCGGTGAACGGATTCGTATATAGCTCGCGCCACACCCGCTCACCAGCACGCCCACACTTGTCGACGAACCGACGCTTCACCCACGCATGACCAGGCTTACCCGGATTACCCGAACCCACCATCTGACGAAACACCGCAGGATCAGGACACCGACACTCAGCCATGAGCAGCATCCACACCCGCTCATCCGGCACATCCGCCAACTCGTCAAAACCGATATACGACCACTCCTGCCCATGATACCGCTGTACATCCTCAGGCGAACTGCAATAACCCACCTGGATCACCGCACCCGAGGGAAAAGCCCAACGTCGCAACTCGCCATTCCAACTGGGCGGATCCTCCAGCCGGGGAAAGATGCGATGCGTACGATCGATCAGCTCCTGCGCCTCAGGAAAACTCTGACGCAAGATCAACGCCTTGTACCGCGGACGATCGACCTGTGCCGTGGCCTTCATGATGACACAGTCACTCTTACCCGGACCCTTCGCTCCACCGATGAATAGCTCGTACTCCCGAGCGGCAATCGCCTCAGTCTGCATCCCCGGCCAGGGACGCCAGAGGATCTCGAGGCCCTCATCATCCTGCTGCTGGCCGGCACTCTGCACCAACTCGGGAGAGATACCCGACTCGCTCACACTACCCTCGTCACACCGCGAGCGTCAGTCGCTGGGAGCACTCGGTCGTACACCGCGGCGCACGCTCTGCAGAGAGCGCGACCGCGACGCAGCACCTCAGGCGGGTTGGCGCACCGGTAGACGATGCCACCCGGCCCCAGTATGCCGCCCGTACACCGCCGGCGGCGCGGCGTCGCGCGGCGTAGTGTCACGTCGACACGCGCTGAGCGCTGGATCTAGTGTGATGGACGATGCTCGGTGACATCGTTCTCTTGTTCTTTCTGGCGGTGGCCCCAGCGATCGAGCTGCTTAGGCGCACTGACGACTACCTGCGCAGCCGGCTCTCGCGCCTCGATCCGGATCGTCACCTGCCTGAGGAGCACAACCACGACGACTAGACAGGTCAGCACGCCCGCGACATAGGCTACGAGCAGTGAGTAGATCGCCCAGAGCACCTCGGTCACGTTATCACCTCAGCGAGCATCACGAGCATCACCCCTCAGCGAGCATCACGAGCATCACTCCTCATCACTGCGCCTGCTGCTGCGCGTAGCGCAGGTCGTCATCTGAGAGCTCGCGCTCGTCGCTGCGCGCAGCGACGACACGCATGACAGCGCGTATGAGAGCGAGTGTGTCCTCGAGCTGATAGATGGCGCGCTGTAGCTGGGCGAGCAGCGCGCCGTCGTGAGTCACGTGCGGCATACAGTGCACTCCTGTATAGTACGGACCCCGCGAGCGCGCAAGTACCGCGAGGCATATGCGCGCTATGCGTCGTATTGCGCATAATACTGTATTATGTTAAGTAGGCCAAAGCCGCCTAAATGCATGCGCCACCGAGGGTTAGGCCCCGACGGCAGGGTTAGGCCCCGACGGCGATGCATAACCCCGCCCGTTCGCGCATAGTTATGCATCGCCTCCAGTGCCTCCAGGCAGCGCGATCGGCAGCGGACTACACTCACGAGGCACGTCCGTCGCAGCATGAGGATCGCGAGTGTACAAGACGATCACACCGCGTCGCTGCGTGCGCTCGCCCTCGAGGAGATGACGAC
>FWWM01003555.1_pt1 | contig 38420 bp, 35 predicted proteins | sample 2228351 | NCBI WGS metagenome assembly FWWM01 (sample SAMEA103939774, study PRJEB20133) | metagenome
ATTTCTGAGGAAGACGAATGAAACCGCATGAACTGGACAGTGGTGCCCCGCATCACTGGGGGGCTTGGATGTATGCTGGTATTGGTGCTCGGCATTGCTACAGGGGTCGACCCCCTACTGTGTACCCTGCGGGGGCTGGTGGGCGGTATGGTTGGCTGGGTGGCGGGCGCGCTCTGGGCATATTTGATGAGCCAACTGACCCCACCCACCCTCTCTTCCACCGAAACCCTGTCTCCCACCTCCGCGACCGACGACTCCGAAGCGACCGAACCGCCAGCCCCTGCTTCCGAAAAGGCGAGCTAACTGATGGGAGGTACTCATGGACTATCATCAGATTCAAGATGCGTGGCGACAATACAAGGTATATGGCGACCTGAACAGTCGTGAACTCTTGATACGCCAATATGCCCACCTTGTGAAGCTGACGGTTGGGCGTATCGTGCCCTATCCCCCCAACGGCATGGAGTGGGAAGACCTCTACAGTCATGGGGTCATCGGGCTGATACGCGCCGTCGACATGTATGACCCCACCCGCAATGTGAAGTTTGAGACTTACGCAATTGCCCTCATTCGGGGTGCGGTACTGGAGGCACTCCGCTCGGAAGACTGGGTTCCGCGTTCGGCGCGGGATAAACTACGCCAGTTAGAGCGCGCTTGGGTCGCCTTAGAGAGCGCGCTGGGACGCCCCCCAACCGATGAGGAGACCGCCGAAGCACTGGGCATTAGCCTCGACGACTACCGCCAACTGCTCATCGACTATGCCCGTACGAACACCCTTTCGCTCGAGGCGTGCCTCATGAATGGGGATGATGAGGAAAACGGCTCGCTTGCCGATGTGCTGGCGAGCGCAGAAGACCCCTTTGAAGAGCTTGCAGAACGCGAGCAGGTGCGCGCCCTCCAAGAGGCGTTAGAAAGCCTTTCGGAACGCGAGCAACGCGTCATCCAGCTCTACTACTATGAAGGGCTAACCTTCAAAGAGATTGGGCAGGTGCTGGGCATCTCAGAATCGCGGGTGTACCAGCTGCACACGCGCGCCATCGCTCGCATGCGCCAGCATATTTGCGGCTCTGAAATAGGGGCGGAAACTCTTTAAAACTGGCAGGAATCGTTCTTGTTGTGGCGTAAATCAAAGGCACTATGGACGAGAAGCGCTTGAACCTGCCTCCACTCCTGAATGTGGGGTTCTACAACTTCGTGATCACCGATAAGGTGGTGGCGATAGTCCGTTGTGACTCGGCTCCCATCAAACGGCTGATTCGGCGACTCCGAGAGGATGACACTCGCCTTATCGATGCCACGCAGGGTCGACGCACCCGATGTGTGCTTTTCCTCAGCAGTGGGCAGATTGTGCTATCTGCCCTTACGCAGGAGACCCTTGCGAAACGCCTGATGCGTCCCGAACTCATCGCCGAACCGACCGAAGAGGAGCTCGAAACCACGCACGCAGTGGTGGAATCCGCAGAGACCGAACGGGTGAGATGAAGGGGGGCGCTCTACATCTGCACGATATAGAGGGTCATCGGCTCCAGCTGGAGGCGCAGGAGATTGCCGTTGAGCGAGAGCCGTCGCGATGCTGGCGGTTTGCGCATGCTCTCTTGTTGAGCGCCGTAGTGCCAAAGGGGCGCTCTCTGGGGCGGGCGATACCCCTCTATTCGTAGCGTCAACTCCACCTTTGTGGAGCGGGCTTTGCTTACAATCATCAAGTTCAGCCGACCGTTCGCCTTGCGCACCGCATAGACCGACACCAAAGGATGAGACCCCTGAACCGCCACTACCTGGTCGCCCACCCTCGCAAATCGCCTTAGTAGGGTATAAGCGTGATAGGTGGGATAGGGAGTATTGAGGGGTTCGCTAACACCTGATGGATAGCCAGAGGCAAGAACGCCGTAATCCCCCACCACCCGCCAACCATAGAGCACGGGGCTATTGTTGTTGCTTGGCTCTGCCGAGTTGTGAACATCCCACCAAGCAAGGGCATCGACCCCTGCCAGCCAAGCTTGACCGTAGGAATCGGCAAGATAGAGAGCATTCACAAGGCTGGTGGTCTGCTTGCCCGGATTGTAGGAGACCGAGTTGTTCTCTAAGGCGAATATCTGCACCGTGTCGCCTGCGGGTCCAAGGTAGTCACGGAGCATTTGGCGCGTGCGAGCGACAATAGAGTGCCACTCTACGGTAGAGGCAAGCAGATAGGCATCGTCCTCGCGCCCCGGATTTTGCGGATAGAAGTGGATGTCGTAAAAATCGGGAATGACACCCAAGTCGTTCAGCGTTTTCAGCAGCACTGCAGACCAACCGTTCACCGTCTGCCCCGTTCGCGGATTGACCACGCTGAACCGCTGAGGATAGTCGGTTTCAAACCAAGTGCCTACCACGCCAATCTTGATGGTGGGGTCAACTGCCTTCATCAACTGGATGGCGTCCCGTGCAAAATGGGCATAGGTATAGGCATCATGGCGATAGGGATGGGTGTCGTACTCCCAAGAGCCATAGCACTCGTTGCCTATCACCCAATAGCGTACATTTCGGTTCAGGGTGATATTCGTATAGTACACCCAGTCGCGTGCCTCTTGAGGAGTTCCCGAGCCGTAGTTGACCGTAATCAGTTTCTCGGCACCGACCTGGTCTGCCACATTCAGGAACTGAGCCGTGTTGGTGCCGTAGGTGGCTCCTGTGCGACGATTGCTGTTGTTTCGCCAATCATATTCGTTGCTGGTGGAGCCTCCCGGAAAACGCAGGAGCGATGGACCTGCTACTCGCAAGCGGTTCACAGTGGAAGGGTTGGATAGATCCCAGTTCCAGGTGGCGGTGTTCAGCCCAAAGTGAGGTGTGCTAAGAGTGCGCAAGGTGTTTCGCGTACGCACCGTAAAGGATGCTCGAGGACTAACTAGGCGTATCAAGCGAATGTCGTCTAAATAGAAGGTGGGAACCGTTTGCCCTCTACGCTCGATGAAGTAGAGAGCGTTCAGGGTTTGCCCAGGCGAGACGCCCAGAGCGGTGAGAGGCACTTCCACCCGCGCCCACTGATTGGCAGGCACTTGCGTAATGAAGTTCGTGATGGGCACAGGCGCACGGTCTACGCCATTCACCTGCGCCATCAGGTGAAATATTTGACCGCCTGTGTTGCCTCCGTGAACCCAGAACTCCAAATGGGTGTAGGCAGTAGCGTCGAGCCCCTGCAGATGCTGAAATCGCACGGCTGACCAGGCATAGAGGTCAGCGCGTATCGAGTATTGATGCGAGCGCACGGGATTCGTATTGCGCATATCACGCGATGCCCACGACCAGTCATCCCATCGCCCAGCAGGGTAGTCGATGTAAATTGGGAGCTGGGCGTGGTCATCTGCCCACCCATTCGCAAGAACATTCAACAGCACCCACAAAGCGATGAAGCGTTTCAACATAGTACCTCTATTATAGCCCATTACGGAGCAATTTTCCAGCTGGCGAAACCGATGAGCAGGGTTTAGGTATAATCCCCCAAGCATGATGAAGGTCTTCAGCCTACACAAAGAGCCGTTCGAGCAGGTGCGAATGCGCTTGCGTCAAGCCCTCCTATTCCCCTCTGAAGCGATGGAGCGCGAAGTGCGTGCCATTTGCGAACGGGTGCGCAACGAAGGCGACCAAGCTCTGCTGGACTTCTCACGCAAGTGGGACTGCCCCCACCTCGAACGGCTGGAAGTTTCGGAAGAAGAGTTCGAGCAGGCGTATCGGGCAGTACGTTCTGAGGTTCTATCTGCCATTCGTCAGGCAATTGCACGGGTTGAGCGCTATCACTCCATGATGCGCCCCGCTTCTTGGTGGCTTGCTGAGCCTTCGGGTGGGTTCTTGGGGCAAATGGTGATGCCTCTTCAGCGCGTAGGGCTGTATATACCGGGTGGGCGGGCACGCTATCCCAGCTCGGTGATAATGAACGCTGTGCCCGCACGAGTGGCGGGTGTGGAAGAGATTATCCTCTGCTCTCCAGCACAACCCGATGGCACTCTCCCTGCCTCGGTGTTGGTGTCGGCGCGGGAGGTGGGCATCCAGCGTGTGTTCAAAGTTGGAGGTGCACAAGCGATAGCCGGGATGGCATTCGGCACAGAAACCATCCCCCCTGTGGACAAAATTGTCGGACCGGGCAATCTCTATGTGAACCTTGCCAAACGCTTGCTGTGGGGTATCGTAGGAGTCGATTTGTGGGCGGGTCCAAGCGAGGTGGCAATCGTTGCAGATAGCCATGCGCCACCTGAATGGGTTGCCAGCGACCTGCTCACTCAATTGGAACACGGAGCCGAGTCGATGGGCTACCTATTTAGCCCCTCTGAAAGTGTGATTCAGCGCACGATGGAGGCAATTGCAGTACAACTTGCGCCCCGCGCACGCCGTCCGATTCTAGAGCAATCGGTTGCGCACAGTATCGCAGTGCTCACACGCACGATGGAAGAGGCACTCGAACTGGCGAACGAGGTCGCTCCAGAGCATCTGAGCCTGATGGTGCAGGAGCCGTTGCGCTACCTGTCCCAAGTGCGCAACGCAGGTTGTATCTTGCTGGGCTACCATACCCCGCAGTCCGCTGGCGATTACATAGCTGGACCAAGCCATACCCTGCCTACGGGTCGCTCGGCACGGTTCGAATCGCCTGTCTCTGTGGAAACCTTCCTTAAGCGCAGTAGCGTTATTGCGCTTACTCCCGAATCGCTGGCTGAAGTTGCGCCCGCCATTACCGCTTTGGCAGAAGAGGAGGGCTTCGACGGGCATGCCTATACAGTAGCAGTGCGTCAAACGGAGTGAACCTATGAAAAGAAACTCTGCACCAGGTTCGCGCTTTGGAATGTGCGAGCGTGAGACGAACGAGACCCGAATCTATGTCTCGGTGGACTTAGATGGTACAGGCAACGCCCAAATCCGAACAGGCGTTGGCTTTCTCGACCATATGCTCACCCAAGTTGCCCGTCATGGGGTGATTGACCTTGTGGTGGATGGCTCAGGCGACCTCCATGTAGATGACCACCACACGGTGGAGGATGTGGGCATCTGCCTGGGCAAAGCGGTTCAGCAAGCGCTGGGCGATATGCGCGGAATCCAGCGCTACGGGTGGGCAATTGTGCCCATGGATGAGGCGTTGGCGATGGTAGCGATAGACTTCAGTGGGCGTCCCTCACTCCATTTCGATGGGCACTTCCGTCGCGATCGGGTGGGTGATATGTCCACTGAGCTGGTGGAGGAGTTCTTCCGCGCCTTCGCCACCCACGCACATGCAACGCTCCACATTCGACTTCTGCAGGCGCAGAACGACCACCATGCGATAGAGGCAATCTTCAAAGCGTTCGCAAAGGCGTTGGAGATGGCAACCCGTTTCCACAGTCGTCAAGCAGGAGTGCCCTCGACGAAGGGCTATGTAGAGGGCGCAGGCGAGACCTCTGAAACTGGCATATGATAGCACTCATCGATTACGGCATGGGCAACCTGCGCAGTGTGCAAAAAGCACTGGAATACTTAAACACAGAGGTACGAATTACGTCCGACCCCACAGAGGTACACTCTGCCGATGCAGTTGTGTTGCCAGGAGTGGGAGCGTTCGGCTCTGCTATGCAGAGACTCCAAGAATCGGGATTAGCCCACGCTATTGTGCATGCAATAGAGCAGGGTAAACCCTTTTTGGGCATCTGCTTAGGTCTGCAGTTGCTGTTCGAGGCGAGCGAGGAGTCGCCCGATGCAAGAGGACTGGGCGTATTGAGGGGACGGGTGGTAGGATTTCGTAGCCGTGCCGATTTTGCTCTGCCTGTGCCCCATATCGGTTGGAACGCGCTCCACCTGACTCAACCCGAATCGCCCCTCTGGCGTGGGGTAGAGCAGGGGAGCTATGTCTACTTCGTGCATTCCTACTATCCAGAACCTGCAGACCCTACGGTAGTCAGTGCAACGAGCCGCTACGGTCATGAGTTCACCGTAGCAGTTTCCTCAAAAAACTTACATGCGGTTCAGTTCCACCCTGAAAAGAGTGGTCATGTCGGCTTGCAGATACTCCGTAACTTCCTATCCACCCTCCTCTGAACTTGTCTTCTTGACTGCATGCCCTCCAAATGCCTTTCGAAGCTGAGCTAAGAAGCGATATTGGAACCCCTCGGAATCTTGGCTTCGGAACCGTTCGTGTAGGGCGAGGGTGATAACGGGTGCTGGGCATCCCAACTCGACGGCTTCCTGAGCCGTCCATCGCCCTTCACCCGAATCGGCAACATAGGGAGCAGTCTCGTGGAGTTCGGCTTCGTTTTTGAGAAAGCCCGCTATCAGGTCTAAGAGCCACCCGCGAATCACTGTGCCGTAGCGCCACGCCTCGGCGACCTCAGCGAGGTTGATGTGGAACTCGGTTTTCCGACGCAGGAGTTCGAACCCTTCTGCATATGCCTGCATAATGCCGTATTCGATGCCGTTGTGAATCATTTTGGCATAGTGTCCCGCTCCCACAGGACCGACATGCACCCATCCTTTATCGGGAGCAGGGGCGAGGTCGCGAAAGAGGGGCGTGAGATGCGCAATGACCTCTGGGTCGCCCCCAGCCATCAGCCCATAGCCGTTCTCCAAGCCCCACACACCGCCTGAAACACCTACATCGGCAAATCGGATACCGCGTTCTGCCAGCATTTGGGCGTACCGCATCGAGTCGCGATAGTAGCTGTTCGCCCCATTGGCGACGATATCGCCCCGCTCCAACAGCTGGGCAAACTGAGCGATTGCCTGCTCGGTCGGCTCTCCTGCAGGATACATGAACCAGAGCACGCGGGGTGGGTTCAACAAGCGCACGACCTCGTCAGGGGTGAACGCAGGGATTATCCCGTAGGGCACATACTCCTCTATAGTAGAGCGTGTGCGCGAGTAGCCCACTACCTTGTGCCCGCGCGCCACCAATCGGCGCGCCATATTACCGCCCATCCTGCCTAATCCGATAATCGCCAGTTCCATACTGCATAGTGTACCTCTATGTGGGGAATGGGTAGGCAGGAGACAGACATTTTGCAGGAGAACCTTTGCAGAGACACGAATAAGCGGTACGGAGGTGCGCATGCTTGCGAAAGTCAATAGCGCTGCGTTGCACGGCATCGATGCGTTCACCGTACAGGTAGAGGTCGACCTGCAGTATGGCACGCCCAACTGGACGATTGTCGGTTTGCCCGATACAGCAGTTCAGGAATCGCGCGACCGTATCCGCACTGCCATTCGCAACTCTGGATTGCACTTTCCGTTGAATCGGCTCACGGTGAACCTTGCGCCTGCCGATGTGCGCAAGGAAGGTCCTGCCTATGACCTGCCGATGGCGGTGGGCATCTTGGCAGTTTCGGAACAGATACCGCCCGACCGTCTGGATGGGGTGTTGGTGATTGGCGAGCTGTCGCTGGATGGAGGCCTGCGCCCTGTGAACGGGGTGCTGTCGATCGCAATGCACGCGCGCCAAGAGGGGATACGGGTGCTGATTGTGCCTCGTGCGAATGCGGAGGAAGCGGCGGTGGTGGGCACACTAAAAGTGATAGGGGTGGAGAGTTTGCTGGATACGGTGGACTACTTCATCAACCCCGAACGGCATACTCCAGTGCGGGTCGATGTGAACGCTCTGCTGAGCGCACCAGCGGACTATGAAGTGGACTTTGCCGAGATTAAGGGGCAGGAGCAGGCGAAGCGCGCCCTCGAAATTGCCGCAGCGGGGGGGCATAATGTGTTGTTGATTGGTCCGCCGGGTTCAGGTAAGACGATGTTGGCGCGCCGATTGCCCACCATTCTGCCTCCGATGACCTTAGAGGAGGCGCTCCAGACCACGCGGATTTACAGTTCAGTGGGCATGCTCCCGCCCAAGACAGGGCTTATGACCACCCGTCCGTTCCGTTCCCCGCACCACACGACTTCCTATGCTGCGCTTGTGGGTGGGGGCAGTATCCCTCGACCGGGCGAAATCTCGCTCGCTCATAATGGCGTGCTGTTTTTAGACGAGCTTCCTGAATTCAAGCGCGATGTGCTGGAAGCGATGCGCCAGCCTCTTGAAGATGGGGTGGTCTCGGTCTCGCGGGTGCAGGCGGCGGTGGAGTTCCCAGCACGCTGTATGCTCGTCGCTGCGATGAACCCCTGTCCCTGCGGGTTCCATGGCGACCCGCAACAGCAGTGCTCTTGTAGTCAGACCGCTATTCGCAAATATCTCCAGCGTATCTCTGGACCGTTGCTCGACCGAATCGATATTCACTTGGAGGTGCCACGCTTGCGCCAAGAGGAACTGCTGACGCTCAGCGCAGGCGAGCCATCGGCGCGCATCCGAGAGCGGGTGGTGAAGGCACGCCTGCACCAACTGGAGCGACTCCAGCCCTACGGACTGGTCTGCAACGCCCAGATGAGCACCAAACTGGTGCGCGAGTTCTGCCCGCTGAACGAAGATGTGCGCGCCTACCTGCGAACCGCAGTGCAACGGCTGGGGCTATCGGCTCGCGCCTTTGACCGCATCCTGAAAATTGCCCGCACGATTGCCGATTTAGACGGTGAAGAGCGCATCCTTCTGCCTCATGTGGCGGAAGCCGTGCAGTATCGCAGTATCGACCGTCGGTTCTGGGGAAGTGGATAATATTTTTTACACCCCTAACAGGGTGGTGTAGAGGGTTTCGTAGCGCTTGACCATGCGACGAACATCGAACTCTGCTTGGGCGTATGTTCGTGCAGACTGCCCCATACGCTTGCGAAGAGACTCATCCACCACCAAGCGGTGCAGGAGACTGACCAGAGTTTTTTCCTCCTCAGGAGGTACCAAAAACCCTGTTGTTCCGTGCTGAACGAGTTCGGGTACCCCCCCGACTGCGGTTGCTACAACAGGCAATCCGCTCGCCATCGCCTCCATGATAGCCATGGGATTCCCTTCCCAGGAGGAGGTTAGTACAAAAATATCGGAGGCGTTCAGAATATCGGGTATATCCGAGCGCATTCCCAGAAAATGCACCCGCTCCTCAATCCCCAACTGTACCGCGAAATTGCGCATAGTTGTCTCGAGTTCTCCCGTGCCCACCAACAGCAGCCTTACCGAAGGCACTGCAATCTTCGCAAAAGCACGCAACAAAAGTGCATGGTTCTTCTGCTCCCGAAATCCTGCAACGCATACACACAATATCTCAGAATCAGTAAACCCGTTTTGAGCACGCCAAGCCCTTCGACGCTCTTCGTGTGGCTGGAAGGTCTCAACGGGGATCCCGTTCGGAATGACGGGAATGTCAGTCCAACGGAACAGGCGTTCTGCAGTTTGCTGAACCTCCAGAGAAACTGCGACCGGCTGGAGTCTCCCTAACCTACACCGAAGACCGAGATACTGAATAAACCTGCCACTCCATCTTTGGTGAAGCACCTTTTCGGCAACATTATGAAGGGTATAAACACACACGGGCACACGATGAAGAAGCATAAGGGGATAGGTGTAATTCAGGTCTCCTAAGTGAGAATGGACCACTATAGGGCGATAGTGAAGAAAAAGGCGATGCAGGCGTAGATAGACCTTTGGGTCGTAGGGTCGATGCTTGTAGAGGAAGTGAAGCGGTATTCCCGCCTTTTCTAACTCTGTTTCATAGTGACTGTGGGTGGGCGGTTCGATGGCAATACATACCGTCCGGAAGAGAACTGGGTTCAAGTACAAGGCTAAATAGGTTACGACACGCTCTGCCCCACCCAGTGCCAGCGAGTCGATGACTTGAAAAACTGTATACCTCATCGGTTTCACAGGTAGCATATTATACCGAAGAAACCCCACTACCCCTTTTCGGCACGGTAAATCAGGAGTATTATCCCGCGCACAAAGAAGAGGGTAATGAAGGGCATCGCAGGCAAGAGTGGTCGGCTTCCCCCTGCATAGAGCCATATGGTGAGCCATACCCAGCCAATCAACAAGGCAGGAAGGCTGAACTCGCGCCAAGAGGTGCGCCAACCGACCACCAAGCCCAACAGCGCTATCAACAAAAAGAGCCAATAGAGCCAATCCACCCTCCCCAACACCCTCACCAACCGACGATTGCCCGCCTCTTGTAAACCAAAAGCCGAGAGGGTGAGCCGAGTCTTCTTCCAAAGCAAGTGCAGAAAGTCGGTAGGGTTCTGGCGTATCCACTCAAGTGCCAGCCGAAGTGCCTTTCGGTCGCGCTCTACGGGGTCGGGAGACGCTATATAGTCGCGCACCAGCACCTCTTGCCCCCCAACCTCCATGCGCAGTTCCAAGAAATCCGCGCGGAACCCGCCGTCGGCTTCGGGATTGTTCGCCCACAGGAAGGTGTAGCCTCCCAGCCCAATAGGGATAAAGTGCCCAAACCGCCCATAGAGGTACACGATATAGGGCGAGACTACCAGCAGCGTCGCCATTAATATGCTAACTGCAGGGCGGTAGCCATAGCGCCCCCAGCACCAGAGCGCAACGAGCAGTGCAAACGGCAGGAAGTTCGCTCGCGTAAGTGCCAACAGTCCCAGCAAGCCCCCAGCCCAGACTGCCTCACGCCCCCTGTTCGCCCGCAAGGCGAACACCAAAGCCCACACGAGGAGCGGGAGCGCAAGGTTCTCGGTGTAGAGCCAGCCTGAAATCATCAGCAAGTGCGGATGGAGCGTACAGAGAGCTACCGTCCAATAGGCAGGCTTCTCTCCCAGCCAACGCCAGGCAATCTGCCAAATGCCCCACAGCGTAAGCAATCCCTGTAGCCCGTTCACCAAGCGCACTGCCTGTGGTTCATGCCCCATTAGTAGATAGACCCCCGCCATCAGCCACATATAGGCAGGAGCCACCTGTAGACCTTTGAGATACTCATAGCGTCCCTCACTAACGAGCGTCCACGCAATCTGGTCGTGGACGAGGGCGTCCCCATGCAGGGGGTATTGGCGTAGGAAGGGGTCTAACGAGGGTGCCAGGAGAGGGTATCCGAGCCGAATCGCACCAACGGCACACCAAAACCCGATAGCCCACCACCGAGTGGCTTTTTTCTGCTGACCCATGTGCAGACGCATTGACTGGGGAATGGGGAGTAGGGAGTGGGGATTAGCTTTTCCCCATTCCCTATTCTCCACTCCCCTTCCGAAGTATACCTTTCTCATCATCACTGCCCCCTGCCCTCATTTACCTATTGGTTGTTCAAATTCCCCTCTCAACAAAACCCTCCCAGATGCCGAAAATGATGAATAACATGCCAGAGCGCATTTTGGTTGTGGACGACGAGGAAGATTTACGCTATGTGCTGGCGCGTCAGCTAAGGAAGGATGGCTACCATGTGGATACCGCCTGTGATGGGGAAGAGGCGGTTCAGAAGATGCGCGAGCACGAATACGCCGTGATTATCACCGATATGCGCATGCCCCGTCGGGATGGCTTGGGGGTGGTGAGCTCCGCACGCGAACTGTTGCCCGAAGCCGAGATTATCGTGCTAACAGGGCACGGCTCGCTTGAAAACGCCCTGCAAGCCTTCAAAGCGGGCAACATCTTCGAGTACCTGCTGAAACCGTTGGATGATATTGCGGTGCTGAATACCCTCGTAGAGCGTGCTATTGAACGGCGCAACTTGCGACGACACAATCGCCAACTGTTCGAGCAACTACAACAGGCATACGAGGAGCTGAAGCGCAAGTCGGAAGCGCTCATTCAGCAAGAGAAGATGTCCGCTATCGGCACGCTCGCAGCAGGTGTCGCACACGAACTGAACAACCCGCTGACAGCAGTGGTCGGCTTCGCCCAGATGATAGCCGAGAAACTGCGCACGAATCGCCCCATCAACTGGAGCGATAGCGAGTACCAACGCGCCCTACAAGCCGTGGAGAACCTCGTGGCAGGGGCACACCGTTCCCGCGATATTGTCGGCACGCTCCTCCGCTACGCTCGCAGCTCCAGCCCCGAGGCAAAGACCCTCGTCGCTATCCACCTCGTGCTGAAGGATACGCTCGTGTTCACCGAGCATATGCTGTTGCGCCATGGAATTGCGCTGGAGAAGCAGTTCGCGCCCGACCTCCCTCTTGTGTGGGGCAATCCGAACCGCCTCCAGCATGTGTTCACCAACCTGCTCATTAATGCCCAGCAGGCGACTCTTAGTGGAGGCAAAGTGACCATCACCACCGAGCGTTCCGACGATCCGAAAGGCGTGTGGGTGCATGTGGAAGACACAGGGCAGGGCATCCCTGAAGAGGAGCTCGATCATATTTTTGAGCCGTTCTACACACGGAAGGAGGAGGGTACAGGGTTGGGACTTTCCATCGTACGCCAGATTGTGGCGGAACACGAGGGCGAAATCCGAGTCTGGAGCCAAGTTGGAGTAGGCACACGCTTTTCGGTGTTCCTGCCCGCTTCGGAATCGCACGAACAGGAGCCTCCAGATAGTCAGCCGATGATACGGTCGGCATAAAGTAGCACGGGCGTCTCGCCCATGTACTTGCTTGGGCGAGACGCCCAAGCCACATGCAAGGCTCAGCCAAATCCTAACCGATGGGAGACGAGGAACGCACTGAACAGGCGACTCCGCGCCGACGCCAAGAGGCGCGTCGCAGAGGGCAAGTAGCGCGCTCCGCTGAAATCAACAGCGCGTGTATCTTCCTTGCGTGCGTGCTCCTTCTGCCCCTCGTGTTAGAGTATGGGGGCTTGTCCCTCCTAAGGGCGTTTCAGCATGCGCTTTATCAAGCGGGGATGATGCGCCCCAATCCAGCCATGCTGTGGGGTGCGATAGCGGTCGTTCTGCCTGTTATGGGCGCTATCCTTATTGTCGGGGTGCTGAGCAATCTGGTGCAGGTGGGGGTGGCGGTCTCGGCATACCCTCTGAAACCCGACCTGAACCGCATCGACCCGATCAAGGGGTTCCAGCGTCTATTCTCGCGCCGTGCGTTGGTGGAACTGGTGAAGGCGCTTCTGAAGTTTGGGCTGATTAGTTGGGTTGCGTGGCGCACGATTCAAAGCGAGATGCCTGCGCTGGTGCAAGCGAGTCGCCTACCGATGCCCGATGCGCTCCAGCCGATGAGTAGCGCGCTGGCTCAGGTGGGGCTAAGGGTGGGGATTCTGTGGCTTGTGCTGGCGTTGCTGGACTATCTCTATCAGCGGTACGAACACGAGAAGAGCATCCGCATGTCGCGCTACGAACTCAAGGAGGAGTACAAGCAGAGCGAGGGTGACCCGTTCGTGCGCCAGCGCATTCGGGAGCGCATGCAGAGACTGAGCCGACAGCGGATGTTGCAAGAGGTGCGTCGTGCCGATGTGGTGGTGACGAACCCCGTGACCTATGCGGTCGCCCTGCGCTATGACCGCACCCAGATGAACGCCCCGCGCGTCGTTGCAAAGGGGCGAGGCTGGCTGGCACAGCGCATTCGGCAGGAGGCACTTAAGTGGCATGTGCCGATTGTGCCGAACCCTCCGCTGGCGCGCTCGCTCTATGCCCAAGTGGAGGTCGGACAGGAGATTCCCAGCACACTCTATCAGGCGGTGGCGGAAGTGCTGGCGTATGTCTATCGCCTGCGCCAAGCCAGACGCGCCTCATAGCTTATGAAACACGCGAGCAGGGCGTGTGCCCAATCGGGTAGGGATTTCGTGGGGAGTGGTGTTAAGGCGAAGGGCTAACTCTTCTACACGAATCGCCTCGGAGCCATCGCTCCCAATGAGGGTAGCGGTATCGCCCGGCTGGGTCTCGGGCACAGCCGACACATCCACCATCAGCATATCCATACAGATGCGTCCTACCTGAGGCACGCGGACGCCATGCAGAAGCACCTCGCTATTATTGCTCAAGCCGATGGGATAGCCGTCGGCATAACCAACTGCAAGCGTAGCGACGCGGGTCTCCCGTTCCGCTCGGAATTGCCAGCCATAGCTCACCCCACGCCCTTTGGGGATGGTTCGAACGGACAGCACGCGTGCCCGCCAACTGAGCACAGGACGCAACTGCTGACAGAAGGGGTGCGACTCCAGCCCGCGCGGGGCAATCCCGTAAAGCAGAAGACCGCATCGCACTGCCGAGAGGTGGCTCTCGGGACATGTGAGAAGCCCAGCACTCGCACTGGCATGCAAGTTGGCTATCGGAAAGCCTGCCGATTCCAGCCTCTTGCCGACCCTTAGCAGGCTCATGAGCTGGTGATGGGTGAGTTCAAGGTCGCTCTCTGCGCTGGCAAAATGGGTGAACACGCCCTGCCACAAAATCGGCGCGTTAGGGTTCCAACACTCTAAGAACTGGGCAGCCTCCGCTTCCGAAATCCCTATCCGACTCATGCCCGTATCGATCTCCAGATGGGCGTGGACAGGTTTCCCTATGCGCGTTGCCCACTCGTATGCCTGATGATAACGAGCCACCGAATCGATGACCACCTCCACCCGATGGCATATTGCACCTTCCCATTCGCAGGGCAGGATAGGGGGATAGAGCATCAGGATGGGCACCTCGATACCTGCTTCGCGCAGTTCGACCGCCTCATCGAGTGAGGCAACAATCAGCCGACTAACGGGCGAAGATGACTCTGCAAGGGTTCGGGCGATAGGCACTGCGGACTGCCCGTAGGCGTTCGCTTTGACCACCGCCCATAAAGCACACCTTTCCCCAATCAGTGCCTTGACCTGCCGAGCATTATAGCGTAGGGCGTCTAAATCGATTTCAAGCCAGTTGGGAGCGTCGCTTTGCACACCAAGAGGATACCCTAAGTCAAAGGAAGTAAGGTATAGTTATAGTGAGATGAACCACTTCGAGGGCAAGTTGAGTGCGCAGGGCTTTCGTTTCGCGATAGTGGTCAGCCGATACAACGACCTGATTACCGAACGGCTCAAGGAGGGTGCAATCCAGACCCTCCTTCAGCATTCTGCATCACGAGAGAACATCGACATCTACTATGTGCCGGGCAGTTGGGAGATTCCCCTGATCGCTGAAAAATGCGCTCGCTTGCCCGACTACGATGCGGTTATCTGTATCGGCGCGATTCTACAAGGCGAAACGAGCCACGCCCAACACATCAGCGCTTCCGTCTGCTCTGCGCTTATGCGCATTATGATGGAAGCGGGCAAGCCGATAACGCTCGGTATCCTCACGGAAGCTACCTTTGAGCAGGCGTTGGAGCGCGCAGGCGGAAAGGCGGGCAATAAAGGTGCCGAATCGGCACTCAGCGCCATCGAGATGGTGAACTTATTATCAGGAGGGAAACAATGAGAGCCGAATCGTTAGAGTTCTTCAAGCTTATCGTAAACACGCCGTCTCCTTCGGGCTATGAGCAACGCGCAGGAGAGGTCTACCGACGCTATACCCGCGAGTTCGCAGACCAAGTGACCACCGATGTGATGGGGAATGTAATTGCGGTCGTGAACCCCGAAGGGAAGCCCCGCGTGATGTTCGCAGGACATATGGATGAGATTGGCTTCATCGTGAAGTATGTCTCGGACGAGGGCTATATCTACTTCGGACCGATTGGCGGACACGACCCCGTTATCCCTGTTGGACAGCGCGTGCTGGTGCATACAAAACACGGCTCCATTCCCGGCGTGATAGGCAAGAAGCCCATCCACCTGCTGGAAGACGAGGAGCGTTCCAAAGCACCCAAACTGCACGACCTGTGGGTCGACATCGGAGCCAAGAGCAAGGCAGAGGTGCTGGAAATCGTGCGCATAGGCGACCCCATCACCATCGATGTGGAGTTTCGCGAACTGCGCAACGGGTTCGCCACCGCACGCGGGTTCGACAATAAGATGGGCTCGTTCATCGTGGCGGAGGCTCTGCGCCTGCTTGCTGAAAACCGCCCTACCACCGCAGTGTTCGCCGTTGCCACCGTGCAAGAGGAGATTGGTCTGCGCGGGGCACGCACCAGTGCCTACGGTATCGACCCGCTGGTGGGCATCGCCGTCGATGTAACCCACGCTTCGGACTATCCCAGCGTGGATAAAAAGCGTGTGGGCGAGATTATCCCCGGTAAAGGACCCGTCATCTGTCGTGGGGCGAACATCAACCCACGAGTGTTCGAACTGTTGGTGGAGACTGCGGAGGCGGAGGGCATTCCTTACCAAATAGAAGCGGCGGGCGGTGGCACAGGGACCGATGCGAATGTGATGCAGATTAGCCGTGCGGGCATGGCGACGGGGCTGGTTTCGGTGCCGTTGCGCTACATGCACACGCCGTGTGAACTGCTCTCCTTAGACGATGTGGAGAACGCGGCGCGCCTCTTAGCAGGCTTCACCCGCCGCATCGACGCCAACACGAACTTCATCCCCTCGCTGTAGGGAGGGACGCATTCGCAGGGCGGGAATTCATCCCGCCCATTTGCCAAACTGTAGCACGGGCATCCTGCCCATCAAGTAGCACGGGCGTCTCGCCCGTGCAAAGCGTGGCTGGGGCATCCCTGCCCATAGAGTAGCACGGGCATTCCTGCCTGTGCTATCCCCTCTTTAATTCCCACCTTAGTAAGGGGGTTAGGGCTGACAAGGGTACACGAGTCAGGTTCACTTTCTATTGGTTCACCAGCATTTCGGGAGGCAATTCCCCCCTCCTTAAGGTTCCCCCCGTAAACGGGGGGAACCGAAAAAAGTGAGTGGTTCCCCCCGCAAGCGGGGGAACCTACAGGAGGGGGGATGAAACCCTTGCGGAAAAGTAGGGGTTCGCTTCCGAAACTGAACCCATCTTATGTACCCCTGTCAGGGGGTTAGGGGGGATTCTTACTAAGGGGAGATGGGCGAGACGCCCAATCCGCAAAATCGGGGCTACTCTTTATCCATCAGGATTGCAACGCCGGGCAGGGTGCGTCCTTCCAGAAACTCCAGCGAAGCACCGCCACCCGTAGAGATGTGGGTCATCTTATCGGCATAGCCCAACTGCTCGGCTGCTGCGGAGGTATCACCACCGCCCAAGATGGAAACAGCCCCCGAACGCGCTAAAGCGTCCAGCACTGTGCGCGTGCCCTCTGCAAAGGGAGCAACCTCAAACGCACCCAGCGGTCCGTTCCAGACTACCGTCTTCGCTCCTTGCACCACCTCGCCAAACCGACGCGCCGTTTCGGGTCCGATATCCAACCCCATCATGTCGGCAGGTATCGCCTCTACCGACACCACTTGAGTGGGCACCCCTGCCTCCAAAGCGGGCGCAATTACCACATCCACAGGGAGCATCAGCTTGTCGCCCGATTCGCGGAGCACGCGCTGGGCGAACTCTAAACTGCTCTCATCTAACAGCGAGCGACCAATTTCCAGCCCCTTCGCCTTCAGGAAGGTGAACGCCATCCCGCCCCCTATTAGCAGGCGGTCTACTTTGGGCAAGAGGTTCTCAATTACAGCGATTTTGTCGTGTACTTTTGCGCCCCCTAAGATGGCTACAAACGGGCGTTCGGGGTTCGCTAATGCCTGCCCCAAATAGCGCAGCTCCTTCTCCATCAGGAAACCCGCTACCGCAGGCAGATAGTGGGCAACGCCCTCCGTGGAGGCGTGCGCACGGTGAGCCGAGCCGAACGCATCGTTCACATAGACCTCACCCAGTCGGGCAAGCGCTTGGGCGAAGGCAGGATCATTCGCTTCCTCCTCTGGATAAAACCGCACATTCTCCAATAGCACCACCGAGCCGGGCGATAGCGAACGCACCGCCTGCTCGACCGCCTCACCCACACAATCTTCCAGAAACTGCACTGGCTTCCCCAACAAGGTGCTGAGCCTCTCTGCCACAGGGCGCAGGCTATACTTGGGGGCGGGCGAACCCTTCGGACGCCCCAAGTGCGACATCAGAATCACCGTCGCACCACGCTCCAGCAGGTACTGAATGGTAGGCAGAGACTCCCGAATGCGTCGGTCGTCAGTTATCTGCCCCTCTTGGATTGGCACATTGAAGTCGACACGCACCAACACCCGCTTTCCAGCCACTTCGATATCGCGAACCGTCTTTTTGTTCATCGCTTTCACTTCCTCTTCTGTGCGGAATACAGCCCTCGAATGTAGACAATCTGCCCTGCGTGATAGAAATCGTGTTCGGCAAGGGTTAGGAAGAGTTTCCCCGTCTCCATGCGTCCCATGCCCCATGTAGGTCGCTCTACTTGGAGGTCATCATCGTTGAGGGAGGCTAAGGCGTCGAGAGTGGTTTCATATCCCTCTTGGGCAATCTGGAGCGCTGCGTTCAGGTCGCCCCCCATCGCCTTGAAGCGATGTTCCATCGCCACCCAATCGACACTGCCCTCCCCGAACGCCATCGAGGTCTGCACGAGCTTGTCGGCACCTACATGGAAGATTATCTTGAGGATGGAGCCGTCTGCCCATAGGTAGCCTTTGTAGCCTGTGGGAGGAATCCACAGCGCTTCCTCGTCCGTGAGGTTCGCCACCGCTGAGCGAAAACTGTGGAACTGACTGCCCTCGTACGCCTGAATCAGTAGGTTCCGAAGAAAGTTGACCTGCGTCTTCATCCGAGAACTCCCTGCTTACCACTTCTGCAAAACTATTGTACCCCAGTAGGAAACTGGAGGTGTGTTTCGAATTTCCACACTATGTGGCGAGTGGCGATTGGAGTAGCGGTTTTGGTGCTTGTGGCATGGGTGCATGCTCAGCTAAGCCAGCAAGAGCGTCGGGAGGGGTTTCGACCACTTTTGAATGGGCGCGACCTGAAAGGCTGGAAGGTCTACGCAGGTCCTGAGTGGAAGTTTCAGAACGGCGAGCTCATCGGTCCGACCGATGGTGCCGGCTGGATTGGCACCGAGGCGGAGTACGACAACTTCATCCTGAGAGGCGAGTTCTGGATCGACAAGGGCGACACCCACGAAGCGAACAGCGGGATTTTTATCCGTGCCCAGCGCACCGCCACCCCTTGGATTAACGGCTACGAGATACAGATTAGCATGCAAGACCCTAAGAACCCAACAGGCAGTATCTACGGGCGTGTGCCCACTCACTTGGAGTTTGTGCGTAGCCTCGCACCCGAAAGACAGTGGAACCCGTTCGAGATTCGCGCCTGCGGGAGCCATATTCAGGTCTTTCTGAACGGGGAACAGGTGCAAGATGCCGACCTAACCGAATTCAGCAAAGGTGTGATCGGTTTCCAACAGCACCATCCGGGCGTCACGGTGAAGTTTCGCAACCTGCGCATCAAGCCCCTGAAACCCGAAGAGTGCAACGAGGGCTGGCAACCCCTCTTCAACGGGCGCGACCTAACAGGATGGTTCGCTACAGGCATGGCGCGGTGGTCGGTGCGCGACGGCGCAATTGTAGGAGAAGGGGGAATGGGGCACCTGTTCGCTGAACAGACCTTTGATGATTTCGAACTGCGCGCGATGATACGCATTCGCCCCTTCAAGGAAGACTCGCCCTTCCGCCCGAATAACGGCATCTATTTCCGCGCCCGTCCGAACCCCGAAAACCGAAATAACTGGCCTCAGGGTTTCGAAGCCCAGGTGTTCAACCACGAGGGTCCTGACTATATCACGGGTTCTCTCTACGGGCGTGTGCGTGCCAGCCGACTGCTGACTCGCGATGGCGAATGGTTTGCGATGCGCATCCGCGCAAAAGGCGACCATATCCAGATATTCGTCAACGGGCAGAAGGTGGTCGACACGCGCAACCGCGACTTCACCTCGGGGTATATCGCTATTCAGTGCCACGACCCGTTCACGATTATCGAGACGCGCGCCCTCTATTGGCGACCTTTGCGTTAGCAGGAATCGTCATCTGTTCGTGTAAAATAATAGGCAGGGGATAGCGGATGTTCGCACGAGGTTGGTGGCTGTTGGCTTTCGGTGCGCTACTCTTGGGGGCACCAGCACAGAACGAGAACGCGTCTCAGGGGGGGAAGGAGCGCAAACCTGCCTCACAAGACCCTGTGGAGCTGCGCGCGGTTCCATTAATCAGTATTGTGCCTTCGGAAGGGGGTGTGTTGCCGATTCTGGTGCGGGTGGAGTCGCACACGGGCAACCTAAGGGGGATGGTTGTGGTATCGGTGGGCGATTTCTCGAGACGCCGTGAATATCGCTATCCTCTCGAACTGCCCACAGGAGCGCGCAAGGAGCTAATCGTCACGCCCACCGTCTCGCGTTTTGGGGATAAGATACAGATCGAGTTTCGAGCCGATAGGCTCCGACTCACCGCAGAGGTGCCCTATTCCGTGTCGTTTGGCACTTTGCCTGCAGGCAACCTGCTGATGGTGAGCGACCTCATCGGGGGGCTACAACTGCTTACCCAAATCCCCTACCGAGTTTCCGACTCGAAAACAGGGACGGGACAAAACTACATGGTGAACTATTGCCGACCCGAACAGATGCCTACGATGGGGATTGCGCTGGGGATGGTAAGCCTGTTGATGCTCAACGATGGTGCGGAACGCATGAGCCAAAAGCAGTTTCAGGCGATTCGCCACTGGGTGGAGCTGGGTGGAGTGCTGATTGTGCCAGGTGGGGCAGGTGCGCTCTACCTTCAGCACCCTATTGTGCGCGAGATGCTTCCTGTGGAGATAGGCGGGCTAACCCAAGTGGAACGGCTGGAGGCCGTGGGAAGATGGCTCAACCGAGAGCCACCCTCTGGGCGCGCCACTCTCACTCAGGCAGTTCCCAAGCGGTATGCACGAGTCTGGCAGAAGCAGGGCAACCTTCCCCTCATCGTGGTGGGAGCATATGGGTTAGGCGCAGTGGTATTTCTGGCATTTGACCCCACCGAAGAGCCGATGCGCTCCTATCCTGCCCTCAACGATTTCTGGAAGACGCTCCTGTATGGGCTGGTCGACTCGTGCCCCAGCAGTCTTGTGCAAACCATTCATAACTCGCAAGGGAATATCGGCTTCGACCCAAGGGGAACGCCTCAGACAACCTTACCCCAGGGTGCAGAATTCAATCTGCCCAGCTTTACAGTGGTCTTTGTGTTGTTAGCGGTCTACTTCCTACTGGTCGTGCCGGTGAACTACTGGTTGTTGAAGCGAGTTCGTGCTTTGGATTGGGCGTGGCTCACCACGCCAGCGATAGCCTTGCTGTTTGTGGGGCTAATTTCGGCAACAGGGCGCGACCTCTACCGTAAGCCCCTTTCGGGTTCCATTCAAAGTGTGTTATTAGTTCGCGCTGGCTCCCCGTCCGCCTACGGGGTTGCGAGCGCCCTTTTCTTCTTTCCACGAGCAGGGTGGTTCGACCTGCGTTTTGAGCAGACCGAGATGGTAGAGTCAGGATTAGTGGACAACTGGCGCGGGCGTTCCATCAACCCATCTTCGATGATGGCTACCGTTGAGCAAGAGCCGAAACTTGTGCAAGACTATGCAGTGCGCAACCTCAGCTTCCAGTGGTTCCGCTACACTCGTCGGATGCAGTTACCAGGAGTGATTGAAGCCCAGATGCGCCTTATCCAGCGCGTAGACGGCTGGCATGTAGAAGGATCCATCGTGAATCGCTTGCCCTATCCCCTCATCACACCCAGACTGATGGTGGGCGACCGCGAGTTGAGGTTAGGGGCTTTGGAGCCGGGCAAAGTTGTGCAAATACGCTCTCCTCTGGACCACCTGACACCGGTTTTCCGTCCCTCTGTACCCAGAAGTGGTCGTTTTGGAAGCGGGGGGCTATTCGAGGTCTATATAGCTGTGACGGACCCTATAGAGATGGTGCAATCGCTTTCTGATGAATGGCAATCGACCCCCCATGGCGTGCTGAGTGCCTATTTGGTGGCTGAAGCCGACCAACCCGTGTTAGTGCCCGATCTGAGAGAGAACCTGCAAAGCTCTGCACAGAACACTTACTGGGTCAGCATTCCTTTGGAGGTGCAACGATGAGCGTGCTTTCGCCTCTCAAGCGTCTTGTGAAGCCTGAAAATCCTCTACTTGCCTATCACTTTCTCGGCACATTCCGTGGGAAGATTAGGCGTCACACATTCTTATATGGGCTTTTGCTCCTCACAGTGGGCGTCTTCTATGGCTTGTTCCTTCTGCTTGTGGCTCGATACTCAGCGGACTTTGAGATAAGACATCTGGGCACCTTCTATCTGTTCTTTGTTGCATTAATTGTGCCCTTATTTGCCCACAGCCAGTTCGCCACCGAGTATGAAAAAGCCACTTGGGAACTGCTTGCGCTTACTCGCCTCTCCGCGAAAGAGATTTTTAGAGGCAAGTGGGGTGCATCTGTGCTAATGCTTACCTTGCTTACGCTTAGCGCAGTTCCGTTTTTCGTCCCTATGATTGCAACTGGCTACGACTTTGGGCAGATATTGAGCTTACTGGTTCACAGTGTCTTCGCTTTAATGATAGCGTTTAGCTGGGGGGTTTTACTCATCAGTGTGGGCACTTGGGTTGCCTACTTCACTCGACGCACGATTTCGGCAATTGCGCTGACTTATGCATTTCAGGTGATAACCCTCTTATTGCTCCCCATGCTCTTTGTTGTTTTCGAGGGTTTCTCGAGCGAGCCATTTTACGAAGATCTGAAGCTCGATACTTTCAGCAGCCGAGTTGAGTGGTGGTTGATGGGTCTGGTAAGTGGTCAATTTGTTTTCTGGTTCAATCCGTTCTATGCTCTCGGTGAGTTTTCTGAACCCTCTTCGTGGTCTACTTGGGACGAACGCTACTCTATTTTGAATGGCTGGTTGTGGGTGCAGAGTGCGACTTATCTATTGGTTGCGATTTTTCCTCTAATGCATACCTATCATAGACTTCGGCGCGACTGGCGCAAATGGAGATAGGAGGTTCAACGATGCTGGAGGTAAAGGAACTGCGTAAGGAGTTCGGCACGCTCGTGGCGGTGAATGACATCTCGTTCCAACTCGTGCCGGGCGATGTGTTCGGGTTCATCGGTCCCAACGGGGCGGGCAAGACCACCACTATCAAGATGCTCGCAACGCTATTAGAGCCTACCTCAGGCACAGCGACCCTGAACGGCATCGATATCGTGAAGTTCCCGGAGGAGGTACGCCCTCTGCTTGGCTACATGCCCGACTTCTTCGGGCTATACGAGGGGATTACCGTCACGGAATATCTGGAGTTCTTTGCGGCGGCGTATCGCATCCCGAAGTCCCAGCGTGCCACGATAATCGAGAATGTGCTTGCACTTACTGACCTGACGGTCAAAAAGGAAGCGTTCGTGGAGACCCTCTCACGAGGGATGCAACAACGCCTCTGCCTCGCCAAGAGCCTCGTACACGACCCTCTGCTCCTGCTCTTGGATGAACCCGCATCGGGTTTAGACCCCCGCGCCCGCATTGAAATTAAGGAGCTGATACGCGAACTGGGAGCGATGGGCAAAATTGTGCTGGTCTCATCGCACATCTTGCCAGAGTTAGCGGACTTCTGCAACAAAATCGGCATTATCGAGAAGGGCGAACTCCTGGTGTGGGGAGCGGTCGACGAGATAGTCAAGCAGTTGCAGGCGAACCGCCTAATCGAGATTCGCCCAGTTGGCGAGTTGGAGCCACTGCGCCAGCGTCTGGAGCGCGAGAGCCTTGTACATGGAATAGACCTCCGAGATGGATGCCTTGTGGTGCACTTTTCAGGGGGGTTGGAGGAGCAAGCAGACCTACTCACTCGCCTCATTCACGATGGCTATCGGATTGCCAGTTTCCGTGAAGAGTCGCTTGACCTTGAGGATGTGTTCATGCGCATCACAAAAGGCGAGGTGAGCTAAGGCGACTCTTCCTGTGCCTGAGAACGGAAGTAGTACCGCTCGCACAAAGGCAAGAAGTTGCAGACCTCACAGTGGGGAATGGGTTCGGGTGCTATATCCTCGAAGGGGTCTCTTAGAATCTGCTCGCCTAAGGCAGTAATCATCAGTTGGAACTCGCGGAGTGTGTCGGGATTGACAGGGAGGCTTACCTTCTCACCAATTTGGAGGGCATAGAGGGCAATTCGGAGTGGGCGTTCGGGGTAGAGTGCTTCCAACAGCAGGGCATAGCAGTGGAGCGCAATATCGTTCGCTACTTGCTCTTCGCTTACATGGGTACGCCCGCTCTTGTAGTCGATAATCTCCAGCGTGCCGTCGGGGTATTCATCTACGTGGTCAATGCGCCCGATCAGCACGAACGAACCCAGGTCGCGCCGAAGCATACGCTCGGTAAACAGGGTGTGCCCCTCTGGAGGTCGCTCCACCTGATTTTGGTAATACGCCTGCATGAGTGTATGCCCAATCTGCTTGTGCGCCTCGCTTTGTTCGGGAGAAGAGAAACTCTCTGCGCTCCAGAGGTAGTCTAACATCTGCTCCATTTGCTGGGGGGTCAAGCGTTCTACGCCACCGAGTTCATGGAAAGCTTGAAGCACCCTATGCAGGTTCGAACCGAGCGCCACCAGTGGATGTGGCCATCGGTAGCGACGCCCTAACGGGGAGATATATGCCCAATAGTACTTCGTTCGGCATGTGAGGTAAGTCGTTATCTTGGTGGGGCTGAGAGTAGGCTTACGCATAGGGTACATACTCCAAAGTGTGGAGTCGGAGTGCGCCTGCATTCGCAAGGGTAAACAGCAGTTCCACTTCCAGCAAGGTAAAGTCGCGCGGGCTTGTGGTAAGCAGTACCAACACCCCCAGCGGGCGTTCCGCCACCTGTAAGGGCACTGCGAGTGCAGAAGCAAACCCATTCGGCAGGGGAGCATTCTGATGACGCGGGTCGTTGGCAAGGTCTCGGCAGGCAAGGGGGGCGTTGAACTCGTACACCCAGCCGGGTAGGCTATTTCGCACAGGCGGGAAAAGGTTCCACAGCGCAGGATGCTCTGGCATCACCAGCAGAGGCATCAACAGGTCGTCTGACTTAGGGTCGGGGAAGTAGACTACTGAAAAGTCGTGGGGCACAATCTCACGTGCAGTGATTGCCATCAGGTTCAGCACTTCAGGAGGGGTACGAACCTCTCCCAGTTTCAGGGAGAAGTGAAACAGCGTGGTCATATGTTGGACGCGACGGGCGGTCTGTTCATACAACATCGCTTGGGCTACAAGCATAGAGAAGTGGGGGATTAGCATCGGCACATAGTTGCTTAGTAAAGGATTCTCTGAGGGAAGCACCACGCCGATGAAGCCCCATATGCAGTCGCGACTGCGCAGAGGATACAAACGACAGAGCCGTTCCTGAACTGTCAACTCGCACGGCTCCTCCTGCCAACAGGACGGAAGTTGATTCGCATAAACTGTATCTTCAAGGAACCGTATTCCATACTGATGGGCACAGACGAGGGCAGTGCGCGATTCATCGTAGAGCCATATACCTCCACCAAGGGGAGCGAAACCGCGCAGGAGTGTACCAATTGCCTGCAAACTGTTTTGGAGGCTCAGCTCATCGCCTAAGAGGGAGGGAATTTCAGCCAGCCAGGAAAGCACCTGGGCGCTATGAGCCTGCTCGGTGCGCACCTGATTGGTCATTACAAGCAGACTCAGAACAGGGGCAAGGCTCTGCAGAAGACCGAGAACGGCTGCGTCATGATGGGTTGGAGTGTTGAGAATGCCGAGTGCGCTCCCAGCCAGTCCAGGAAGCGGAACTGCCCACCCCGAAAAAACCCCTTCACCCGATTTCATCAGGCTAATCCTCTCACTTGCTTGGGGGCGAGGTTGTTGGTAGTGCCAAGGGAGACTCTCGGTGAGGGTGCGTTCTAAGAGCGTCTCTTCGGGGCGTAGGCGCAGTCCCTGCAGTTGGTTCGCCCGTGAACCCACCACATAGGCAAAATCCACCCACCATCCTGAGGGGTCGGGTAGAAGCAAAAACGCTATCTCAGCCTGAGTTTGATACCGCATCCAGCTGAGAAGCTTCTCAATGACCGCAGACGGAGGCTCGCCATCCCATAGGTCAGCAAGCCAGCCTTCCCAGTCTGGGTGTGCCCGCATCACGAATAAGTGTACCTGCTTAGTCGCCTGTTGAGCCGAAGTTGAACAGCACAATCAGCAGGTCTTGGTCGTCGATATAGTTGTCGCCCGTCAGGTCATATTCGGGTGAGTATTCCCCAAAAAGCAGAAGCACGATGAGGAGGTCGTTGTCATCCACGATATTATCCCCGTTGAGGTCGCCGTTGCCCAAAATCACGCGGATTTCAGGCTCTTGGTCGGTCTCTAAGTGAACATTTGGCACGGAGCCACGCAGAGAGCGGTGAACGCGCACTTTGATTTCATGTTCTCCTACAGGGGTCTCAAAAAGTTGGAAGTTGCCTTCGCTATCTAGGGTGGTCTCCATTTCGTACTTGAGTTCCCCATCTTGATAAAATTCCACGAGCACCGGGAGACCTTCGTAACTGCCAGACCAGCCCTCCAATCCGGCATTCCCGCGCAGAGCACCTGACAGAGGACCGAATGCCAATATCCTGCCCGTAGCCTCTAAAAGATAGACGGTTCCATCGCCACCAATAGCAACCGAAGTATAAGGAGATTGCAAGTTGAGTGTGTATGACCAACGGGGAAGTCCGTTTTGGGGATTGAGGGCATAAAGGGTAGAGTGGGCATTTCCCATTACATAGACGGTTCCATCAGACCCTATAGCGGGGGTGGAGCTGCGAGCTCCGATAGTAGTGCGCCAACGCAGTACGCCTTGAACTGAATAACAACGGAGTTCGCTGAATCGTGGAGAACATACATAAACCCGTTCCCCGTCTGTCGCTGGTCCCGACTCGACCAGCTCACCCACTACCACTTGCCATAGAAGTTGTCCCGAGGTGCTCACGCATCTAAAGACCCCATCCCAAGAGGTAAAAAAGATTCGACCGTCCATACAGACGATGGTTCCTTGAACGGGATAGAAAGTTGGGTACCGCCATAGGAGTGTGCCGTTTGGGCTGATGGCGTTCAGGTGGCGTGCTGAACCCACATAAATTGTGCCATCGGGATCAAACGCAGGGATGCTGTTCGCTTCCGTATCCAAGTAGCGACGCCAAGCAATCGTGCCATCGGGATTGATGCAGTAGAGGTAGCCTCCCGTTTGACTAATGGGAGAAATCTCGCCGTTCGTCACATAGATACGCCCATCAGGTCCAATTGTAGGTGAGGAGCGCACATTTGTGCCCCCCAGGTAAAGGCTCCAAAGCAGAGTGCCGTGAGAGGCATCGAGAGCAAGTAGAATTGCATCTTGGGGGTTGGCGATGATGTAAAGCTTGCCATCGGCACTTACTGCGGGTGCTGACCAGGCAGTCGAGTACCGATTTGTCCAGTTCACCCAGCGTTGTGTGCCGTTGGGTCGTACCGCCACAACCCCGTTAGAGGTACCGTAGTAGATGGTGCCATCTGGTCCCACAACAGGTGAACTGAAAGTGCGACCACCATAGGTCTGTCGCCAACGAGTACTGCCGTTCGTGGGTGCACCCAGATAGGTTTTGCGCGTGTTGCCGTAGTCTTTGCCAAGAGAGGGCCAGGGTGCATCTGGATGAAGCTGCCCCCAACTGCTGGTGCTTATCGCTACAAGCAGGCTCACAATCAGCAGGTTTCGTATCGTCATCGTTGAACCCCTTTCCACCCCTTATTATACACCACTTTGCATCCAGAAAGGCTCGGTAAAGTACGAGGATTGAGGGTGGATACCTGTTTCTTGTTGACCTTGGGTAGAATTGGGCTGATGGAAAAGGTATTATTAGCGTCGCCTCGTGGGTTCTGCGCTGGGGTGGCTTATGCGATTGAAGTGGTGGAACTCGCACTCTCTGCCTTCGGTTCCCCGCTCTATGTGCGCCATGCGATTGTTCATAATGAGCATGTGGTGCGCTCCTTCGAACGGAGGGGAGTACGCTTCGTGGAAGATTTAGAGGAAGTACCGGAAGGTTCGGTAGTGGTGTTTAGCGCGCATGGGGTCTCCCCTGCTGTACGCCAGCAAGCAGAGGCACGAAAACTGAAAGTGATCGACGCCACCTGCCCGCTTGTAAGCAAGGTTCATCGTGAAATCACGCGGTTCGCCCGCCAAGGTTATCATATCCTCTATGTTGGGCATCGAGGGCATGTGGAAGCGCAAGGCAGTATGGGGCATGCGCCTGGGCAAGTGACGCTTATCGACAGTATAGAGGATGCAGAAACGGTGCAACCGCCTCCCGATCGCCCGCTTGCCGTCGCCACTCAGACCACTTTGAGCGTCGACGAGGTGAATGCGATTCTCAAGGTGCTGAAACGACGCTTTCCCCATCTGGAACAGCCCAAGAAAGAGGACATCTGCTACGCCACGACCAACCGCCAGACTGCTGTGAAAGTCCTTGCGAAGCAGAGCGATATGGTGATTGTGGTGGGGTCTCAAAGCAGTAGCAATTCCAATCGCCTGCGCGAGGTTGCCGAGGCACAAGGCGTGCCTGCGTATCTGCTGTTGGAGCCGACGGAAGTACGCCCTGAGTGGGTTGAACGGTATCGCGTGGTTGGCGTCACGAGCGGTGCCTCAACACCTGAACGCTCCACCGAAGCCATTATCGGTGAGCTCCTGCGCCATGCGCCCAATGCAACAGTGGAGGTGCTCAAGGTGCTGGAAGAGAATGTAGAGTTCATCCCGCCCCGCACCTTGATCGCTCAGGCACAGCAGAGCCGAACAGCCGAATGAGGGGGCTACGCGTTGGGGGTGATGACCGCCCTACCCGCTATCTCGCCCGTTTTGAGCTTGTGATAGACCTCGTTGATTCGCTCTAACGGGAAGAACTCCATCGGGATTAGGCTAAGCCGTCCGCTCTCTGCGAGCGCCACCACTTCGCGCAGTTCTTGGATATTGCCCCACAGGGTCGCCTCAAACAGTACCTCGAATCGGCTGTTCTCCAGCACCTTTAGCCGTGCAGTTCCGCCCATCAGCCCCAGCTGGGTGACTTTGCCGTTGCTGGCACAGGTGCTGATGCAGAGGGCAAGCGTCTCGTCCGAGCCAACGAAGTCGAACGACGCCATAATCCCCTCGCCATGCGTCAGGTCCAGCAGTTCCTTTGCCAGTTCGGGGTGATGACGAGCGTTGAAGGTGAGGTCGGCTCCTGCCTGTTTGGCAAGTTCCAGTTTGCGGTCATCGATGTCGACAGCGATAATCCGCACGCCCGATAGAATGCGCAGGAGCTTGACGCCGTACTGCCCTAATCCTCCCACGCCCACCACTAACGCCCAACTATCGGGAGCGAGAAAGGGCATCGCACGCTTGACCGCGCGGTAGGGTGTGAGCGCCGCATCGGCAAGGGGTGCCGCGTCGCGTGGCTTTAGCCGTTCCAGTTTGACCAGATAGCGTTCACGGGGCACCAGCAGATATTCGGCATATCCGCCCTGATACTCGGAGATGCCCACCCACTTGGGGTCAATACAGAGTTGCTCGTGCCCTGTGATGCACCATCGGCAGTAGCCACAGCCCCAACCGCCGTACACCACCACCGGGTCGCCTTCCTTGACCGCAGTAACGCCTTTTCCTACCTGCGCCACCATCCCGGCATTCTCGTGCCCTAAAATCTGGGGCAGTTTCGGCAGGATTCGAATTTCGCCGTCGATTAGGTGCAGGTCGCTATGGCAAAAACCTGCTCCTTCCACGCGCACCAGCACCTGACCTTCACTCACGGTGGGAGTGGGGACTTCTTCAACAACGAGAGGCTGACCATACTCGTGTAATCGTGCCGCTTTCATACGCCACCTCCAACCTCTAATACGCCTTCTGCGAACGGTTTCCTGCCTCGTAAAATGAAGGGTTTTTTGCATGAAACCTCGTATCCTGTGGCAAGTCTGACCCATGAATGGGCAGGAATGGGTTATAATAGAGGTATGCGAAGGTTGGTCTACTTGTGGGTGCTCTGCCAGGTGTTTTGGGTGGCAGAGGCGTCCGAGCAAGAGGTTCGGGTGGTTCGGTTGGAGGGGGTCACGGTCGCACCAGCAGAACAGGTGGGGGCGTCAGTCTATGTGCTGATAGGCACAACCCCGACCCCTGAGCAGTTGCGCTTGGCGTTGCAGGGGATAGAGGATTGGTATCGTGAGCGGGGCTATGTGTTGGCGAAGGTGGGAGATTATGAGCTAACGGAAGAGGGCACGCTCCGCGTGGAAGTGATCGAAGGGGTCATTGCTGGGGTCACAATAGAAGGCAACAGGCGTACTCGGTCGGAAGTGCTGAAGCGATTGATGGGGGTGCGTGAGGGTGAAGTATACAACGAGCAACGAGTGGCACGGATTCGCCAGCGATTGGGGCGGTTCCCGTTTTTGCATGATGCCAAACTCAGCCCCCAGCCAACTGAGGAACTGGGGAAGGCAAACCTGATGTTGCAGGTAGAAGAGGAGCGCTCGGCTGACCTTGCCGTCGCAGCGGGCTACACCAGCGAGGAAGGCTTCATCGGCTATGTGGATTTCGTTGAGACGAATGTGGGGGGCTTAGCCCATCGGTTTCGGTTTCAACTTCAACGGGAGGTGTTTCGGAACGAGGTCACAAAAGAGCTGGAGCCTCAGCGGGCTTCGGTTTCGGCAAGTTATGAGGCGCCCCGCTTCCTGCCTGGTGCATTCAACTTCGGGATTGAGGTCTACGACCGTGCCCCATTTTATCCCGTCTTCTATTTGGATAGAACCTTTCTTCGTCGGTACGAGCGACGCATGGGCGTAAGTGCCTATATTGGTCTTGACCTGCGCGACCTGTTTGAACTGCGCTTGCGCTATCGTAATGACCATGTGGACTACGACGATGCGCCCGTCTACCTGATTAGCCCTTTGCAACAGCTGAACAATCGGGGTAGGTTCAGCACGCTTGGGTTTCAGGCGCTTTTTGACACCCGTGAGGGGCGTTCCTTTGTTGAGTCGGGTCTCTTCTTCAGTTTGCTTACCGAGCGCACCCTGTCGGGGGGTGATTTTCAGTTCACGCGCGTGGTCGCAGAAGTGGAATATGTGATTCCGATGGCACGACGGCAGTCACTGCACTTGAGGGGCTTCGTGGGGGGCGGTTCGGACACGCTTCCTTTGAGTGAGCAGTTCTGGCTTGGAGGGTTCCATCTGCTTCGTGGGTATGACCAGGACGAGTTTCACGGCACGCGTGCAGTAGCAGGGAGCGTAGAATACCGCTTGCCCATCATGGAGGCGGTGCAAGGTGCATTCTTTGTGGATGTTGGCTCTGCGTGGGGACCTGCTCCTAACGACGAGGTGCAGGTGCGCTGGGGGGTGGGAGCAGGATTGCGCTTTGCCTCACCTATTGGGTTGCTTCGCCTCGATTTCGCTTACGGCAAGCGTGGGTATGTCTATCTGAGCCTCGATACGCTCTACTGAGGAACTTGTCCACCTGTGCTAAGGTACAATTGGAGTGGAATAGCACGGGCGGACACCCGCGCTACGATGGGGTGGCTGAGGGGCAAGATGCCTATGCCACCATTTCATAGCAGGAATCCAGCAAGTGATAGCGAATCACAACCCCGAACAACAGCGAACGAGGACACCTATGGCACGAAAAAAGGCACTCTCTAAAACCGAAACTACTACCCAAAAGAGTCCGCGCACACGGCGACGGCGCAAGCAGGTAGTGCCGACCCTTCTACCCGTCCTGCCAGTGCGGGATAATGTCTATTTCCCGATGACGATTGCTCCGGTGCTGGTGGGGCGTGAGAAGTCTTTGCGCGCTATAGATGAGGCACGCCGTGGGGATAAGAAGGTGCTCCTAATTGCCCAGCGCGATGTGACGATAGATGACCCGGCACAAGACGACCTCTATACGGTTGGCGTGGTAGCGGAAATCCTGCAGGTGCTCCACATGCCCGATTCGACCATGCGGGTCGTCTTTCGGGGTCTGGAGCGGGCGCGGTTAGTGAATCTCCAGCAAACCGAACCCTACCTGCTGGCGGAAGTGGAACTGTTGTCTACCCGCCCTGCACGGATGCGTCCTGAGCTGGAGGCATTGAGGCGCACCGCTATTGACCTCTTCGATGCACTGGCGTCGCATGACCGCAGTATCCCGCCCGAAGTGGTGGTGACGATTGCGAGCATTCCCCAGCCCGGACGCCTTGCAGACACCATTGCTCACTTCGCCCCACTGAACTTCACGGAAAAACAGCAACTGCTTGAGACGCTCTCCGTCCCAGAACGGTTAGAACTGCTGGTGCGGTTCCTTCGCAGGGAACTGGAGGTAGCGGAACTGCAACAGCGCATCCGCGACCGTGTTGAGCAGGAACTGGGCGATACCCAGCGCGAATACTACTTGCGCGAGCAACTCAAGATTATCCAGCGCGAACTGGGCGAGCGAGACGAGCGATTCTCCGAAGTCGAGGAATACCGCCGTCGTATCGCAGAAGCGGGCATGAGTGAAGAAATCAGCGAACGCCTGCTCAAAGAGGTCGACCGCCTCGAGAAGATGCCCTTCGCCTCGCCTGAAGCCTCCGTCATCCGAACCTATCTGGACACCGTGCTTTCCATGCCTTGGAACCAGAAGACAGAAGACCGTGTGGACATCAACGAAGCGGCACGCATCTTAGATGAAGACCACTACGGGTTGAAGAAGGTCAAAGAGCGCGTGCTGGAGTTTCTGGCGGTGCGCAAACTCTCCGGCTCGCTCAAGGGACCAATCCTCTGTTTCGTGGGACCGCCCGGCGTGGGGAAGACCTCTATGGGGCGTTCGATTGCGCGGGCACTGGGACGCAAGTTTATCCGCGTCTCGCTGGGAGGCGTGCGCGATGAGGCGGAAATCCGCGGGCACCGCCGAACCTATATCGGTGCCATGCCAGGACGCATCATTCAAGGACTCCGCCAAGCAGGCACGCGCAACCCTGTGTTCATGCTGGACGAAATCGACAAACTTGGCTACGACTTTCGCGGAGACCCCACCTCCGCCCTGCTGGAAGCGTTAGACCCCGAACAGAACGAACGGTTCTCTGACCACTACCTCGAGGTACCGTTCGACCTGTCGGATGTGATGTTCATCACTACAGCGAACACGCTGGAGACCATTCCACCTCCCCTGCGCGACCGGATGGAGATTATCCCGTTCTCTGGCTACACAGAGGACGAGAAGCTCGCTATCGCTCGCAACTATCTGGTACCTCGCGTGCGCGAGCGACACGGACTGACGGAAGAGCATGTGCAGTTTACCGATGACGCCCTCCTGCGCTTGATTCGGGAGTACACGCGTGAGGCAGGCGTGCGCAACCTTGAGCGCGAAATCGCCACCATCTGCCGAAAGATTGCCAAGAAGGTCGCAGCAGGCGAGGAGACACGGGTAGTGGTCGATGCCGACGATGTGCCCGACTATCTTGGAAAGCCCCGCTACCGCTTCGGCACCAAAGAGGAGAAAGACGAGATTGGCGTTGCGATGGGGCTGGCATACACCGAGTTCGGTGGTGATGTGATGGCGGTGGAGGTTGCCGTCGTGCCCGGACGGGAGGGGCGCCTCATCATGACAGGGCACCTCGGCGAGGTGATGAAGGAATCGGCTCAAGCGGCGCTCACCTATGTGCGCTCGCGCGCCAAACAGCTGGACATCGACGAGGAGTTCTATCACAAGTACGATATCCACATCCATGTGCCCGAAGGGGCGATTCCCAAAGATGGTCCCTCGGCAGGGATTACGATGGCGGTTGCACTCGTCTCTGCGCTGATGGGACGCCCTGTTCGGCGCGATGTGGCGATGACGGGCGAGATTACCCTGCGCGGGCGCGTGCTCCCCGTCGGTGGCATCAAGGAAAAGGTCATCGCTGCGCATCGAGCGGGCATCTACGAGGTCATCCTGCCCGCAGAAAACGAGCCAGATTTAGACGACATCCCCGAACATGTGCGCAACCAGATGCAGTTCCACCTGGTGCGCCATATGGATGAGGTGCTTCCACTTGCTTTGGTGCATGCGGGAGAACTGGACAACTGCCTACGCACCACAGAGCAGGTAGAGGCTTTGCCGTTGTAGAGGGATCCACATGGGCGAACAGGAAAAAATTTCGGAAGTGGTGGTGATGGACGCCGAGGATATCCGACGCGCCATCACACGGATTGCCCACGAAATCTTGGAGCGCAACAAGGGGGCACGCGACCTCGTGGTCATCGGCATCCAGCGACGCGGGGTGCCCGTGGCGCGCCGATTAGCGCTCGCCCTCTCCCAGATAGAGGGAGTCGGCATCCCCTGTGGAAGTGTGGACATCACCCCCTTCCGCGACGACATTCGCCCCCGCCCCACGACCATCTCTCGGGGTCAGACCGAAGTCCCCGTCGATATCACGAACAAGCGCATCATTCTCGTGGATGAAGTCATCCATACAGGGCGCACCGTGCGCGCGGCGATGGAAGCGGTCATGTGGCTCGGACGCCCTGCCAGCATCCAACTGGTGGCGCTCATCGACCGTGGACATCGCGAGCTACCGATACGACCCGACTATGTAGGCAAGAACCTGCCCACCAGCCGAACCGAGTTCATACTGGTAGAACTGATGGAGCTGGAAGGGCGCGACCGGGTGGTATTGCGTAAGCGTCGGGAGCCAGCGGAAATCCTACCTTGAGCCATGCGACATATTCTGAGTGCCTACGACCTGCCCGTTGCCCAACTGTTGCCCAGAATCGATGCCATTGCTGAGAACCCCGTTCCTGCCTCTTCATCCACCACCCCCCAACTCATCGCCTTACTTTTTTATGAAGCGAGCACGCGCACAAGGGGAGCGTTCGAGCAAGCATGTCTCTGGCTGGGCTATCATCCACTCGTGATTACGGTCAGCGCAAGCAGTATCGCTAAGGGGGAGAGCCTTGCCGACACGGTGCGCACGCTCTGCGCTCAGGGCGTGCGGGCAATCGTGCTACGCCACCCTCAGGCGGGGGCAGGGCATACCGTTAGTCGGCTTTCCACTGCGCCCATCCTGAACGCAGGAGACGGCGCACACGAACACCCAACCCAAGCCCTGTTAGACCTCTACACGATCTGGGAAGAGTTCGGCAAACCTGACCCTACCACCCCATGGCTCAAAGGGCGCAAAATTGCGATTGTAGGGGACATCAAGCACAGCCGAGTAGCACGCTCTAACCTTATCCTTATGAGCCAAGCAGGAGCAGAGGTGTGGCTCTGTGCCCCTCCTACCCTGCTTCCCGATGTACCTCTGCCGAACGCCCGCCAGACGGTTCATATAGAAGAGGCGATTGAAGGGGCGGATGTGGTAATGGCGTTGCGAACGCAGACCGAACGCATGGAGGCAGGTCTGATACCAAGTCTCAACGCCTACCGACGCGACTACCAAATCACTCCCCACCGATTGCGCAAAGCAAAGCCCAACTGCATCGTGATGCATCCAGGTCCTGTTCAGCGTGGGGTGGAGCTCAGCGATGAGGTTGCCGATGGCGCGCAGTCGCGTATTCTTCGGCAGGTGCAGAACGGGGTCTATGCGCGCGTCGCATGCTTAGAGTATGCCTTGAATTGGGGCTGATAGGGATACACGGTTCGGGTTCACTTTCTATCGGTTCACCCGCATTTTCGGGAGGCAATTCCCCCCTCCTTAAGGTTCCCCCCGTCAACGGGGGGAACCGAAAAAAGTGAGTGGTTCCTCCGTCAACGGGGGGAACCGAAAAAAATTGAATGGTTCCTCCGTCAACGGGGGGAACCGAAAAAAAAATTGAATGGTTCCCCCCGCTTGCGGGGGGAACCTACAGGAGGGGGGATGAAACCCTTGCGGAAGATTGTGCGGTTCGCTTCCGAAACTGAACCCATCTTATGTACCCTTTTCAGCCCGTCAACAGGGGGTGTTCGAAAAATCCATTCGTGGCACGGGCATCCTGCCCACACAGCAAACTGTGGCACAGGCAGGAATGCCTGTGTTTCATCACGCACAGACATGAATGTCTGTGCTACACTCATAGCATGGCATCCTATCGCAACAGCCCCTTCCGAAACGCCCACACGAGCGCCTCCAGTGTACTCTTCACTCCTAACTTGGCAAGGTATAATCTCGTAGAAATGGCTACAACCATCATCTATCTCACGCGCCGATGGGGCTACGACGAGTTTACCCTGGTGCAACAGTTATCGCCTGCTTTTGCACCAATCGGCAGGGCGAGATGATTGTGTATCCGATGGGGTATGCGCCCAGCGAGTTGTGCTACTCTGTACGCCTGCGCTTGCCCGACGGTCAGGGCGAGGAGTTTGAATGCACGCCTGCCCTGTTCCAACGATTGCGCGAAGGGATGGAGGGTACAGCAGTGTGCAGAGGCAACTGCTTGCTGGCGTTTTATCCCGTTTCAGCGAGCGCGCAAAGAAGGGGATGATAGAGCGGGACTATGGAAACGGGAACAAACAGGTGGCATACGAGTATGGGTATAATAGCGATGGTGGGAAAGTGTGGACACGAGAACATATCACAGGTCAGCACACCCTTGAGTTCCGCTTCATTACCTGTGGCACAGGGTGCGCAGGCAGTCCACTGAGCCTCTATCTGCGCGAACGAGTGGGTGGGAGCGTCTTAGCTTGGAACCGTGCAGAGGAATATGTGAACACGCCGACTGTGCTGGTATACGACTTTGTGTTGTACACAGGGCGTTCGGGGGATATAGCACACTACGATGGCAATATGGTTATGCCTCAATACAGGGATAGTTCGGGTATGCTGGTGGGGGGCTATGCCCTTCCCGATTGTGCCCGAAAGCGGGATAGAGGGGCAGGCTGTGTGCCGTATGGAACAGGTTGCCCTAGTGTTTCAATAAGTGGCAGCTCCGATTTACCCTATCTGAATTCTAACGGGATAGGTGGATTTCCTCAGTTTGGACTTACCACGAACTATTATGTTGTTCAAGGGCTAATTGCTGGGATAATAGGTATAATTTTGCCTATAATTTTAGCTGCTGCAAAACTATGTCTTATCGGTATTGCGATTGATACGGCGGTTGAAATAATAACATGGCTATTGTGTGTTGCAGCTGCAGTTGTAGTTGGGAATTGTGTACCCTGCACCTGCGGAAGTTTTCCACTGCCAGATAAGTGCGACTTGATAACGTCTTGTGTTGCAGGGATAGTTGGAGGGGGAATAGGAGGTCCTTTGCTAAGACGCATACCGATAGTTCGTAAATGGCTCGAGAAAATCTCGGACGAACTTCTTGGGGGTATTAGTGGAGGGGTGGCAGGTGGATTATGTAAGGGGTTGGAAGGGTCTGAAAACTGTCCCCATCCTAAGCCATCTCCGCGTCCGCGCGGAGGTGGTGGTTTAGGCGGAGGAGGTTTTTATAAGCCCTATCCTGCCTATTGAGCAGCGGGAGGAAACGCTGATGCGTGAACATAAAGCAGACCTTGCTCGGTATAACCTGTTAGATGAGTAATCAGGGAGTGAACGAAATGGGAAATGGATATTTTGAATCCAAGGAGATAGTGCCGACACTGATAGTAATTTCCGTACTGCTGGCTCTTGTTTTGTTTGCTCAATCATATTTCTATCTTCATACTTATATTGGTGTATTTTATGCTTTTCTTTTGTATGTGATATATATTTGTTCTTTACTCTATCCTTTTGTTTTATTGATTAATAAATGTAAAACAAATCGTATCGGTATCAAGGGCATGATTTGGATATTCTTTTTATTTGCATTGCTGGGATTAGGAGGTATAATCGGAGTACTACGAGGTCTTGGGAAGTGATAAAATTTGATTATGGTGATGCGAACAAAACCGTGGCATACAAGGGTGTGGTGGAACGCCGATGCGAGTGTACAGCCGAGCGATGGGGAATGGGAGTTGGACGAGTGTGGAGGACTACTTGGAGACGCCCACAGTGATAGGCTACACCAAGTTGGAGGGAACCTTTGGGCATTATCTGTGGACTTCGGGTCACTGGTTAGGAGACTGGGTCGCTGTGGGAGGCTGGGCATATTATCAGGACTGGTTTGGTGTAGAGGTTGGTACTGTGTATTTTCCATCGGCTTTACCGAAGCCTGCTCCTGACTACTTGGGGAGTGATGAAGGGATATTGGGGGATTCGTGTGGGGGCGGTTATATTCCTATTCATTTCGTATTCACCCAAAACGAAAAAGACAAAAAGAAGATTCCTGATTTGCCGAACGACGACTGGAAAAAATGCTTAGAAAATGCTCGTCAAAAATACTGTGATACTAATAAGGTATCATACTGGCAGCTGAGATGTATTATTTGGGCGGAATCAGGGGACAACCCGAAAGCAGTGAATCCTGAATCTGGAACTTCGGGTCTGATCCAGATTCATCCCTGTTGGTTCCGTATCCCGCGACCACCAAAAAGAAAACAATCTTTTCATTGTACAGATATTATACCTAATTTTGATGTGTTCAATCCATGCGATAACATTACATGTGGAGTATATCTTTTTTGTAAGGTACATGGTTCTGATCCCAAAAAGTATGGAACAGGTAACTCTCCAAAATATAAAGAATGCATGAAGCAAAAGCACTGAGAGGTAGGTATTATGTGTCAAGCAAAACATGAGGATGCAAAAACAGTTCTGCAAAATCTCGCTCAGGACTACTTGGAGGTATTAGCTACAGCGCGTTCATTTCGTGTACAATTGGGGAAGAAATGTATAGTCTCGCTCATCCGAAAGTACTTCTCTGCGAGTGCGGGCGAACCTTATTACCAAGACCCAGGCAATATCTATGTGGTGATTTTGGGGTAGTCTCCCTCTAAACCGTTGATGGTAAAATAACCGCCAGAACGTGCTTGGGGAGGGAGACGATGAAAATGCAACTAGTCAAGGTGGGTCAGT
>FWWM01003365.1_pt1 | contig 38415 bp, 42 predicted proteins | sample 2228351 | NCBI WGS metagenome assembly FWWM01 (sample SAMEA103939774, study PRJEB20133) | metagenome
TAATGGCCCAGGTAGCCAACCTAACAGCCCAGAACCAGCAGCTAATGGCCCAGGTAGCCAACCTAACAGCCCAGAACCAGCAGCTAATGGCCCAGGTAGCCAACCTAACAGCCCAGAACCAGCAGCTAATGGCCCAGGTAGCCAACCTAACAGCCCAGAACCAGCAGCTAATGGCCCAGATAGCTGCTCTCGAGGCACAGATTGCAGCCCTCCAAGCCCAGCAGAACGCAACAGCAACCGCCCTAGCTGCTCTCCAGACACAGGTTACCGATCTGGGTGGACGTCTAGATGCCCTAGCAACCGAGCTTAGAAGAGCGGTTACCGATCTGGGTGGACGTCTAGATGCCCTAGCAACCGAGTTCAGAGCCGCAGAGCAAGCACTTACAGTAGCTCTAGGTAACATCTCGTCCAAGCTTGACTCGCTGTCCAGCGATCTCAGAACAGGCTTCTCCAGCGTAAACGAAACACTCTCAGCGATCAATGCCAGGCTTGGTGCTCTAGACCAGCTCGACAGAGCGGTGGCAGGGCTGAGGCAAGACATAACAGGCCTCAGAGGAGACCTGAGAGGCCTAGCAACATCGCTTGACCAGGTATCGGGCAGGGTTGACACACTATCATCTAGGCTAGAGACAGTTGCATCAGACCTCAAAACCACTATAGACTCTGCACAGAGAGCACTGTCAGACACATTCTCACGGGGGATAGGTGATGTGAGCTCAAAGATAGACAGACTATCCACAAGCGTCGACGGGCTGACAGCGCCAATAATAGCTGCCGTGGTACTAGCACTCCTAGCATTTGTGTTCGCGCTGCTGACATTCCTCCAGGTAAGGAGAGCGATGGCTGCTAAATAGAAAAGCCTGTATAGCGATAAACACTTTTTACCCACAAATATTCTTTTTATATCTCCCCACGCTTCTGCTCCTAGTTTGTTGGCTTAGCCCAACTATGATTTGTTCTCGAAATCGAGGAGATAGCTTATAAGAGGCTTTTCCGCGAAGAACATTGGAGAATATCTTGGTATCTAGGGAAGAGGTTTGGAAAGCTGCTGAGAAGATCCTCAGGAGGATCGAGCCTTCGGAGGAAGAGATCAATAGTGCTAGAAAGGCCTACAACATACTTAGAGAGAGGCTCTCCACGGTCTTTAGAGAGGGTTTCTCGATAGAGCTCTATGGATCCATAGCTAAGGGTACCGCTATAGCCGGTGATCTTGATCTTGATATCTTTATCCTAACCCCAAAGCACCTGGGAAAAGAGTGGATCAAAACCAGCTTCATAGATCTAGCTAGAAGAGCCCTGGAGGGTGTGGAGGTTGAGGAGAGATTTGCAGAGCACCCCTATCTAAGAGTAAGGATCATGGGTTTGGAGGCCGACATAGTCCCAGCAATAAAGATCGAGAAGGCCTCCGAGGCCATAACAGCTGCTGATAGAACGCCCTTCCACACAGAATATGTTAGGAAGATGCTTAGAGATGATCAGAGAGACCATGTGAGGCTCCTGAAGAAGTTCATGAAGGGGGTGGGTGTATATGGTGCCGAGATAAAGGTGGGGGGCTTCTCGGGATATGTAACAGAGCTCCTTGTGATAAGCTATAGAGGCTTCATAGAGACCCTCGAAGCGATCTCTAGGTGGAGGCCCCCGGTGATCATAATACCCCCGGGCGCTGAGAAAGAGATATCTCCCAGCGAGGCCAGGAGGATCTTTAGGGGCTCGCCCCTAATAATACCAGATCCTGTGGATGTTAGGAGAAACGCTGCTGCAGCCGTTACCATGAAGAGCCTCTCAAGCCTTATCCTGGCTTCAAAGCTATATCTAGAGAAGCCTGGGGTAGAGTTCTTCGAACCCCCAGAGATCACATGGGATCATCTGGGTAAAGCTGTGGGGAGGCATAGAGAGAGGGGAACATGCATAGTTGCGATCGAGCTGAGGGTGAAGAGAAGCGCTCCTGAAAACATATGGGGGGAGATCAAGAGCCTCTCAAAGAGGATCTATAATATCTTATCCTCAGAAGGCTACCCAGTGCTTAGAAGAGAGGAATACTGGGACGAGAAATCAGACAAAGCATTAATAGCCCTAGAGCTCCTATCATGCAGCGATAAAGAATCGATCCACGTGAAAGGCCCCCCAGCAAGCATAGAGAACCCACTAGGCTTCATAGAGAAACAGCTCTCCCTGGGAGAAGGCTTCTGGATAGATGATGACGGAAGACTCAACGTGATCAGAAGAAGAGCCAGATCAGCTATAGAGGCCATAAAGAAGATCCTGGGAAAGCCCCTGCCAAGAGACATAGAAGCCAACGAGATCTACATAGGCCCAGAAAAAATCCTAGAGAGATGGCGGGATCAAAGCTTTATCCAGTGGTTCACATGCTTCCTAGCATCGCTCCCTAGATACCTCATACATACCCTGTAGCCTCAGAGCCCACCCCATTTAAAAACTATGGCTATAAAGAGAGCTAAAAGCAGTTGCCGTGCCAATTTACACCAAGCCCCTCATAAGCAAGCTATGGTGTCTCGATGCTAGTTCCAAGACGCGATCAGATCTTGTCAATATATGTTTGCTTGAAGACCTCTAAAAGAATATTAGGGCTGGGTCTGGGGTAACTGTTTTTAACCCTAGCAGCTACGATCCCACACATATCCCAAGCCACAGAGATCAAGCATATCGATGCTAAGGAAATATATCCACTCTGATCGTTTCTAACTGGCTGAACCGCTCATCATGATCCGGCTTTTAATCTCTATGGCTGGTTATGTTATGTGGGCATAGATATTTATCTCTAGCCTCGCCCCTTTCTATAATACTTCTCATCTATATCTTGTAGCTTATCTCCCCAAACCTCGCTGCTCAGATCTCTTGAGGATATGCTCTTCAGATTATGTATCTCTTCCTAAGCCCTATATATAGGCCAGGATCTTTGAAATTCTCTTTGATCTTTAATCCTATATCGGCTCTTACCACAACCCGAGGCTCTGTTCCAAAGAGCAGGAGGATCGTCATTATAGGCATTGCTTCCCCATATAGATAAGGGCTTGGAGGTTATTTGGCGGTTAGTGGGACGATCCTGAGGTCTGAGTATATGGGCCCTCTGGGTGTTAGGATGCTTTTTTTAAGGACTACTTTTGTTACTGGCGATGATCCTAGTTCGAGGTCTGTGTTCTCCTCAATGAATCTTGAGAGGATATCTATGTTAGATCTGCCCCTGATCCTTGCTATTGTTATGTGTGGGTGGAAGCTGTGCTCATCTTCATAGATCTTCAGGCCCCTCAAACCTCTATCTATGGCGCTCCTCATAGATCTCAGGGTCTCGCTCCCCTCTGATATGCCTACCCACACAACCCTTGGGTTCCTATTGTTTGGAAAGGCCCCCAGCCCCCTTACCATCATTGTGAACTGTCTGAATGTTGAGAGCTCATCAACAGCTCTATATATGCTTGGGATCAACTGCTCCTCAACCTCTCCCAGGAACCTGAGGGTGAGGTGTATGTTCTCATCCTCAACAGGCTTTAGATCAGCGCCTAGGCTGGAAACCCTGTTCCTGATCCCGATTATCCTGGCGAGGGTCGATCTATCCTCGATCTCTACAGCTACAAAAAGCCTGAGCAATCTAGCCCTCCCCAGCCCTCGCCCCGACCCTCTCCTCCTCATCAACAATCCTTAGTATATAATACGTATTGACCCCCCATACAACGAGGATTATAGCCGTAGCAATCACAACCTCTACGAGGCTTATCTCGTGGAGAAAAACATATATAGAGCCAAAGACGATAGACATTATAAGAGCTGTCAGGATGGTTCCCAGAACATAGAGCCTGATCCTAGATAGATTCATCACAACCCCATAGAACTCGTAGAAATAGCGGCTTATATCTATTAGCAGCATCCACAAAAAGATCGTTGAAAGCGCTTAGCAACACCACAAGATAACATACCCCCACAGAGCCTGCGTCCTACCCAGGCTATCGCCACATGGAGAGCTCTACAGCAGATCTAGATCCCTGGAAGACTGTTTGCTAGATGATGTGTTTTGCATTATCTCGATTATAGGAAAACTATGATGAGCTAGAGATCTAACCAGCTAGAAGCTATGTATCGAGGCATATGAGGAGCTTTGGTGTAGGTTGGGCCCGAGGACAAGCGATGTGGATATGAAAACCGATCCAAGTGGGGAAAGCCTGTATCCAAAGAATCATTAAGCATCCGTGGAGACAATCACATCCAGCATAACCGGATCCTTTTTAAAGATTTCTGCCCCCAAGCAATATAGATCCCGGTGGAATATGCCGGCAAAAACACTGCCCTTCATAGCCATCCTGGGTTTCTTCCTAGTAGGGGTTCCCATAATAATCTCGGCCATGATAAGCTTGGGAATAGATAGGGGAGCTATAACTGACTTCATATCGTTCTGCGCCTCGCTAGTGGGGGTAAGCAGGGTTGGGAGTGCAAGCACAGCCTCAGAGATCATGCTCACAATAGCCTTTATAGGGGGAGTTATGGTCACAATACTATATATCTATGAGAGGGTTTTTGGCGAGGAAAGATCTTAGCAAAGCATGGAGACAGATCTATGGGTTTTTATAACAATATATATAGATCTATATGTGGATTTTTAAGCCCTATGTAACGATGAGGATCGGTGGCCGTATGAACAAGACCCTGGCTATAGCAGTTGTAATCATAGCAGCAGGTTCAGGGCTCTACCTAGCGCTACCATATATAGCATCACCATCAATAGAGATCCACGAACCATATGCAAGGATAACGCCAAAGGCCATAGGAGTCTACATGATGATCCAAAACCACGGGCTAGGCCAAGACTGCTTAGTAGGGGCTGAGATGATAAATCCTATAAGTATTAAAGCGGAGATCCATAGAACCATAATAAGCAACGGGGTAGCAAAGATGGAGCCGGTAGGCTCGATATGCATATCAGGGAGATCCGAAGTAAAGCTCGAGCCAGGAGGACTCCACATCATGATCATGGGCAACTTCACACAAGATATAAAAGAAATAACCCTAGTACTCCACTTCCAAAGAAGCGGCGACAAAGTAATAAAAGCTCCAATTAAAGAAACCGAAACAAGCCATATGCACTGAGCATAGACCCCAAGCTCTTCCGATTAATAGAGGATAACAATAACACTTTTTTGGAAACGATCATCAAGGCGTTAACGAAATCCAGATGATCCAATCGCTATTAGTAATAATTCTAACAGGCGAGAAATACTAGTCTAACGCTCCCATATATAGCATCGATTCCTAGTTCATTTGCTCTTCCATTAGCTGTTCCACTCATCTTGTTTTTCGTATAGCCAGTCTATATCTTCTCCCTACTCTCCTCAATAGCCTCTCTAACGATTCTCTCGATCTCCTCCAGGATCTTCTCTGAGCCAGCTATACCACTAGTCAATAGAGGGCTCCTATACCACACTATGCTTAGACCTTACTAAAACACGACGAGCTTCGAGATCAGGTGAATAATAGCCATAGATCTTTAGAAGGGTAACTAGGCCCAGGATCTCGTATGATCTTCTGTTTAACACAGAAGCTAGGATTTAATACATTTGTTAATCTCTCTAAGCTCGTCCTTATGGTGGGGGAGAAGATCATGATCAGGAAAACTGATCCTGTGGGAGCTAGGGAGTAGCTGGCCCCGGTATTTTGAAGAACCCGATGAACCGATCCACCGTGGTTGGGGGGTTTAGTCTTGCTAAATCTATGATCCCCTTCCCCATCCTATCTGTGGGGACGGGGCTTATAGATATTGATCTAAGGGCGGGGTTTCCTTTCAAGGCGGATCTACAGATCCTCGATCATCCCGGCACCAGAGGGGCGGGGCTTTTGGCTGTAAAGCTTAGGTAGTATATGGCTAAGGACGTAGATCTTTAGGAGTGGGAGGCCATATGTTGCTATACATTTTTATAACAATGCATTGCAATTAATTTAACTACATATCATCTGCTAGTTCTACGTATAAGCATATATATATGGATATTCTGGGGATTGTGGATAAGCACCTAAAAAGTTAGGGTGCTATGATAAGCATTTTGCCCCTAGCTAAAACTGGGGGTATGTATGTATAGTAAATATAGGTTAGGCTTCATAGCAGCTCTGGTCTCGATACTAGTACTATCTATAATAAGTCCTCTAGCCCATGCCTTCAGAAGCGATCCACAGCCAGGCTATGAGCTGCCGCCCACAAGCTATGTCCCTCCAGATGTTAAGCCTAACAAGAGGTTTGTTATAGAGCTCTACAGGACTAAGGTTGTTGCAGGCGAGGATATAGTGCTCGATACTTTCACCATAAACGGCACTGTTCCGGGCCCAACTATTGTTGTTGATGAGGGCGATATCGTTGAGCTAGTTGTTGTTAATAAGGATGATGTTGCCCACGGCCTATCTGTACACGCTATCTATAGAACTACATCGCCCTTCATAGGCAACATCCCGCCGGGGGGTGTTAAGAGCATTGTGTTCAACGCGAGCTACCCGGGTGTCTATATGTATCACTGCGCACCAGGGGGCCAGGGGATCTTTGTACACACTATGTCAGGACAGTACGGGATGATCGTTGTGAAGCCTAAGACCTATAAATATAAGCTAGAGGAGATCCTCGGTAGAAAGCCCGACGTGGAGGTCTATCTGATCCAGCATGAGATCTATGCCAGCGGCGCTGACTTCGTAGTAGCAAAGCCTCTATATGTGCTCTTCAACGGATACCTAGCTAGATATCTCCAGAACCCAATAGTTGCGAGGCCAGGGGACTATGTGAGGATGTATTTCCTAAACGTAGGGCCCAACCTAATATCGACATTCCACCTAGTGGGGATAGTCTGGGACTTCGCATATTACCAGGGACACCCGCTCAACATTATATATGGCGGACAGACAGTCCTAGCAGGGCCGAGCGACTCGTGGGTTATAGAGTTCAGAGTCCCTGAAGAGGGTGTCTACGCGATAGTGACCCATGTCTTCAACCAGCCAGTGAGGGGAGCCATAGGGATTCTACAGGCTAAGAAAGACGCAAACAGAACAAGTGTTGTTGATGCCCAGGGCCCAGTGCTGCCTATTCCAGAGAAGCCCAAGAGGATCGTAGACCCCTTCGGCCTAGGGTCCCCCGAGCTTGATACACCGATATATGGCGAGGGGGTTGTGTATGTGAGGATAATAGCCAACTCCTACTACCCCAAGAGGCTTGTGATACCGGAGGACACAACCGTGGTGTGGATCAATGAGGACATAATAAGCATCCCAGGTGCCGGCGCGGAGCTCATAGGGCTGCATGATGTGGTTCTAAGGATAGGTAACGAGACAATCAAATCACCCCTCCTGAAGCACGGCGACAGCTGGTCTTATACCTTCAAAGAGCCGGGAGTATATAGGATCGGGGGTGAACAGCTCCTGACGTACAGAAGCTTCATACCTCTGGTAACGGAGGACTCAGATCTCTACAACTACCTATGCTCGCTACACCCATACATGGTTGGAGAAATAGTGGTAGTTCCAAAACCAGAAGTAATGATGCATCCACCTGAACATATAGCTACACCAACTCCAACACCAACTCCAGTCGAGCAAGCCAGGCCAACAGATATGATGACGGTAGCAGCCATTATCTTAGCGGTGCTCGCGCTGGCAATAGCTATCCTAATAGCGTTAACCAGAAAGAGACCCTCATAGACAGAGAAGATCGGTTATTATTAGTTTTTATTATTATTAGTTTTTAACACGATCTATAATCGTTTTTATGGCTCGAAGCGCCTAATGATTGCTTTAAAGATCCGATAGATGGTAGTTTTCCCAACAATGTATCTTTTTCTTATTACAGCTGCTATTGAGGGCTGCTCTTTTATAAACACCCTAATAGCTAGATCATATCTCCCCAGATCCCCTGACTCGTCTATAAATACCACTCCCAGCCTTGTTAGCTCCCTCTCCATTAGAAAGCTCTAGCCCTATCAAGGTCTCTGAGGCCTCTCCTTGTCATGTGAACCTCGATGTATCTAGCTAGCTCGAATGCGTAGCCGTGGTAGGGGTATGGGTTAGAGTCTATCAAGATCCTGCCTCCCTTGATCTCAGGCATCTTAGCATCTCTTCTCAACCCAAGCACGATCTTAACGCTAGCATTCTCAGCGTTTTCTCATAGAATCGATCAGGGATCTGAGCTCCCTCAGCTTATAAGGATCTCTATAGAGGCTGAGCTGCCCATCAAGCCTATCCTCCTTCTCGTAGAGAGCCACGTTGAAACCCCTCAGAGCGAGGATCCTCGCTGCCCCCAATCCCCAAACCCCCACCAACAACGATCACATCGCCAGAGCTTTCTCGAGAGATGAGAAGAGCTCCAACCAGGCTCGGGGTTCACATAGCATCTAACCTCTCTGAGAGAGATCTGCAGAGCTGGTTGCACCTAATATAAGGCCTCACGGGAAGATCCCTGGCTATCTCGATCGGCCAGTCAGGATCTGTTAGAATCTATCTGCCCATGACAACCATGTCAGCAACCTCAAGTGCTCTCAAAGCATCCTCAGGATCTATTATTGAGCCCACCAGAAACAGGGGATCTTAACGGCCTTTCTAACAATCCTAGCGTCTTCCAGGAAAGCGCTCTAGGCCGTAGAACGGGGCAGAGAGGCTGATATAATCGATCCCGGCTTCTCTCTCAAGCATAGACGCTATCTCAGCAACCATCCCTGGATTAAGGCCCTCTGGATCTAACTCTGTGACGCTCAACCTTTTCCTTTAGGTGTAGATATCCTCGATCTCATCTCCTCAACAAGCTCTATAACAAACCTAACCCCGTCTCTATAGGAATCGCTTCTCTTATTAGTAGCTGGCGAGAGAAGCTGGGCAACAAGGGGCGCCATGGATCTCTATCCCATCAAACCCAGCCCTCTCAGCCCCTGCAGCAGCCCCGGCAGAGTCCCTCTCAACCCTAGCAATATCTTCAAGGCTCATCCCCCTACATCATCGAGCAGGGGTATAGGTGATGGCGCTATGGATGTGTTTCCCCATATAATGCTCCCCCCGGTTTTCTCCCAGCGTAACCAGCTGGGCAAAGATCCTTGTGCCGTGGGCTTTAACAGCCTCGGCGAGCCTTCTAAACTTAGGTATAAGCTCGTCTGAATAGAGGCTAAGCTGGTTCAGAGAACCCGTGGCATCGACGCGATTAGCATAGGTATATTTGGTATTAATCCAACACCCCTCTAGCTCTCCCAACCATATACGCTATGTGGGCATCGCTTAGATAGCCCTCAGGTAGCTAGATTAGATATCATTGGAGCCAAGCTATTCTATTCCTAATCCTAACACCACCGATCTCTATGCTCGAAACAGCCTCTCCAGGCCTGTTTACAAAACACCTCCACCCATCATCAATAGAGCCATAATATAGCTGAAACAATATCTAAACAAACCCTTCATAAAGATCCCGTGGAAAGATGTTTTTATAGATACATGCATAAGAGAAACTAGGGCTCGGATAGCAAATGCTCTATGAAGCAGCTCTCTCACTTCATCTCACCTGCTTTGCAGGATGGTCTGCACTCACCCTGGGCGGGTTCTACGTACTCAGAAAGACTAGATCTTTTGATGCTCTAAAAGCATACCACGATCTAGTTAGGCTTGAGGTGGCTGCAGCAATATGTCTCCCAGCGACCGGCATGTTTATGGCGGCTATGAGATGGGGGTTTCAGGGATGGATAGCCCTAGCCCTGGTTATATCTATCTTCGTCGGCGTTCTAGAAGCTCTTCACATATCTCTTGTGAGAAGCTCTATCTATAATAAAGATATAGAGTCTCTTATTAAGGGCGTGGATAGGCTTGCAGCTCTCTTCACAATCTCCTATATACTAATGATCTATGTCATGGTGTTTAAGCCACAGCTATAGTCGATCTCCAAGAGGTTGGTTCTTGTAGCGATAGAGATGGCATCTCGGCTTTGATACAAAGCAGATGGGATCTATATTGCTTCTGGGTAATATAGAGGGTTTTACCGTGCCGGCGGTATCACTTCCAGCCTTTATCCCAATAGGTTCTTGCCTATATTTCCCCCTATCGGTAAGAATCACTTGGGATTTTGATGCTAATGGGTATGATTAATAAGGAGCTTAGCGGCTTGAGAAGCAAGATCCTCGAGGTATTGGAGCTATACCAGAGAGTCAAGATCTCTAATCAGCTTAGATGGGTTGGGGTCAGTGGTGTTAAGAAGAGCTCTGCTGTGGCCTCTGACTCATCCTTCACCGGGACCCTTACTAGATATGCTTATATATATGGTATAAGGGCCTTCTCAGCGCTTTTCACGGGATCCTCAGATGATACGATCAGGTTTTCTAGATATATAGTTAAGTTTGACGTTATAAACCCCCTCTCGATCGATCGGGAAGAAGGCGGTGGAGAGGCCTCAATCGGGATCGGTAAGAGGGTTGTGGTGCACATAGCAAAGGATCTCGAGGTTAGGGCTGCAAAGATGGTTATAGACTCGCTCAAAGAATCGCCAGATCTTGTGCTTTTCGACGGTTCTCTAAGATCTTTTCTAGGCAGCTGGTTCAGATCCAGAAAGGTTTCTAGGATCTCGGAGAGTATGAGGAGGAGCTGGGAGGAGAGGGTTGAGATCCTGAAGAACCTCATGAGATCATCTAGGCTTGTCTTCATATCTAAAACCCACTCCAGACAGATCCTCCATAGATATCTAGAGCCAACAATCGATGGCAAGCCCGTGATAGTTCCTGACTACGCGCTTGTAGGAAAGATCCTAGAGAGATCTGGGGGAGGGCCGGGCTTCATGGAGCCCATAAGGATCCCGGGCGAGGTCGAGGGGATCAATTATTACACCTTGACCTATGCAGTCCTATCCAAAGGATCTCTGGCATATCAGATAACAACCCCCGGGAGCCTCGATATAGAGGAGATGGTTGAGATCTTCGAGATGCTTAGGTACCACAGCATACCGGGATACCCAGAGCCTCTGAGGCAGTGCCACCTCCACAGCAGGATCCGGAGGTCTGATTTCACCAAGCTGCTCGACACATATAGGATCAGGTTATCAACGGGGAGAGAGCCTCTGGGCGAGGTGTGAGCATGGGGGCCCCAACCCTTGGGAGAGTTCTAAGATCCGATTCCCCCTCTTTCTGTGAGGTCTACTCAGATTACCCAATGCCCCTGGGATCCTATGTATATGCTGAGTTCAGCGTTGTCGATAGATCCACAGGATCCGTGGTTTCGAGGAGCGTTCTAGGCGTTGTCTCCAATAGCAGCTACTCACCGATCATGAGGGGGCCCTCGATAACAGATCTAAACGAGGATCTCTCCCACGACTACAGAGTACCATCGATCTCAACGATGCTGATCTACATAATAGCGGATATAACGGGCGGAAGACCCGAGATCCCCAGATACCCGGTACCTCCAGGAACAGCTATATATCCAGCACCGCCAGAGGCTCTGAGAAAGCTCTACAGCTCCTCCCATGATGGCTATATAAGAATAGGCTTTCTCTCCGAATATAGAGGCATAGAGATAGGGATCAACGTGAACGAGCTATCGAGACACTTCCTAATAACCGGGGCCACGGGGTCTGGAAAAAGCAACACAGTGGCGATCCTCGCCGACAGGCTCTCAAGAATAGGTGCTCCGGTAGCTATATTTGATGTGCATGGAGAATACATAGGCCTCGAGCCAGAAGATGGAAATAGATCCAGGGTGATAGTCTATGGAGCAACCATAAGCCCCTATAAAACGCCGCCAAAGATACTGGCCTCAATGATCATAAGGGATCCGGCTGCAACCAAGCAGAGAAGACTTCTAGCGAGGGCTATTAAGAGCATCAATAGATCTATTTCTGAGAAGGCCTCGAAGCAGGGGCTCGGAATATCCAGGGCCGTTGAGATCCTCTACGAAGAGAGGAAAGGCGCATTAAGCTCGGAATATGTTCCTGAAAAGGATACGCCCCCCAATAGGGAGGATATGTACCTAGCGCTCCTCCTGAGCGAGATAGATGGAACTGCCAAGGGGCAGAGTGATGTTTATGATAAGAAGGTTCGTGAGAATGTTAAGGATAAGGTTGAGGATTTCTTTGAAACATCGCCAATAGATCTCGAGGCCCCGAGGATCATAGATATCATAGATCCCGGCAGGATCACAGTTATAGATGTCTCAACTCTAAGCGATGATCAGAAATCGTGGATCCTGAGGCTATATGCTGACGATCTCTTAGCATATCTTAAGGAAGGAATAGCATCACCGGGATCCAGGATCCCTGTGGTCTTCATAGTAGAGGAGGCACCCCTCTTCTTGCCAGTAGACTCATCATCACCGGCTAAGGATAGCCTCCAGAGGTTCGCCAGAGAGGGGAGGAAGTTCGGAGGGGTTCTGGGGATAGTTAGCCAGAGACCCAGATCCCTGGACCCCAACGTAGCCTCACAGCTGCAGAACTTTGTCTTCCTAAAGCTGGTTCAGGAGGAGGATAGGAGGGCTGTTATGAATATAGCCGATTCTCTTGAGGAGAGCCTCGCCGGGATCCTTCCCAGCCTGCCGAAGGGAAGGGCTATAGCTATGGGGGAGTGGATCGGGAGGTTCCCCGCCCTTGTTGATATAGATGAGCATAGGGGTAAGAGGAGAGGCGCATCGCCGGATCTATATGGCTTGTGGAGATCTAGGGCTAGGTCTCTCGAAATGCCCAGGGAGGAGAAGTTTAAAATAGATATCTAGTGACTAACAATATATAGGTGCCCAGGTGATCGCTTGAAGATCCTTCATATATCGGATACCCATCTCGGCGCAAGGCCCCGGGGGTCTGTGGAGAGGGAGAGAGATATCTACGAGGTTTTCATGGAGATAATAGGCATAGCTATAGAGAATAGGGTCGACATAGTTATCCACGCTGGCGACATGTTCCACGGTGCGGAGCTGTTCCCAGCGCCCTATATATACGCGATCCTTGGCCTTGAGAGGCTTAGACAGGCTGGGATAGGTTTCTATGTTGTTGCTGGAAACCACGATGCCGCGAGACCCACTAGGAATAGTCCTTTAGAGCTGCTGGGTAGGCTGGGCTATGCTAGGGTTCTCTCTGATCACGATGAGCCGGGTTTTGAAAAAGTTACTGGAAGATCTGGGGATCAGATAGAGATCCATGGCTACTCCTACAAGGCCGTGGATCGCCTCCTACGGGAGGGTTCTAGACCCTCGCCAGGCTCGGTGCTTCTAGCCCATATAAGGCTTTGCGACGCGTGGTCACAGAGATATGGAAGGGATCAGAGGCTATGCTCCTCCGAAGGAGGGTCGGTGCCCACTATGAATAGACTGCCTAGGGGTTTCTCGTACTATGCGCTGGGAGATCTTCATAGGAGTTGGAGGAACTCTTACGAGGGCTCTCCAATCATATACCCAGGATCTCCCGAGGCTATATCGAGGGACGATTATGAGGAGAGGAAGAATGTGTTTTTAATCGAGATTGAGAGAGGCATGGTAAAGGTTAGAGAGATACCTCTAACCAGGGTGAGGCCCTGGATATATATAGAGGCTAGGGGCTTTTCAGATGCTATGAAGGCTATATCAACGGATCTTGAGGCTGGGTTGAAGAGATATTCGAAGAAGCCGATAGTTGTCCTTAAGATCAAGGGGTCTCTATCGAAGAGCGAGAGGAGCGGCTTAGCAGCGGCTCTTGATCGTTTGGTCGAGGCAGGAAAGATCCTGAGGTACGAGGGGCCCGAGATAGAGGCTCCACAAGCCAGAGGAGATCTAGGGGGAGGCGGTGGGGAGGCCCGATATATGCAGCTAAGCATTGAGAGGGCTGTTGAGAAGCTTTTCTCAGATCCTGATGTTAGGAGGTTCATAGCGGACGAGGTTATCAAGGGCAAACCCGATCCCGAGAGGATCCTGGCAAGGCTTGTGGATCAAGGCCTTGCCAGCAAGATCCTCATCGAGCCGGAGATAAAGAAACACCTGCAGCTAGGAGGATATAGAGGCCTGGGTGGAGGGCCATGATGATAAAGAGGATCTATATGGAGAACCTGTTCTCACACAGAAAAACAGAGATAGAGTTCGATAGAGGGCTCACAGCAATAGTGGGCCCAAACGGCGCTGGGAAGAGCTCGATAATAGAGGCCATATTCCTCGCACTCTTTGACAGCGGCTCACAGATCTCTCAAGAGATCCTGAGAACTGGTAGAAGCAAAAAAGGGATCGTTAGGGTTGGTGCTGGAGGCGCTATAGTGGCTCTCGACTTCGAGGCCGGGGGCAGGGTATATAGGGTTAGAAGAGAGTATGATGCCTATGGAAGCAGCAAGATCCATGTTCTATCAGAGATCAGGGATGGGAGAGAGACGATTCTTGCAAGAGGTGTTTCCGATGTTACGAAATACATATCAAAGATCCTCGGTACAGAGGATCCCAGGGTCTTCACATCAACAATATTCTCTAGGCAGGATATGTTGAGCCAGATCCTAGATATATCTCCCAGCGAGAGGAAATCGAAGATCCTGAGTCTCCTCGGCCTAAAAGATCTGGAGGAGGCCAGGGATCTAGTTAGAAAGGCTGCAGGCAAAGCAGAAGAGATCTTGGGCGAGCTGAGGAGCGATGAGAGGAAGCTGGAGGGACTTAGAAAGGCCTTCGACGAGGATAGAAAGAGGAAAAGGGATCTAGAAGCGGAGCTCGGGCTCGAGACCAAGAAGATCGGTGAGCTAGAGGCTAAGAGAAACGAGATCTCGTCTTGGCTTGGTGCTTTAGAAAAACTCCTATCGATCCTAAGGGAGGTGGAGATGCTCGAGAGAGCTGAAAAGGAGGCCAGAGAACTAGAAAAAGAGATCGGTGAGATAGACGCCAGGCTAGGCCTTCTAAAGAGCTCGGGCCTAGATCTAGATAGTGTTAGGAGGCTCAGAGCCTCTTATAGAATCGACTGTGTGGAGAGGGAGGAGCAGCTGAGAAAGAGGATCAGGGAGTATGGGGATATTATAAACAAGATAAGGCTCGAGATCTCTTCGGATAGCGTTAAGAAAGGTCTCGAAGAAGCGGGTATAGACCCAGAATCGCGGCCAGAGGATATCTTGGCCAGGCTGGAGGAGATGGCCAGCTCTATGGAGAGGAGACTCGGCGAGGTGAGGGGCTCTGTTGATATGTATAGAAAAATAATGGATCTCAGGCCAGAGGGTAATAGGTGCCCATTCTGCGGCAGAGACCTAGATCCAGGCTCTATAGGCCACATACTGGAGACCCATAAACACGAGATCCAGAGGCTTGAGAGCGAGGAGAGGAGGATCGAGAGCGCTATTAAGAAACTAAGGGCAATAAGATCGAGGCTTGAGAAGAGCCTCGAAAAGCTTAGAGAATACTCAGCAAAGCTTGAGGAGAACTTGAGAGAGGTAGGGGATGTTGAGAAATGTGCCAGCCAGGCTAGGGAGCTCTGCTCCTCTTTAATAAGCAGGCTTAGATCTATTGGGTATGAGGGGATCCTTGAAGCCGGGTGCCACAGGATCCTCGAGGCCGTTGAGGAGGAGCTAACAGGGCTTATCAAGGGAAAGGAGGTTTTGGAGAAAAGGCTCGGAGAAGCCAGGGCTCTATATAATGAGGCGAGGTTGAAGGGGCTGAGGAGAGATGCAGAGGCTATTTTGGAAAACAACAAGTGGCTTAGGGAGGGCACGAGCTATAACGATCTAAAGATCCTGCTTGAAAGGGAGAGGGATAAGATCCAGGGGGATATAGAGAGCCTCAGAACAAGGATAGGGGTTATAAGGGGCAATCTAGAGGCTATCGAGAGAAACATGAGGGAGCGCGAGCAGGAGATAAAAGAGATCGAGGAGAGGGTTAGGAAGAAACCCTCTATAGAGAATTCCCTGAAGATCTTGAGGATCCTTGAGGAGAAGATCCTCGGCGGCGAGGGCCTAATAGCTCAGATGATGATCCAGATGGTTGTTAAGAGTCTAGAAGAAGAGGTGAACAGATCCTTATCAGCGTTCTCAAGAGACTTCACAGTAGAGATAGAGAGTGATTTCAACATAAATATAAGGACAGGCTCTGGAGGCCTGCTCACCATAAATAATCTGAGCGGGGGTGAGAGGACAATGCTCGCCATAGCCTTCAGAATCGCGTTGGCAAAGCTGCTCCTCGGGAGACTCCCGAGCGTAATGATCCTCGACGAGCCGACCCAGAACCTAGATGTGGAGAACAAGTCAAGGCTGTTCGACATAGTTAGAGAGATAGCGGGCTTCCTAGATCAGGTTATAGTTGTTACACACGACGAGGAGATAATGGAGAAGGCTGACAGAATAGTGAGGGTAGAGATCGAGAACGGGGCTAGCAGGGCCCAGATCCAGATCCCGGGGATCTAGGCTATCTCTCCAGAAGATCGGGTGCAGAGCTTCCCAGAGAGCCGAGGTGCTGGTTATTGCCTAGTTTTGACCGTGTCTCTCTTCTCGGCCTGGGGGCTCATGGTCTGGGCTAAGCCCCTCTTGATCTCCTGGATCCTCTGGACAATCTCGAGCCACTTAGCGAGAGCCTCAAGATCTATAGGGTCGTTGTTGGTGGAAAGCCTTCTAACAAGCTCCATCATCTTAACAGAAGCCAGATCCTCTATCTTGGAGAGAACAGATATAACAGAAGCTGTGCTGGCCTCCTCATCACTCCTCACTAGGAAAACCTTCCCATGCACAGGGCATACTATCTCACCCCCCCTCAGCCTAAAGAGTGGGGAGCCGCAAGAGGGGCATGTCTCGGCGAGCATTGCAGCCCCTGCTTTTAATAGATCGCTCATCCTTCTAACAAGATCCGAGCTTCCCCCATGCTCCATGATATCCACAAAAAATACTTCTACTCAGGCGATTTATCCTTATAGCCAGACCCGCTATTTGCTCGATGGTTTATAAGAATCTCGGGATCTTTTTACAACATTTATGTAAAAAATCGTTGGAATAAAAGCGGCTATTATTTATAAGATGTCTTATTTTTACATAAAACGGGGATAATGTTGGGTGAGAAGCTATGGATCCTTGCCCCCGCCATGGTTAAAGCAGAGCCTAAAAAAGAGATCATAGCAGGGATCACAACCTTCCTCACAATGGCCTACATAATATTCGTAAACCCACTGATAGTAGGAACAGGCTTTGAGATCGCTCTAAAGAACGCCCTAGGGGTTCAGAGCCTCTCACCCGACCAGGCAGCCCTGGTTACCAACATAAAGATCGGGATTACCGCTGCAACTATAGTTGCAGCGGCCTTCGGATCTATATTGATGGCTCTCTACGCAAAGCTCCCCTTTGCAATGGCCCCCGGGATGGGTGAGAACAGCTTCATAGGGTTCTCAGTGATCCCGGCCTTCACCGCTATTCTCGCCAAGATGGGGTTATCGGGAGAGGCAGCTGCCCTTACCGCCCTGTATGCCGCTATCTTTGCCGTGTTTGTGGATGGCCTTATATTTCTGCTAGCAGCGTGGTCTGGGATCAGGGAGAGGGTTCTTAGGAGCATATCACTGAACCTAGCATATGGTATCAGTGCTGGTATAGGTATCTTCATAACATTCATAGGCCTCTCGCTAGCCGGTATTGTTCAAGCTGGTGCGGGGACACCGGTTAGCTTTAACTTTAAGGCTTTTGTAGAGCCTCAATCGATACTGGCTCTCGCGGGCTTTGTACTAGCATCTATACTTTATGTCAAGAGGTTCTCGCCAGCGTTTCTCCTAACAATAGTTGTTCTAACAATAGTTGGCATTATCCTTGGCCTTGTAAGCATCCCCGGCAAGGTTATAGAGACGCCGAGCTTCACCTCATCCATAGTTCCTGTGTTTCCACAGGCTCTGAGGGCCTATATAGATCTCATAGTGCTGGCCTTCCCAGTAGCGTTCTCGCTATTCCTCGTGGAGTTCTTCGACGGGATAGGGACTATAGCTGGCCTGGCTACGAAGGCAGGGCTAGTGGATCAGAGGGGGAGGCCTATAAATATAAATAGAGCCCTCTATACAGATGCATCAGCAACTGTAGCGGGAGCCCTGGCCGGGACAACAACCACTGTGGTCTACATAGAATCCGCCTCAGGGATAGAGGTCGGGGGGAGAACAGGGCTTACGGCTCTCGTAACGGGGCTGCTATTCCTGCTCTTCCTACCCATAGCGCCTCTGGCAGCCTCTATACCGGGCTTTGCAACGGCTCCTGTGCTGATCCTTGTTGGTCTCATGTTCCTCAGCGTTATAAGGAAAATAGATTTTGAGGATCTGACTGAAGCTATACCGAGCTTTATAGCCATAATAGCAATACCCCTCACATACAGCATCGCCACCGGGATAGGGCTTGCCTTCATAACATACACCCTTATCAAGCTCCTCTCGGGGAGGTTTAGGGATATAACACCAGCGACCCTGGTAATAACTGCTGTGTTTATAGCGTATTTCCTCATGCTCCCAATGCTTCACTGAGGCTTTTGATCAAATAATGGCTAGGCTTTTTTCTCAAGATCTTTCTCCATTCTTTTCAAAACCTCTAGATATAGATCTCTGAAGGCCCCCTCTATATCTTCTAAATACCTCCACCTAGCCCTTATAACGCTTATCTCACCAAGATCTATTTTGAATTCAAAAACACCCTCCTCAGAACCTATCTCACCCACCACCCTGCCCTGGGGGTCTGAGATAAAGCTACCGCCAAGAACATCTCTACCGTCTACATATCTCACCCCCGTGGGGTTTATGTGGATGAAGAACACGGTGTTCTCAGCAGCTCTAGAAGATCCTATGGATCTCCAGAGATAGGATCTGTTAGCGGGTATTATGCTCGGGTTAACAACTATCTCAGCCCCCATGAGCGCGGCGATCCTCACTATCTCTGGATACGCTGCATCGACGCAAACCACAGATGCTACTGAATACCCATGTTGAGTCCTCATAATAGCTGGAGGCCCTCCAGGGGATACTCTGCTCCTCTCCCCAGTGGCGGCGCTGGGGAAGACCTTTCCACCTAGGGCCATGCCTCCTTTCTTATCGATTATAAGGCTCTTAGATCTAACGCTCCCCTCATACCTAATATAAGAGGATCCTGATACCAGGGCTTTCGATCCAGAAGCGTCTATAAGTTCTTGAGACGCCTCTATATATTCCTCAAGAGATATTGGAGATCTTCCCAGCCAGTTCTCATACATAGCCAGCAGATCTGGTGAAGAGGCAGTCGAAGCTATATCCCTCACCCTCGCGAGGTTCTCCCAATAGTCCTTCTCGATCCTCGACTGTATTATAGATACCTTCAGCAGCCGCCTCTGCACACTATCACTCTCCCCAACCGCTCTGGGGCTGTATATATCCGCCTGAGATCCCTAGGAGCCCCATCTCTATGAGATCGTTTACAATCTTTCTAGCCTCGGCTCTATCTATCCCTAAGTCCCTTGAGAGTATATTTATAGCGTCCATGATCTTGAAGGGGCCATAGATCTTGAAGGCCTCGACGAGCTTCTCATAGGCCGTCACATGCTTGCTCGGGATCTTCGAATCCCTGATCCCATCCCTATCTATGTTGACATGAACAATCTTTCCATCGGGTGTCTCCACAATATATCTCCCAACCCCTGTATCTATGGGTCTTATCACAATCACTTTAAACCCCATCGACCCTAGGATCGCTCTGCCCCCGTCGGTATATATGCCCAGGGCTTTGACAACCAGGCCCCTCCTGCCCACGATGCCTGTCCACGGTGCATAGATCATGTGGGGCTCTCTGCACCCATAGACTATCCTGGATAGATCCTCTTGGGAGAGATATCCACCAGCTTTGATCGCTTCTTCCCTCAATCCCCAGAGATCATTTATGCAGATCTCAGCATACCCAGATCTCAGGAGCCTGGATATGTGGAGACCCATGATCACTCCTAACGCGAACCTGTTTCTCGAGACGAACGCGGCCCTAGATCTAAAGATCTCCTCGAGAAGCTGTGCTATGGACAAGGAATCACCTTCTAAGTAGCAGCACGCCATAGATAGCCAGCAAGGCTATTATGAGGAGAGGCGAAGTATAGATCTCTATGGAGCCAGCCCTAACCCCTATAACGAGAAGACTCCTAAGAGGCTCGGGAACACTTATCCCCCTAATCATTGCGGCTATCTGGGGGCCTATTAAGAGCAATAGTCCCAGCAAGAGCAGCAGGGCTCCCAAAACTATTATTGGGATGGCTATGGCTCCGAGGTCCTGGTCTAGCGCTGGCAAGACAGCACCCCATTGGTATTTAGCAAGGAGCAACATATCTTTATAGCTCCCAAGATCTCTCTAAGGCCTCTTCAGAGCTTGGGGGAATAGGGGTGTTTTCTAGTGCGGGGGTGGGTTTAAGCAGATCTTGTAAGTCTTTTAAGCTGCTCTAGGAGCGCTTCGATCTCCTCCATGGTGTTGTATAGATGTGGAGAAACCCTTACGATCCCTGGCCTTGGGGAGACCACTATACCTCTAGATCTCAGGCCTTCGGCAAGCCCATATGGATCTTTATACTCGAAGGTAACTATAGCTGCATATCTATCCCTCGGGGTTCTCAGCCTTAGATCTAGATCCTCTATGCCTTCCATAAGCCTCTCAACAAGCCTAGAGGTGTGGGTTTTATATCTATTTATTGCTTCAAACCTCTTCAAAAGCCTTATAGAGGCTAGAGTCCCCTCAAAAGCTATTACCGGCCATGTTCCCCACTCAAGGAGCGTTGCATCTCTAGCCGGGGAGAAGGCTTCTAGGTTGAATGGTCTTTCAAAGAGTCTCTCGCCCCTCGATTTCCTCTTGATCACAGAGTCCTCTATACCCATCCAGCCGGAGAACATGGGCTCTAGGTTTTGGGAGAGCTCGCTTGAGATATATACAAAGCCCGCTCCGTGGGGCCCCATGAGCCACTTGTATGAGCCGCATAGAAGGGCGTCTATTCCCTCCCTCTTAACATCGATCCCGAGGACCCCTGCGCTGTGAAAAGCATCTACTATAACCACTGCTCCCCTGCTGTGGGCTATCTCGGAGATCTCTTTGATCCCCTCTCTATAGCCCGTTATCCAGGAAACATGATCCACAAGCACTATAGAGGTTCTATCATCTATGAGCCTCTCATACTCCTCTATATCTACATAGCCGTTTGCGGGTCTAGCAAGCCTAACCTCTTTCAAAACCCCCCTGGATCTCATGGCCTGAAGCGATATAATCCCTGTGGGGAAGTTGAGGGGGCTTGTAACAGCGTTAGACCCTGGTTTTATCTTTAGCGATGAGAGGATAGCGTTTAGCCCATAAGTAACCCCCGGGACTGCTGCCACACTATCTACATGGGCTCCCACAAGATCTCCGAACTCTTTTCTAGCCTCCACAATATGATCTAGAGCCTCGTTCCATGGCTCCCCCTCACGGCTCCAAAGATCTATGAACCTGTTTATAGCGATGACAACATCTCTCGACAGGGGGCCTGCTCCAGCATTATCCAGGTAGATCTTGTTTCTAGTTATCTCGATCCTAGACCTAAGATCCTCGAGCCAGTCCATGGGAAACCACTAAGCAGTATATCTAGATGGACTTATATCCACCTAGCTTTTTCCGAGATATTTAGAGGAGCTTGGGCAGAGATCCCTCACGGGGCACTCACCACAAAGAGGCTTCCTCGCCCTGCAATACCTCCTCCCCAGAGCTATTAGCAGTCTGTGGGTCTCCTCAGCCCTCTGGGGGCCAAAGAGCTCGAGAAAGGCTCTAGAAGCCTCGCCATAGCTTCTCCTCCTTATAAGCCCCCACCTAATCGCGATCCTCATGGCATGTGTATCTATGGCGAAGAAAGGCGCCTCCCTAGCCACTGAGAGGAAAACATCCACAGTCTTAAACCCTATCCCCTTTATAGATAGTAGAAACTCCCTCAGCCTCACAGGATCCTCGCTGGATAGGTATTTCTCCCCACCGGCCTTTGAGATCTCTTCAGCAGCTCTCTTAATGGCAGCGGCTTTCTGCTTCCATAGCCCTGCTTCTCTTATCGAGGCCTCTATATCCTCTAGTCTTGCCCTAAGTATATCATCGATCCCCACCCCGATCTCGGCTCTCAGCTTCTCAAAGGCTCTTATCGAGTTCTTATCGCTGGTGTTCTGGCTAAGTATAACCCCTACTAGGATTGGGAAGAGACCCTTTCCTCTAAGCTTAGCTACTAGGGCCACGTACTCTTTCCAATCTACTCTAAGGCTTCTAGATAGAATAGAGTATATTGTATCACTATCTGCCCTCTCAGCTATGCTTTTAAAGCTCTCGGTGTTCAGGCCGCTCACCTCAGAGCGATCATTCTTTTGAGACCGCCCCGGGTTCCTCGCGGCCTCCCCAAGCCTCCTCACAGCAACATCTCACCACCAGCTGCCTGGGGATCACAGCCCTATGGATCTCGAAAACCCGGGGTCACCAATGTATATTGGGCTGAGGACTTAAATATGATCTGGATCAGCTTGCCTCACAGCCCTGAAGGGTCTGAAGATACCCTGAACCAGCTTAAACCACCCTGTATCGCCACAATCAACAACGAAACATCCGTGATATCTGCTCCCACAGCTGCTAGATGTTTGAGAAGTAATACCAATGCAACCGATATTCCCCCATTTTCCCTATGCTCTGTATATATTACTTAATGGAGCGGATAGGATCAATAGGGCTTAGATTCATGCTTAAGGGAGACAACATAGAGGCAATGATCTATGACTTTGTGTATAGATATGGTGAGAGGGGCAAAGCCGTTTTAGAGGCCATGGTGAGGGCTACACAGAGGCTTGCGAGAACATCTACCCCACCGCTTCCAGGTGACTTCGACTATAGATCTGTTGTTGAGGAGCTGGGCCTCATGGGGTATAGCTATAATCCATCCCCCCTGCTAAGGATACTTGAGAAAGAGTACAGCTTGATCAGAACGACTCTCCATACAAGTAGCCAGAGGTGGTATGCCCTATCCAATAGAGAGGCCTTTGAGAAGTATGTGGAGAGGCTTAGAAGCGGTGGTGATGAGGATCCTGAGGCAATTGTTGTCAAACTGCAGATCGAGTCTCTAAGGCTTGAGGAGATAGTGAGAAGCCTGAAGCAGCTTGCCGAGAAGAGGATGTGGAGCGACTCTGACTATAGAAAGCTATATGATATAAGCTTTAGAAAGCTGCCAAAGCTCCTCAAGATCTATAGAAAGATGCAGGACGACCCGGAGAGGTGGGGTTCGTATATAAGGAATATTGAGGAGGTGTTCATGCTGGCGAGAAAGCTGAGATCTAGGGTGTCTGTGCCTCAGAGCGAGTCCTTTCGAGATCTGAGGGGTGGGGGCGCAAGTGATCTCGGCAGAAGTATGGTTATTGATGAAAACAGCTCTTAGAATATAGTTATGCTCCCCGATATGAATTGATCCCTTAGCTTTGTTACGTTCTCTAAATGGCCCCTAACCATGCTCTCCACCTCGCTCTTAATATTAGCTGTGAGTCTCTTCTCAGGAATGATCTTGACCGAGGCTACGAGAGGCAGATCTATGGGTCTTCCTATCTGGCTCAGCAGGCTTACATAGACCTCAACTATCCCCGGAACTTTTCTATATATATCGTTAGCTATTATTGTGGCAAGGGCGTTATAGATCTTGCCAACATGGGAGACAGGGTTCTTACCAGCCGTTGCCTCAAGGCTCATAGGCCTCATAGGCGTTATAAGGCCGTTAACCCTATTGCCCCTCCCCGTCATGCCATCGTCCCCATGCTCTGCAGATGTTCCGGTGACTGTTAGGTAGACAAGACCCTTCTCAGGCCTGTCAGCTGTGTTTACATAAACCTCGATTCCGTCGAACTCGGCTATTTTGGCGACATGGTCAGCGATCTTGTTCCTAACCTCCTCTTTAACCGAGAGATATTGATCTAGATCCCTCACCAGGTGGGAGATCATAGAGGCCGCTACTGTTATCTTAACACCCCTCCCGATCCTCAGGCCCATAACCTTAACATCCTCACCAACCTCAGGGTATCTCGCCTTGAAATCCCGCGAGTTGAGCATCCTCTCAACCTCTAGAACAGCTCTTTCGAGGCTTGAGAGGGGTGCGAACCCCACGCCAAAGCTTGTATCGTTGGCTAGGGGCGCCTTCTCCTTGCCAAGCTCATATAGGCCTGAGAGGTCGGTGCTCCCCTGCCCAACCTTATAATCAACCACGACGTGCTTTTCAGGATCGAGGAACCTGAAGTTCTTCTTGATCCACTCCTTAACGGCTCCTATTATCAGGGGGCCCACCGGTATTCTTATAGCCTCGCCTCCCCTGAACACAATGGCGGTGGCCCTCCCAGAGACAAGGATATATATAGGCTGTATCACCTCACCCCCGCCGAAGCTCGGGCTAGCCTGCCCCCCAACCACTAGTGTTTTGTCAAGGTTGTGGTGAAGTATGTATCCAAACTCTTTTCTATAGAATAGTGAGAGAGCAATGCTCGAAGCCTCGGATGCAGCGTCAGCTATATAGTCTGGATGGCCAATGCCTTTTCTCTCGACAAGCTCTACCTCTAGCTTCTCTGCTGGTGTGTGGTTTATCTCTTCGACAACGATGCTCTCCCTCTGCTGCACGATCCCTCACCTACTCTAATAAAATAAATAACGGCCCTTTTATATAAATGAGAGGAAGAGAAGACCTATATATATGTATCTCTGTTGCAAATAACTATTTAGAAGTGCCTATAATGTCATCCTCGCTTCTGGATGTGTGGATACGCGTTACGAGGAGGGATTGTGATGTAACTAATGCTGTGGCCGATATAGATCATGATAACATGGATATAAAGATACTCAGGGTAAGCCTTGGCAGGACTATGTCGAGCCACATGCTGAGGATCCAGAACGGGGATCCTGAGGAGATTAGGGCAAAGCTGATAAAGAAGGGAGTGAGGGTTGTGAGGATACTTGATAACAACACGCTCTGGGTAAGGGCTAGGAACTGCTCAGCATGCTCTCTTTTAAGCAGAGAGGATTGTGTAGTTATGGAAGGGATCCCTATCTCAAGGGTAGATATAAGCTATAGGCTTCTAGTCCCGGGCCTTAAGGTTTTGAGAGACATAATAAAAACTCTAGCCGACTCGGGGTTACAGCCGGTTGTTCTAAGAAGGGCTGGGCATGTGGAGCCAAAAGATCTCACACAGAGGCAGCTCGAGGTCCTCCTCTTCGCCTATAAGAAGGGGTATTTCGACACCCCCAGAAAGATCTCTTTGGCCGAGATGGCCGAGATGATGGGGATAAGAGCTACATCCCTCAGAGATATAATTAGAAGGGCTCTCAAAAAGGTGGTGAGAAAATACCTATCAGATCTAGGGATAATAACTGAGCAATGATCTTTGCCCCATTATTTATTAAATATCAATTCTCCGTATTACCTTATCCCACGGATCATGCCCAGATCTTATAGAGATCTTGTAGATCGTTAAAAAATAAACACACAAAGAGTTAAATGTAAATAATATTTTTCTAATGAAAGGCAGTACTATCAATGTTTTTTTACACCTCGACTCCGATTTTTCACAGCACTTTTGAAACAGATTTATAGAGATCCTGGGGGGAAAATATTTAAATTTCACTTTGCTAGAGATATGGGTGGTGAGAACATGCCAGCTGGGTTCTGCCTAAAGTGCAGAAAGAAGGTGGAGATGAAGAACCCAACCGAGACAGTTCTAAAGAACAAGGCTAAAGCAATAGTGGGTACATGTCCGCACTGTGGAACAAAGGTATATGCGATAGTGGGGAGAGCTAAGTAAAAAAGATATAGTTTAAAAACAAGGCTTTTTTATATTCCTTTATATCTCTCACAGGCTTTAGAGCTGAGATGGAGATCCTGTTATATGGTATCTGGACTTCCACTCCTCGAAGATCTTCCTCTCCATGTCCTCCAAGTCTCTGTCAAACCTGTACCAGCCGTCCTTACCTTTAGAAGTGTCGGGGGCCTCTGAGGATGGCCACATACAGTTCACGGGACATACCTTTACACAGCTAAAATCATCTATACACTTCTCCCAGATAAGCCTGGCCTTGGCGTTCTGATCTAGCTCTAAAGCCTGGACAGGGCATACAGCGACACAGGCTCCACAGCTGATGCATATATCCTGGTCTATCACGATTCTCTGGTATTTTCTAAGACCCTCGCCGTGGGGAGCCGCTTCGCCCATGGGGACACCACTGTCTCTATATTATGGGTGAATTTAGGGTATAAGCCTAAATGGTTAGGTGTTTTTTAAAAGAACCACACATGGGATCCGGGATCATGGGTTGCGGCGTTCCAAAGATCTGGAGATGGGGAGCATTAACTAGGATCTTGCTTGCTATTACTCTTAACTGGAAGCAGGATCCCCTCTCTATCGCTATTTCTCGCCATGGCCTCTGCCTCCCTCATGGTTTTAAGCGTGCTGTCCACGCCATTCCTAGCATGGATGATGATAAGCTCTCTCAGAGCAAAGATCGTTGTGAATATTGCGTGGAGGATCATGCCCATCGTTGCGAGGAGCCCCGTTATTGGTGATCTTCTATCGAGATGCCCTTCAGATTTAACATGAAGGAATATAGAGAGGGATAGTATGCCTAGCAGGGCAATAGCTAGGGGAGCTGGGTTCATGCTGGCTATAGAGAGGATCGCTAGGGCAAAGAATAGTGCTAGCGGTGTGCTCCAGCTCAGAAGATCTGGGGGGATTTTGAGGCCTATATATAGAGATCCCCTTACAAGCCCCGAAACCCTGGATCTCTGCCATGATACAACCTCATCGAAGCTTCTAGGCATGCTTATATATACAACTGAGCTATTATCCATGCAGTATTTAAACCCCCTACCCCTTGATCTCTTCATGAGGCTGAAGGTGAATATATAGTCATCGGATCTCTTTGAAGGAGGATAAGAAGCAATGTCATAGACACCGATCCGCACGCCCATGTTGTTCCCAGGAGCGTGTCTCGAGCCAACAAACCCGGGGAAGAGGTTGTGGAAGCAATGGTACCAGTAGAAAGCCTCTGACCAGATACTCTCCCTAATAACAACAGATCTCCCCGATGCTACGTCGCACCCCCGATCCAACATAGATAAGATCTTCTCCACATATCTCTCTGAATATATATTCTCCGAATCGCCCCACAGTATATAGCTATAGCCCTTTCTCCTAAGCACCTCAACTATCTCAATTCTAGCCGGCCCTGTCCCCCCCTTAACCCTCTGCTCAAACCAATATATACAGGGTACCTCGCCCCCGATCTCGTTGGCAACCGCGAAGGAGGGGTCGGAGCTGCCCCCATCAACTATATATATGTCGAAACAAACGCACGGTCTGCAGCTCTGTTTTTTTAGGCTCTCGAGGTTTTTTCTAAGCCCCTCGGCATTATCTTTATTAAGTATAACTAGCGCTGCCCTCCTAGCTTCTATAGAAATCCCGCTATCTATTACACTCAATGGATATATAATTGGTGGGCATAGGCCCTGCAAAAGATCTAGAGGCTAAAGATCTATTTCTTACCACGACCCAAAGCCCCTATCCTTTAGGGTGTGGGGCAATTGATATGTTATCTGTTCCGCATCTCTATAATTTATCGAGTATTATTTGGACATGCTTAACCCCGGCTATCTCGATCACGCCTTCTCTGGGAACAAGCCCTCTCTCTATAGCGGCCTCAACTATCCTGTTCCCAACTAGGTTTGCTTGGGTTGATGCCGCGATCGCTTCGAGGGCCTCGTCAAGCTCTACGAGATCTCCTCCGTAGAAGGGCTCGTCTATTCTGAATTTTATTCTTCTCCTCTCATCTATCAGCACTCTGCCCATAAGCTCTTCATCACATATGCTGACTATTCTCTCCTCACCAACGCTCATTACCTTTACTCTGAAGAGCTCCGCCATCTAGATCGCCTCTACAGTGGATTCTGCGCCGCATGCTAGGCATTTTATTATCCATATCTTGCCCTTCTTAGCCATATCTGTATCTATGGAACCGCATGTGGGGCACCTAACATATGTCTGTATGAATCTCTTATAGAGATCCTGGAGGCTTCTTTTAGAAACCTTGCCATAGATCTCGAGGGCTCCTGAGGGGATGATCGATCCGGAGAGCGCTGATCCCTTGAGGAGATATCTAGCAATGATCCTGGGGTTTCTGTTTATCCTCTGGGAGATCTGTTGCAGGTTTTTGACCATGGTCTTGTTAGCCGCGTAATCTATGTCGAGCTCAGGTAGATCTATTGGTTTGGCCTCTCTACGGGACTGGAGCTTTGAATATGCTCTCTCCAATAGATGCTCATAGTCCTCTATAATGCTCACAGCATCACCAAACATGGTAGGCTTTAGAACAAATAAATATCCCTTGCCAAGCTAGATTATTAGATGAGAAGGGCTATTCATGTCAGAGGATAGGGAGGCGCCGCTTCAGGAGCACCTGGAGGAGCTGAGATTAAGGCTTTTCAAGGCTATAATAGCTCTTGGAATAGCTGTGGTTATATATATAGCTCCTATTAACATTGCCTCGACGCTCAGCTCGAGCGACAGCATAGGGGGTCTTGTAGCGAGCATCATAAAAGACCCAGGGTCTGTGTTCTCGACCAACATATCATTTGGGGATGGCTATGAGAGCCTCACAACGCTGTTTATAAAATATAGCAGGGACTACATATTACCCCCCGAGGCTAGGCTGATAATAGGCTCTGTGGGCTCTGTCTTCACATCAATCCTTCAGGTAGCCTTCATACTGGCTTTGATAACAGCCCTGCCCTACATAATATACCAGATCATAGCCTTTGTATGGCCGGGGCTGTATGAGCATGAGAAGAGGGTGGTTAAGAAATACATAGCACTATCATCGCTATACATAGCGGGAGGCATGCTGGCTGGCTTCTTTATAACAGCATACACAGTTATAAAGGCGGGCCTGTACTGGGGAGCAGCTGCCGAGGCCGAGCCATGGATAACTCTTCAGGGATTTATAAGCGATCTGACGGCAGCTATGATGGGCACGGTAGCTATATTTGTGGTCCCGGCTGTGCTTCTAATGCTAACCGAGCTGGGGATCGTGGATCCCGACTCGGATCTTTTTAGAAACAAGAAGCTCATATACGCCCTCGCATGGGTTATAATAGCATTCTTCTTCCCAGACCTCACAACGGTGATTCTATTGATCCTCTTTGTGGCTGTCTACGAGCCCACTTTCAGGTATATGAAGAGGATCAAGAGGAGGGCGATGAGTAAAAAAGCTGGTAACACGGGCAGTGGTGATTAAAGCTGAAAATGATCCCTGAAGCTATGTGGCCAGCCTCAACAGTCTCTTCTGCATATATGCCTCAGCACACTCCTTGCCGTGGAATGTTCTAACCACGCCTTCGAGGGTTATTACGTATGGAGATCCTATTATCACGCCTCCGCAGAAGTTGCATCTATAGATAATCCTGATCCCCGGCTTCTCAGGGATCCACTGTCTCTCCCTAATAAGATCTATATCGATTATCTCCGCATCGATCGCCTCTTTCCTCAGCGCCTCAACTAGATCCTTTATCTCCTGCTCCTCAGCAGCTCTCACTATGGCTATGATAGTATCACCTGTCCTGGATGCATATATCTTCTCAACCAGCTTATTCTTATATAGATCATCAGCTATCTTCTCAACACCCCTGCGTCTTATGATAAGAGCCCTTGTTACTATGTTCTCAAGCAGGTTGAGATCTATATGGGCTGTGCACCCCTTGATTATCCCCAGCCTCTCCATGCTCTCGATCCTCTTTCTAACCATTGGGGCACTCAGCCCAACCTTAGAGGCTATGCTTTCAAGCCTCTCCCTACAGTTTTGGGTAAGTATTTCGAGTATCTCTAGATCCACAGCGTCTAAGCTTCTTTTGACCCTAGCCAAAATATCCCCAAAATATAATTTATCATGGGGAAAATATATATTGCCAGCGGATCCTCTAGAACTTTCTAAGACTATATAGTTAAATTATGCCTTGTCAACAGAGCTGGGGAGCATTGTGAAGACAACATACACAAGGCTCGCAGCCCTACTACTGATCATATCATCTATAGCCTTTATGGCATTATCTATATATCTAATGATCATAAACGCGGCGCTCGCATCAATAGTATCCCTGGCCTCCGGGCTACTATCTCTGGGGGGAGGCATCAATATAATGAGAACATATATCGAGTGCAGTGAAGATACTAAGAGCCAGCATCGATAGATCTCTGCTATATAGATATAAGACCAAGGCCTCTGAGCTCGGCTGTAAAGAGTTCCACAGCTATTGCTGCTACTATAACCTTTCAGTTCCATAGTAGATCATCGAGCAACCTCCCGCCAGCTCAGCAATCATCGCCGACAGGGTTAATACCACGCCTGCCTACCAAGCCCTCATCATGGTAAAAACTTAGCTACTAAGGAGGCTAATAAATCTGCAAGGGATTAAAGATTTCTGAAAACCCTCACCCAGCACTCCCTCATTATTATTCTAAAGCGAGAGCTACTATGGTTTCACGGGGGCTTTTACACGGCTCTTATTTGATTTGAGTACTATAGCTTAAGCAGTAGACAGATGATCCCCCGCCCTAGAGGATGAGGCTTTTGTTGTAATAAGCTAGCGGGGTTAAAACCCAGCATATTCCATAATATTCGATAGAGGGAACAGAGTCGTTTGTAATAAGTTTAACTAGCAGCGGGTTTGATCCCGCATGTCTCTATCCTAAGATCTCTATGGTGTAGCTATTATCGCTTCTCAGCTTCTCGACATGCTGCCGATTCACTAGGGCTATGGCGTAGCATCTATACCCCTTGAGATCCTTGATACACCTAACCTCCACAAGATCTCTAAAGCCCTCCATGCTCTCGAGGCGTGATACCAGCTCGTCTATACATGATCTATTATCACACTCTCTAGAGATCCTTACCAGAGCCCCTGTAGCCTGTATAGGTCTTATTCTTATCACCCTCTCATCAAGATCAGCGTAGATCATCACACTGGCCCCCTCATATATGCCTAGGAGATCGCGTAGGGGGAGAGGTATAGTGATCCTCCCTTTAAAATCGACCCTCCCCACGAAGTTGAGGCTCATGGCGACCCACTAGTATTGTTATCAAAGCTATGGGTATTATAACCACTATTGCATATAACCCTCTCATTTCTATCGGCATCCGATGCTTTGTAAAACCCGGCCAGGGATCTGTGGAGAGCCTTTCATCAAAGATCTTCTAGACCAGCGCCAGGCTAGGATCTATGCTAAATATAAACCCTATTTAGGGTTGACTTGTTGGTGGTGCTCCTGGCAGCAAAAGGGGTTGTGGATCTCCAGAGTAGGGAGAGATACCACGGGGTTCTAAACGCTCCTCATAGAGCCTTTCTGAGATCGATAGGGCTCACAGATCTCGATATTGGGAGGCCGCTGGTAGCGATCTCTGTAGCCTGGAGCGAGGCCGGGCCCTGCAATATACATACCATGAGCATCTCAGCCTATGTGAAGGAAGGGGTTAGAGGGGGCGGTGGGATGCCTCTAGCCTTCCCCGCAATGGTTGTTAACGATAATATTGGCATGGGCTCTGAGGGCATGAGGTATAGCCTTGTAAGTAGGGATCTCATAGCAGATATGATCGAGGCTCAGTTCATGGCCCACGCCTTCGACGCCCTTGTGGGGATAGCTGGGTGTGATAAGACAGAGCCAGGGACACTTATGGCTATGGCGAGGCTTAACAGGCCCTCTATATATCTCTATGCAGGGAGCGCCGAGCCGGGCTTCTACAAAGGCAGGAGGGTCACTATCGAGGATGTGCACGAGGCTGTTGGAGCATATCTCAGAGGCAGGATCTCTGAGGAGGAGCTGCTAGATCTGGAGAAAGCTGCTCATCCAACATATGGTACCTGTGCCGGGCTCTTCACGGCAAACACCATGGCATCTATAGCAGAGGCTCTGGGGCTGAGCCTTCCCGGCAGCGCTTCTCCCACAGCAACATCTTCTAAGAGGATATGGTATGCTAGGGAGAGCGGCTTGGCCGTGATGAGGCTACTAGAGCTTGGGATAAGGCCTAGAGATATACTGGGATACGAGGCTTTTGAGAACGCTATAGCTGTGCTCATGGCCATGGGGGGATCTACGAACGCCGTGCTACATCTTCTTGCTATAGCCTATGAGGCTGGTGTTAAGCTGGAGCTAGATGATTTCGACAGGATCTCCAGGAAGGTTCCCCTCATAGTTAACATGAAGCCGGGCGGTGAGTATACTATGATGGATCTAGATGGGGTTGGGGGAGTTCCGCTGGTGATGAGGAAGCTACTAGATGCGGGGTTGATACACGGTGATGTTTTAACAGTGACGGGGAAGACTGTTAGAGAGAATCTTGAGAGCTATAGATACCCCAACGTGGATCATAGCCATATTGTGAGAGACCTCTCTAACCCCTTCAAGAAGAGCGGGGGGATAGTGATCCTCAGGGGGAGCCTCGCACCAGAGGGAGCAGTGATCAAGGTAGCGGCTACAAACATAGCCAGGTTTGAGGGAAGGGCAAGGGTCTATGAAGGTGAGGACGAGGCTTTCAAAGGGATTGAGAGGGGGGAGGTGGGAGAAGGCGATGTGGTTGTGATTCGTTATGAAGGCCCCAAGGGAGGGCCTGGGATGCCTGAGATGCTCAGGGTGACTGCAGCCATAGTTGGGGCTGGTCTCGAGAAAGTGGCGATGGTAACTGATGGGAGGTTCAGTGGAGCGACTAGAGGGCCTATGGTTGGCCATGTAGCTCCGGAGGCAGCGGTTGGAGGCCCCATAGCTGTTGTGGAGAACGGTGATAAGATAGTGATAGATGTTGAGAACAGGAGGCTAGATCTAGATGTTCCGGGAGACGAGGTTAGGAGAAGGCTTAGGAACTGGAATCCGAGACCCCCTAGATATAGATCTGGGTTGCTTGCTAAATACGCCTCTCTAGTATCACAGGCGTCGAGAGGTGCCGTGACCCTCCCCACTTCTTAGGATAAATCTTATTTAGACAGATCGTTGTTTTTTATTTCCTCCAACCAAAATACTAGAGATGTGGAAACACCTATGTCGCTGGCTAGGTATGTGGGAATAAGAGTCGCCCAGGCGATCCCAACTCTAGTAGGTGCTATGCTGGTTATGTTTATACTTGTGAGAATACTCCCAGGAGATCCAGCAAGGCTCATAGCAGGCCCCGAGGCTCTTGAGCAGGATGTCCAGAGGATCAGGGAGCAGCTGGGTCTTAACAAGCCTCTATATCTCCAGTTTATAGACTATATGTCATCGATCTTGAGGGGGGATCTGGGGACTTCGATTAAATACGGAACCCCTGTGATCAATGAGATCATGTCCAGGCTTCCATATACAATAGCCCTGGCGCTTGCGGCAGAAGCCATAGCAGTGGCTGTCGCGATCCCTCTAGGCATATACTCAGCGATCAAGCCTAGGTCAAGGGTATCTTACATAGCATCGGTGTTCTCTCTGATAGGCGCATCGGCACCCATATTCTGGATAGGCCTTATATTTATATATATCTTCGCCGTGAACCTCAGGGTGCTCCCATCAAGTGGTGCCGATAGCCCAAGGCATATTATCCTCCCAGCAGTAACCCTGGCTCTCCTGCTAATGGGCAACCTTACCAGAATAACAAGGGCAGCTGTGATGGAGGCTCTTGAGAGCAACCACGTGCTCACAGCGATGTCTAAGGGCCTTGGTGCGAGGGTTATTTTGACGAGGCATGTTCTCAGAAACGCCATGATCCCTATAGTCACTATAATGGGTATACAGGTTGGCGCTCTGCTCGGCGGCGCTGTTATAACAGAGACTGTGTTTGCATGGCCCGGGATAGGATCTCTGCTTATAGATTCTCTATTCTATAGGGACTATCCCCTAGCACAGGGTATAATACTCTTTATAGTGTTTATCTTCATAGTTATAAACATCGTTACAGATGTTCTGTACGCATATATAGATCCAAGGGTGAGGGAGATCCTATGGAGAGCAGGGAGATCCTAAAGAAGATCTATGAGGCTAGGAGGAAAAGGCTTAAGGAGATGTGGGAGGTCTTAAAATCAAATAGAGCTGCATATGTCTCGCTATATATAGTTGGCTTCATGATCTTCATAGCCTTCTTTGGACCCTTAATAGCCCCCTATAACCCCTATGACTTCGACCTCCCGAGGGCTAGGCAGCCGCCGAGCGCTTCACATATATTTGGGACAGACGAGCTTGGTAGAGATATATTCAGCAGGATCATCGTTGGGGCTAGATACACAATAGGGATCTCTGTAGCTTCAGTAGCGCTGGGCGTTATTATAGGGGTGGTTCTGGGGCTCATATCAGGCTATCTAGGGGGTTTGTGGGACACAGTGATCCAGAGGATAGTTGATGTGATGCTAGCTTTCCCAACGGTTCTTCTAGCTATAGCTCTTGTAGCATCTCTTGGCCAGGGTGTTTTGAGCCTCATAATAGCTATAGCGATAAGCACCTTTCCAGTCTACGCTAGGCTTGTGAGGGGCGTTGTTCTACAGATCGTTGGGGAGGACTATATAGCTGCTGCAAAGCTTCTCGGAAAGAGCAGGCTCTATATAATGTTCAGGCATGTTCTCCCAAACTCTATATCTCCTATAGTTGTTCAGGCAACATACTACATGGGGCTCTCGATACTCCTAGCATCAGCCCTAGGTTTTCTTGGCCTCGGGGTGCCTCCCCCAACGCCCGAGTGGGGGGCAATGATAGGGAGTGGTAGGACTTATCTATTCAGCTCGCCCCACATAGTGTTCTTCCCCGGGATCTTCATAATGATCTCTGCCCTGAGCTTCAACCTATTGGGAGACGGGCTGAGAGACGCTCTAGACCCTAGGGCGAGGGCTCTGTATAGGAGGGGGTAGGTTTGGAGAATGTGCTAGAGGTAAAGGATCTAAGGATATACTATGAACTGCCCCAAGGCGTTGTGAGAGCTGTGGATGGTGTTAGCTTTAACGTTAATAAGGGGGAGATCTTGGGGATAGCTGGTGAAAGCGGCTCTGGAAAATCAACGCTTGCACTCGCAATAGCAGGTCTTCTCAGACCCCCTGCAAGGGTTGTCTCTGGGAAGATACTATTCATGGGAACAGATCTCTTGTCTCTCGGCGAGGAGGAGCTCATGGCTATAAGGGGGAAGAGGATCTCCATGGTTTTCCAGGATCCCAGTACGTATCTAAACCCCGTATATACCTCTGGCTTCCAGGTAGCCGAGGTTTATGAAGCCCACAGAGGTGGGGGTTGGAGGAGATATATAGGGGATGTTGCCAAGCTGTTCAAGATGGTCAAGATAGCCGATCCCGAGAGGAGGGTTTATGCATATCCCCACCAGATGAGCGGGGGCATGAAGCAGAGGGTTCTTATATCGATGGCTATTGCCGAGAAACCTGATCTGATAGTTGCTGACGAGCCCACCTCGGCCCTCGACGTTACTATCCAGGCCGAGATTGTGGAGCTTCTCAACGAGATAAGGAGGGAGACGGGGAGCTCCATTATATTTATAACCCATGATCTCGCTCTTCTACTAGAGATAGCCGATAGGGTGATGATCATGTATGCTGGCAAGGTCGCCGAGATTGGAAAAGCTGACGAGATAGCCAGAGACCCCCTGCACCCATATACAAAGGCCCTCCTATCATCGCTCCGTTATGAGAGGAAGAAGAGGCCTCAAGCAATACCGGGATCGATGCCCAGCCTCATATCCCCTCCCCCTGGCTGTAGATTCCACCCCCGATGCGCCTTTGCCTTTGATATGTGCTCAAAAAAAGATCCCGAGCTATACAGGGTCGGATATAGATCTGTTGCCTGCCTCCTCTACGGTGGTGATCATGGGGGAAGTGCTTAGAGTAGAGAGGGTTAGAAAATATTTCCCCGTATCAATTGGCCTTCTAAGCTCTAAGAAATATGTTAGAGCTGTAGATGATGTGGATCTATCTCTATATAAGGACGAGGTTCTAGCGCTCGTGGGTGAGAGCGGCTCTGGCAAAACAACTCTCGGAAGGATCATTGCTGGGCTTCTAAGACCTGACAGCGGTAGGGTTTTCTACAGAGGCTACGATCTATATGGTGAGAAAGGGATCTCTAGAGACGCTAGGCACAAGATCCAGGCTGTTTTCCAGAACCCCGATAGTAGCTTGAACCCGAGGCTACAGATCTTCGATATACTTGGCGAGGCCATAGCTAGTAAGAAGCCGGGTCTATCTAAGGAGCAGATCCTTGAAGAGGCTCTCAGGATCCTCAGACTCGTAGGCCTCTCACAGGATCACGTGTTCAAATACCCCCACGAGCTCTCGGGTGGGGAGAAGCAGAGGGTGGCGATAGCGAGGGCTGTGGCGATGGAGCCCGAGATCCTCGTTGCGGACGAGATAGTCTCTGCCCTAGACGTCTCGGTGAGGGCCCAGATCATGAACCTCATAATGGATCTCAAGGAGAAGTTAAGGCTAAGCATGGTCTTCATAACCCATGACATGGGGCTTATGTGGAGCATCTCAGACAGGGTAGCGATCATGTACCTCGGTAAGATCGTTGAGATAGGGCCCACCGAGAGGATCTTCAAGAGCCCTGGTCATCCCTACACAAAGATGCTCCTATACTCATCACCAACGGTAACATCGGCATTTGCTCACAGAGATCCTCTGTTCAAGGCCAGGGGAGAGCCTCCCAGCCCTATAGATCCTCCAAAGGGATGCAGGTTCATAACGAGATGCCCCATAGCCTCTGAAGAATGCTCTAAGGAGCACCCACCGCTTAGAGCGATATCAAAGGATCACGGGGTCGCATGTATAAAAGCACAGTAGCTTATCTATCAACACTATGATCTTTATTTGATCTTTATCGTTTTTGTGTATAAAGCCACCATAAGCTTTATAATCCTGATTCGCTAACAGTATCTGGGGAAGCTATATGGTGAGAGGTATTTCAAGAATATCCATGATAGCAATAATAATAGCCATAATCCTGATCGGTGTCGCGGCATATGCTATAATATCAACCCAGCAAGTCCCAGCCAGGCAAGGTGTGGTAACACCCGCCACACCCCAGACCCAGCCTGAGGCCTTAACCACGCCACAGACCCCTACGCCGGTCACGGTTAGCAAGAAGGAACTGCTTAAGGTGGCGATAGGAACTGATCTAGACACTGTTGATCCGCATGGCCAGACCACAACAACTGTTTATAATGTCTTAAGACATGTCTATGAGACGCTCCTCTGGTTCGATGAGAAAGGCAATGTTATTCCATGGCTTGCCGAGAGGTGGGAGGCCTCACCAGACGGGCTTGTATATACATTCTATCTCAGGCAGGGCGTTAAGTTCCACGATGGCTCTGAGTTCAACGCAACTGTTGTTAAGGCCAATGTAGATAGGTGGATCGATCCCAGTGTGAGGGTTCCCCTAAGGCTGCAGCTAGGGCCTGTTAAGGGGGCAGAGGTTGTTGATCGATATACAGTTAAGATCTACCTAGAGGAGCCCTTCGCACCATTCCTAAGAGCTGTGGCCAATTATCTCTTGATCACCAGCCTAGATGTTATTAAGAAGTTCGGCAACGCCTCCATCACCGACGTTATTGGAACAGGGCCTTATAAGTTCGCCTCTTGGGAGAAGGGCAAGAGAATCGTTCTCGAGAGGAACAATGACTATTGGGGCCAGAGGCCCCCTATAAAGACTATAGAGTGGAGGGTAATACCAGAGGCATCGACAAGACTGGCAGCCCTATTAGCGGGGGATGTTGATTTCGCATACAATCTACCCCCAACGGATCTTGAGAGGGTTAAGAACGATCCCAAGTTTGCTGTGATCACGCCCACGAGCAATAGGGTCATATTCATCGCGATCCTCAACAAAGGCCCACTAGCAGATCCAAGGGTTAGGCAGGCCCTTAACTATGCAGTCGATAAAAACGCGATCATTGAAGGTGTTCTCTACGGCCTAGGGATCCCTGCAGACTCGCCGGTGCCTCCCCACTTCTTTGGATACGCTAAGATGGATCCCTACCCATATGATCCTCAGAGGGCTAGGAGAATGCTGGAAGAAGCAGGATTCCCATTCGATAAGGAACTCGTATTACTACACCCAACTGGGAGGTATCTTCAGGATAAACAGGTTGCTGAGGCGATCCAGGCCTACCTATCCAGGATAGGCCTTAAAGTTACCCCGAGAACCATGGACTGGCCTAGCTTCGTTGCCGCAATAACAAAGCCTCTTGACCAGAAGGACTACGATCTACTCCTCCTCGGCTGGGGCCCCGGAGTTGCTGACGCCCACTTCACGCTCCACGGCCAGTTCCACTCATTCCAGGCCCCGCCGAAAGGGCTTGCAGCTGCTCATTACAGCAACTCTAGGGTTGATGCTCTTCTTGAGCAGGCTATGAGGGAGCTTGACGAGACTAAGAGGGCTGAGCTCTATAAGCAGGCAATAGAGATCATATGGAAGGATGCACCGTGGATCTTCCTCTATACTCAGAAGTGGTTCTATGCAGCGCCAAAGGATCTCAAGGG
>FWWM01003556.1_pt1 | contig 38415 bp, 37 predicted proteins | sample 2228351 | NCBI WGS metagenome assembly FWWM01 (sample SAMEA103939774, study PRJEB20133) | metagenome
TGGCGTCGCTATGCGCCGCCGTTTTTATTGTTGCCATGGGCTACCAATGGTAGGCGTCGCTATGCGCCGCCGTTTTTAATGTTGCCATGGGCTACCAAGGGTAGGCGTCGCTATGCGCCGCCGGTGGTGCATTTTGTTTCGTACGTTGAAAGATGCCCTCACCGGCCCTGGGGCTACTACCAATGGTGGCGTCGCTATGCGCCGCCGGTGGTGCATTTTGGTTCGTGCGTTGAAAGATGCCCTCACCGGCCCTGGGGCTACTACTACCAATGGTGGCGTCGCTATGCGCCGCCGGTTTTATTGTTGCCTTGGGCTACCAATGGTTGGCGTCGCTAAGCACCGCCGGTGGTGCATTTTGGTTCATGCGTTCAATGATGTCATTGCCGGCCCGTAGGGCCATCTCCCTTGGTAGCTCGAGCGATGGTGGCGTCGCTAAGCGCCGCCGGTGGTGCATTTTGGTTCGTGCGTTGAAAGATGCCCTCACCGGCCCTGGGGCCATCTCCATTGGTTGTCAGGCGACAAAAAAATCTTTCAATCGGAGGGCTACGTCCTCCACCTGTTCCTCCTTCAAACCATTATACACTGGCAGCGAAATTTCATTCTCGTACAGCCGGAAGGTATTCGGGTAGTCCTCCATTTTGTAGCCCATGTTTTTGAAGAGCGTCAGCATAGGCATGGGGATGTAGTGCACATTGGTGCCGATGCCCGCCTCCGCCATTTTTTGGATGAGGGCATCCCGTTCTTTTTCGCCGTAGCCGTCGATTCGCAGCATGTAGAGGTGGCAGGACGATTCACGTTCGGGGCTTTTCATCGGGGGGAGTAGCGCCCAGGGGTGTTTCGAGAAGGCCTCGTTGTACTGTTCCACGATGCGGCGGCGCTCGGGCAGCAGTTCGGTTTCGTACTTGCGGAGTTGGGCCAGGCCGATGGCTGCACAGATGTCGGGCATGTTCACCTTTAGGCCGGGGGCGATGATGTCGTAGCGCCAGCCGCCGGCCTGGTTTTTCTCGAAGGCGCTCTTGGTCTGGCCGTTGAGGGAAAAGATCTTCAGGAAGCGGTACTCGGCTTCGTTGTCGAAGGGGTGGGGGAGGTTGAGCAGCACGGCGCCGCCCTCGCCGGTGGTGACGTTCTTGACCGAGTGGAAGGAAAACACCGTGACATCTGCCTGGGCCGCTGCCCAGCCGCCCCGGTACCTGGCCCCGATGCTGTGGGCCGCATCCGACAGCACCAGCGGCCTGCCCAGGGCTTCCTGCTTTTCGTTGGCGGGTGAGAAGGCCTTGCGTACTTCCCCGCTACTGACCAGTTCCATGATGGCGGCGTAGTCGCAGGGCCAGCCGCCGACGTCCACCGGGATGATGGCCTTGGTGCGGGGCGTGATGGCCCGGGCCAGCGCCTGCGGATCCATGGTGAAGTCGTCCAGCACATCCACCATGACCACCCTGGCTCCGGTGTGCAGGGCACAGAGCGCCGTGGCCGAATAAGTATAAGCCGGCACGATGACCTCGTCACCCGGACCTACGCCGAACCAGCGCAGCACCAGCATGGCCCCGGAGGTCCAGGAATTGACACAGACCGCAGGCAAGCCGTAGTGGTTGCGGAGCTCGGTTTCGAGGGCAGCGACTTTGGGGCCGGAAGTGAGCCAACCGGTGTTGCGCAGCGTGTCGAGCATTTCGGCCTCGACGTCGGTGTCGATCAGTGGCAGTGAAAAGGGGGTTTTCATTCAGTGTTCAGTGTACAGTGTTCAGTGTACAGTGTTCAGTGTACAGTGTTCAGTGTTCAGTGGGCAGATTACTTGGATTTCTTTGCTCCAAATTTTTCTGGATTGCGAATCATGAATCCGAGCAATTTGCCTATTTCGTTGCTTTTTTTGTAGAAGTTTTCAAATAGGATTTTTTCGAGGTACTTACACTTGAACGCAAACTCCAGCCAGACCTGTGTTTCTGAATTTTCTGCATCGGCAATCGATAATTTGCTGATAAAATGGGCTGGATATTGACGTACCCGATAGGCTTCGGCTATGTGTGCGCATACCGACCTCGAACTCCGTCGAATTTGATCGGTAAGCGAATAGGTCTCAACTTTTGGAAAGTCCTTGCTTATTTCAAATATCTCCATCGCCAATTCAAAACTTAGCTGATATACTTTCAACTCCGTATAGTTCATCTCTCAAAGCATGTTTATCCCACCCCCACTGCTTACTGCCCACTGATTACTGATTACTGCCCACTGCTCACTGATTACTGCCCACTGATTACTGATTACTGCTCACTGCGAAACAACCTTCACCATCCCCAAACTGCCATTTCTCTCCTCTCCACGCACCCACCCATTCCGCTCATAGGCCCGAATGGCTTGCGCATTGTCGGCACGCACACTGAGTTGCAATTTTCGAATGCCGTATTCTTCGACGGCACGGCGCTCGAATTCCTTCAGCAATATAGATCCGTAGCCTTTTCCCTGATAGGCCGGATCCACTCCGATCACCACGAGCCCCACTTGTGGCTCTCTTGCCATTTTGGCTTTTTGCTTGGGTGTAAAATGCACCCGCTTTCGAAGACCTAATTTCATCAGAATATTTTTCCAGAGCAGTGGCCATTTGGCCCGCACTTCCGGGTGAAACAATACCCAGGGATGCGTTAGGAAGGCCCACACGGCTTGTCTAAAAGTGTATTGGGCCATTCCGCTGGCAGAGCCGGTTCCGAGGGTGCCGTCGCTGATGATGCCTCCGCAATAGCCGACGCAATTCCCTTTTTCATCTTCTACGTGAAAAATAAAGGTCTTGTCACTGGAAAGGTACCAGGATAGCATGTGCGCTACGTAGCGCTGCCCCAGTGCGGTTGCCAAAGAGTGGGGGAAGGCGGCGCGGTGACAGCGTGCTAGGGCGGGGAGATGGATGTGCTTGGTGGATATTATCACTGCGCTGTTAGCCATTCGTGCAATTTTTCCAGTTGGATGTTTCTATCAAAAACTTCTTTTGCGGATTGTAAGCAGTTTTGACGATATTCCAACAATTCCGATTCGGATAGTTGAGCAATGGATGCTAAGATATTTTTCATGGAATCAAAATCACCAGGTGGGCAGGTCCACCCCACCTGGTATTTTTCAACGATTTTGGCTCCTTCCCCTCCTCCAGCAAACAATACAGGTAAACCGGCGGCCATAGCCTCGTACAACTTGGATGGAACTGCACCATATATCGGCTTGACCAAAGGAATCAATGTGAGGTCGTATTGTACCAGTAAATGGGGAATTTCATCCCGCTTAACCGGATCATGTAACACAATACCTTTAGATGGGTTTTTATTTAAATATTCTTCAATGCTCTTTCTTTCGGCACCATCCCCGTACAAATGCAGTTCAAATTGATCTGGATCGAATTCCAATGCCTTACAAAGAGACAGGATGCCTTGGGCCACTCCCAATAGCCCTGCATAAATGATCTTTAAAGGTTTTAGATATTGCTTATTGGAGGAGACAGGAAATCGAGAAGTTGATACTCCGTTGCGGAACAACCAAGCCCGTTTGGCACCTCGCCGGACCAAGTGGTCCGTTATTTCCTGTGACTGCCCCATGCAGGCATAGGCCCGGCGATAGAGGAATTCTTCCAAGCCTTCCAGCACCCCGTACAGGACGCTGCCCTTTCGAATTGCTCCTAACTCCGCTGCCGATAGCGGCCATATATCAGATACGTCTAAAACAAATCTTGCACCAGCCAGCCTTGAAAGTACCCAACCACTCAATCCTGTCAATAAGGGTGGTGATTCGGCAATCAGCCAGGTGGGACGAAAACGACACAAAAAAAAGACAGCCCACAAAGATGTCAGACTGAATGATAGCATATTGAGAATTCGAGGAAAAGGACGCTTGCTGTTAGAGGCGTAAATCCAATATCTGCGTACAGGAATCCCATCTATTTCCTCTTTCATTGACAGCCGGCCTCTATAATTGGAAAGTATCCTTCCCGTCGGGTAATTTGGTAAGGCTGTAAGTACTGTTACCTCCCATCCTATTTGCTTCAATCCTTTCGCCGTTTCATAAAGGCGGGACTGAGGGGCTCCCATTTCAGGTGGGAAGTATTGAGATAGGATAACCAAGCGTTGAACCTTCATACTTAGAAAATCGCACACAAATGCCCAACAATGCGTTCAGCCGCTCTCCCATCCCAAAAAGGCAGCTCTCCACCTTTTTTCCACTTCCCAGAGAAAAGGCGTTCCAATGCAGGTCCTATGTTGTCAGGATTAGTTCCTATCAATTCATTTGTTCCCAGCGTGACCGTTTCCGGCCGTTCGGTATTGTCTCGAAGTGTCATACATGGTACTTTGAGAACCGAAGTTTCCTCTGTAATTCCACCAGAATCGGTCAATACGGCAAGGGAATGTTTCACCAGAAAAATGAACTCCAAGTAGCCAAGTGGTTCAACCTGGCGTAAGTTGGGATACTCCAAATTCAATTCATTCAGAACCTTCCTGGTCCTGGGATGAACCGGGAAAACGACGGGGACACCCCGGCTGTTAGTCATTATTTCATCCAGATAGGATTTCAAGACGCATGGATCATCCACATTGGCTGGTCTGTGTAAAGTGAGAACGAGGTACTCATTTTCTCTCAAATTCGAGCTGTCCCAAATATTGGGCTTTTTCAAACGAGGCAAATTGTGCAAAAGGGTATCGATCATCGTATTGCCAACCAAAAAAATCCGCTCTTCCTCCACACCTTCTTTCATCAAGTTATCATTGGCATTTTGAGAGGTCGTAAAAAAGTAGTTGCTAATGCTATCGGTAACGATTCGGTTTATTTCTTCTGGCATGCTCCAATCCCCGGATCTGAGCCCTCCTTCCACATGAGCGACTTGCACACTTGCTTTCCTTGCCACAATAGAACAAGCAAGGGTGGAATTGACGTCGCCGACAACAACGACGACATCAGTGGGGTGCTCTCTCAAATACCGCTCGAAACCCACCATGATCGCCGCAGTCTGTTCGGCTTGTGTGCCACCGCCGGCACCAAGATTGGCATCGGGTTCGGGTATGTTCAATTCCTCGAAAAAGCGGGCACTCATGTTCTTGTCGTAATGCTGACCGGTGTGTACGAGGCAATAATCGATGTTTTTTCCTGCAGCCCGCTCCCTCTCGATGGCCCGAATGATTGGAGCGATTTTCATGAAATTAGGCCGGGCCCCTGCGATTAAAGTTATGTGCATTTGCTACTGTTTTATTTCCGAATAAAAGTGCTTGATCTTTCCACTTCCTGGTCTTTCGATGCGATCGACTTCTTTGATTTCGAGTTGCAAACCCGGCTCGAGGTATTCCTCCAGGGTTTTAGATAGTCTTTGCTTGTCTGAATCGGTTAGCGGTCTTTTTGCGTGGATTTGGAATTGCAATTTGTCAATCGCCGTCTGCATGATGATGAATTCTCTGATGGATTCATCTTGTTCCAACAATGTGCGGGAGACGTAATACATGGTAAGTCCCGGTGCAGTTTTTCCAGAAGGCAGTCGCACGAAATCATTGGTTCTGCCTTCCAATGATTCCAACACCTTCCGCCCATCTGGCAAGGTGCGCAACACGCCGATGTCACCGATTTCGTAGCGGATGAAGGGCATGGCTTTGTTGAACAAGGCCGTAATGAGCAATATCCCGGGCTGGCCGTCAGGTACGGGTCGTCCGGAATCATCAACGGCCTCGATGTAGAGCAGTTCTTCACAGAGTCGCCAAAGCCCATCCGGATGTTCGAATGCGATCAGGCCCACTTCTGAGGCCCCGTATTCGTTCACGACCGGCACTCCAAAGCCCGCTTCCAAAACCCGGCGATCTTCCGGTGTGCAAACCTCCGAGGTGACGATACAAAGGCGCAGGGTAGGACAGCGGCCTTTCAAACTGATTCCTTTGTGCTGGCAGTAACGGGCAAAATACACCAGGCTGCTGGTGTAGCCGTAGAGGTAGTGGAAACGCTTTTGGGTAAAACGGGCGATCCAGCGGTCCAGCACCGCATCGCTCAGGTCGAAAACAGGAAAGCGCACCCGGTGCATCAGCAGGTCCTTTGTTTGCTCCACCCATCGGCTTTTGCCCGACAGGGGAATCCCGTAAAAACGAGCCTGCAGGCAACGACTATCGATTCCATGCAGCTTGTACAAATGCATTATTTCGGCCCAAGTCAGCGCATGGCACCATTTGTCTTTGGCGTAGTAAAAGGGATGACCGGATGAACCCGAAGTGTTGCCAACGTATAGCTTGCGCAATGGCATGACATCGCTGATCAGATCTTCCAATGGTTTCTGAAAGTCCGATTTTTTCATTACCGGCACATCCAGCCAGGAGTCGGGAATCTTGCCGCCGAGCTTCTGACGGTAGTGAGGCGTGTGTTCAAAGTGGAATTCCAGCAGGGCCCATTTTTGCCGTGCTCGCCATTCTTCGAACGCCTCCCCGTTCATTTGGCGCAAATGCACATACATCTTGCCGGCCGCATCTACAGGGAAGCCTTGCAGGCGCAACAGCCATTTCATCCTGTCAAACATGATCTGCCGTTTCCAATTTCTTCTTTCCTTCACCCAGTATTTCCAGCCACAACGGCTTCACCCGCTCCCAGGCAAAAGTCTCTGCCTTTTCCCGGGCATTCTTTGAAAGGATGGATGCCAGGCTGGGATCTTCGAGCAATTGCTCCACGGCAGCAATAAATGCATCCTCATCAGCAGGAGGCACCAACAGGCCATCGATGCCATCTTCGATGAGCCAGGGCAGTCCGCCCACGTTTGTGCTTACCACGGGAAAGCCCAGCGCCATGGCTTCCAGCACACTCACCGGCGTGTTGTCGAAATCCGTGGTGTTGATGAAAATGTCGTAATCAGCTGCCAGGGCGATCCATTCGGCTTTGGGCAGCCGGCCGGTAAAGGTGACATGGCCGGCTATCCCCAATTCCACCGCCAGCGACTTGCAACGCGCCATGCTGCCGTCCTTGTTCGGCCCTACCATGCATAGTTGGGCCTCTGGCCAGCGTTTCAGCAGACGGTGTAGCACCCGGATGGCCAATTCCGGCCGGTAGATCCGGTCGAAAGCCCGAACCCACAACAGGCGGGGCCGCAGTTGCTCCCGCCAACGAAAGGGATAGTTCTCGATGGGCAGAAAGTTGGGGATTACCACTGCATCATAACCCTTGCGGGCAAAGGCTTCCTGCAGGTAGCCCGACGGTGCAATCAGGCGCTCCGCCCTGCCGAACAAAAAACGGCTGAGCCAAGGATTACGCTCCTGCCGCTGCGGCAGATTGCCACCGTGCAGCACGCAACCATACCGGATATCCAAGAGCCGACAAAGCAGCGCACAAGCCAGGGCGTAGTAAAAATTGAGGGTGCTATATACGTCGATCACCACCGGCTGCTCGCGGTGGCCATGGCGTACGATGGCCCAGAGCATGTCCAGGAGGCGCAGCACCCGGTTCTGCTTCCCGGATACCAAGTGCAAGTGCAACTCAGGCGGGAAGCGGGGCGCCATGCTCTCGGCGACGCTGGGATAGGCCCCGCCGCGGGAGAGGTGGTTGCCGATGTAGAGAATGGTTTTCATAAAGCTGAATGAGGCCAAGACCAAAAATGAAACCCACCATGGCAAGGCGGGTGGCTGAATGGAGCATGGTGAGAAAGACGAGCATCATAAAGGTTGAGCCAATCAACCTTGATGTAGCCGGACCATCAAAGGACCTTTTCCAAATGAGGAAAATGATCCACAACAAAAATATCAACCCCGGCAGGCCGTGATCGGCAAGCAATCTGGTTTGCTCGGTATGTGCGATGATGTTTGAAACACCATAGTTTGACCGCATGTTGGCCGCATTACCCATTCCAACGCCTAATAATGGATGATCCAGCCAAATCAATAAATCAGATTCGATAATTTCCAATCTGTTAGAGGTTGCCTTGTTGAGGTCAAATTTTTGTACTCCTTCTCTTTCGCCCTTGAACCTTTTGGACAATAAATTGCCTGTCAAATCATCCGTGATGGTAAATAGTGCAAAAGCGATGGTAATTCCGATTAAAAGTCGACCTGCCAGTCGCAAGGCTTTTTTTACGTTGGCAGCATAGGTATATACAAAATAACCGAACAATATGCACATTACCGCAGCCAGTACACCTCCTCGTGAAAATGTGAGCAACGCCCTAAAAAGTAAAAGCCCAAATAGTACCTTGTCCAACCAGCCTAAAAAAAGAGGAGGATACTTGAGCAAGTAATTGATGAAGATAACTGCCATGCCCAATCCAAGCGCAGTAGATACCTGGTTTGGGCCAAATCCGCCACTTGTGGCAAAATTGGAACTCAAACTAAACTGGACCTCTGATAAGGATGGGGAATGCAAAAACAGGTAAACGAGAATAGCCGCAATCGGATACAATATGGCCCTCAATATTTTTTGGAAATGAGGGACACTTACGATTCTGCCACGAAAGTAGAGGCAAGAAAGTGCCAATAATATGGGGCCGCCCACCTGGGAAGTGGCCATTTGCTGCCAGCGCACCATAGACAGATTGGTGGCCAAAACCATTCCCGGCACCAATAGCACGATCATTAAAAGGTATTGCCAGTAGTAGTTTTTTCTTTTTTCTACAACTATACCCGTGAGCAACAACGCTATGCAAGCCAGCTTTCCAAACTCCCAGAACAGCACCGCCTTGCTCATCCGCAACAGCACTTCCAGGCCCACGATGTAGGCCGCTCCCAAATGGGCCATGCCCGTCCTGTTGCGGGTGCGAAGGGTTTGAAAGAAAAACCAAAAGAAGGCGCCAGCGCCCCACCAGGTTCCGAGGAAGCGAAAGTTGGCCAGTGCGACGCCCATCAACGCATGCAAGGCCAGCCACCAGAGCCATTTTCGGCGTTCAGCCATTCAGTATTTCTTCTTTGATTCGCCGGCCATAGCGCTCGAAGGTGAACAATCCGGCCATGTCGTAAGCTTGCCTGGCCATTTGGGCCAGAGGCGCCTTTTCCATCGACCGAAAAGTCTCGCAGAAAAAGGCGGAAAAATCCGTCCCCACCCGCCAAAGCCACCCATTCAACTCATGCTGCACGTAGTGGGGTATGGACGACACATCCGACACAAGGGGAATACAGCCAAAATTGGCCGCTTCGGCCACGACTTTCGGAAAGCCTTCTGAATCGGATGGCAATATGAAAAAGTGACACTGTTCGTACAGGGCGAACACCTGCTCTCGCGGCAAAAAGCCGTGGACGTGGACCGGGATGGGCAAGCTGCGGGCCATGGCTTCAAACTGCTGCCGTTCCGGTCCGTCGCCGACGAAGTGGATCTCGGCAAAATGTTCCGGATGTGGATATGCCCTCAACGCCTCGAGGATGCGGCCCACGCCTTTGGCCGTTTCCAGACGTCCGACGAAACACAGGCGCCAGGGCGGTTGAAATTCTTTTCCAGCCAACACAGCCGCACCGCGCTGCCGATCCTCCTCGGTCAGGCAGGGGTTCTCGAAACTCAAACAGTGGCCCGGCTGTCCCGGCCAGCGGCCGTTGATGGTGACCTTGCTCCACTGCAGCCTGGTCAGGAAAAAACGTTGCCAGCGGTAGCCAGGGGGCGGATTTTCCTGCGCCCAGTTGCCCGCATACTTGAACCAGCCCGGCGTGCCGGAGAACCAGCTCAGCCAAGGGATAAGGTACACTCCAATGCCGGTGGGCGCTCGGAACTGGAAAACATCCGCCTTAGCCAGCGTGGCATGCACTGCCTTTAACACCGACGGAGCCCGGAGCAAAATGCCCAACTTGTCTCGGAGGTGAGGGCCTCCAAACGGGGCCATGGGGACGAAATGAATGCGGTCGGAAGTATAGGGCAGTGCGCTGGGTGGTGGCGGCCCGGGTTGCAAGACGGCCACATGCCAGATTTCTTCGAACACCTCGGCCAGATGGTTAATCTCCGTCACAGTAGGGCCCCAGCCTACGATTGTGCCATCATCGCGTTCGTAGTGCTCGGTATGGGAAATGATGGCGAGTTTCACGAATCGAGTAGTTCCAGATAGCGAGCTACAATTCGATCCCACTCGAATCGCTCCGCCCACAGCCTGGCATTAGCGCTGTATTTCTGATAACTGCTGCATATTTCCTGCAGGGCATCAAGCATTTCAGCAGGATTGTGCGGATCCACAAGCCTTCCGGAATAGCCGTCGGCAATAGCGTCTTCTATGCCGCATTCTTTACTTCCTATGGCAGGCAGGCCACAGGCATTGGCCTCCAGGATGGCAATGCCAAACCCTTCCACATCGCCATCCGATTGATTTTCGCTCAACATGACAAACACATCGGCTCCCTTCAGGGCTTTGACCATTTGTGCATCTTCCAGTGGACCATGAAGAATGACCCTATCTGTAACTCCTGTTTGTCGTAGTGCCTCGTCCAACCGGTCGGTCTTTCTAATCATCCCCACCACGTGGTATTGCAGGCGAGGGAAGCGCTGGAGCAAGGCAGGCATTGCCTTTATCACATTGTGCTGCCCCTTGCGGGGGGAAACGGAGCCAACGGTGATCAGAGCCGGATCGCCGGACAACTTTCCGTTGGGTGGATAATTCAATTTGGCACGCTCGAATCCGTTGGGAACTACTGTCACCGGCAAATCGCCGGTGAGCTGTCTGACCAGATCGGCCGTAAACCTGGAAACGGCGATTCGATGGTGGTAGCGCCTCAAACTCCACCGGCTCAAACGGCGCTGCCAGCCCGAGGGGAAATTGATTTCCGAGCCATGTAGCACAACCGTCCGCCGCAGCGAGGGACGCATCAGGCTAAGCAAAGCGATGAACCAGAGTGGAAACTTGCCGGATGCAATGACACGGATGCTGGAATCTTCCAGAAGATACGTCCGTGATAACAGCCACATCCGATGAAGCACTCCGAAGCGCCCGGAGATTCCCCGACTGGATCGGATGACCGGGAAAGGAGCTTTCTTATCGAAGCGGCGTTCGGCTTCGATGAATTCGTACCGACTGTCCGTGTATACCGCTACCTGCACCCCACGCCCATGCAGGTGGCGCGCCAGGCTCCACGCATGATTGCCGATCCCACCCGGACCCGGGGGGAACTCGGAGGTGAAAATGACGACTTTGCGCGGTTTAGTCATTGGGTAAGGGGGCACGTTGAGGTATGGCGGCAAGTTCGGCAGGGTAAGTCATGCAAGCCGGAAGGAGCAGCAAATGGCATTTTCCCCGATGGGCAATCATCTCCGGTCGATCCATGACCATCGCTTCCTTCATATACCATGGCCGGTAGTTCATGCGATTGCACCAATCGCGCACCAGACGGGCGTTTTCCAGCATGGGCAATTCGGGCGGGCTGTGCATTTCCAACATGATCCAGGGCCGGGCGGCCTCAACCGCACGGGAAGCCCCCTCGAGCACCTTCGCCTCGGCGCCTTCCACATCGATCTTGATGAAATTAGGAAACCAGCCCAACTGTTCGGCCTGTTCATCGATCGTCGTGGTAGGCACATGGATAACACTGCCTGCAGCAGCCGCCGTCTGGGCATGGCCTCGATACATGCTACCGGCGGCACCGGCGCCTACTGTGCAAAAAAGGCACGGTTTCACCCGGTTGGTCGCTCACGAATGCGGTGACAAAGCCACAGCGGGCGGCCAGGTTGTTGTAGATGAGGTTGGTGGCAGCCCGACTCAGGGCGACAGGATTGGGGTCGATGAGCAACATGCGTTCCATCCCTTGCAGGGCTGCCACCAGGGCCGTGAACCCCACATTGGCGCCCACATCGAACAGGCGGCGGCGATGGGCCGAAAGCCAGGCAAACCAGGCATCGTCCTGATCTGGCTCGTTCCTGATCGTGCCGGGCAGGGCTTTCACCCCTTTGCCCAACAGGCGGTAGATTCTCAGTTCCCGGCTGCCACTCGTCCAGTTGGCAAGCCTGCCCGCGGCGAATTTTTTCAAGCGATCGATCATGGTCGGTTAATCTACAGTAGACGTTGAAGGAACCAAGGTGGGGATTTTTGCACCTTGCCGCAGTATATCAGAGGATATGCGCCACGACTGCCACACTTGCCATACCACCAGCGGCAGTAACAAAAGGGTCAGGGGCAGGCCAAGCAACAGCACAAGCGGGCTTCGCTTGTAGCGGTAGGAAATGAGCGAAGGCGGCACCCCCTTGAGCAACAGATAGCGGGCGGCCCGATCGCCGAAGTACTTGCGGCACAGGTAGAGCACACTGGGTACGGGCCGTGGCGCCAGCCAGCTCTTCGGCCGGAAACCGTCCCAGCTCCCCATCTGCCGCAATCCGCCGGTGCCCACCTTCAGGTGCAGGCGCCCGGCGTAAGGGTTGGATACGTTTCTGAAGCCGGCCAAGTAGGCTCTCAATCCGAATTCAGCATCTTCCTGCCTTTGTCTTTCAAATTGTTGATCCAATAACCCTACCGTTTCGAAAACTTGTCGTGTAACTAATACATTTCCGGTGTCTAATTGATCACTCCAACGGAAATAAGAATAGTGGGTTGGTACTTTACCACCAACCAGCGAAATGGACACCCCCGCAGAAATATCTGCATTGAAATAGTCTAAACACTTGATATGATTAGCGATCCAGTCTTGTTCTACCCGAGAGTCATCATCAAAAAGCAAGAAAAAGTTGCCTCTACCCAGACGAATTGCATTATTTCTGGCAAGACAGAGGGCTTTCTCCTCCTGCCGGATGACCTGAAGATCAAGGTTGAAAGCACTGTAAAAATCAGGTTGAAATGGCTCCGACTGGTCCACCACGATGACTTCGAAATTGCGGTAGGTTTGTTTTTCCAGATCGTGCAGCACATCCTCGAGGTAGGGGTAGCGGTTCAGAGTTGGGATGACCACGGTGACCAGCGGCTCTTCACGAAGCAGGGGTGAATCGAAGGCCTGCCAGGCTTGGTCGTGGGGAAACATCCGATCGTAAAGGTTCACCCGCTTCACCCTGCGCTGCGACCAGAAAGCCCGCAGCTCCCGAACGGGATTGTGCCCCGGCAACAGCCGCAGCCCCAGCACATACCAGCTCCACAGGGGATGGAAGTACTTGCGCACGAAGCGGTACTCGTCCTGCAGCGAGGGCCGGATGCCATCTGATGCTAGTGTCTTTGCCGGATCAGTCACGATCAGTCCCCGGTGCCAGGCCTGCCAGGCCGCATCCCATTTCGCCACTTCCCGGCTGGAATACCCTTCGTCGAAATCTACCAGCGCCCGGGCCGTCTCATCCATCCGGTCCCAATCGACGAAATAGGGGATGTCACCCTGGGGGGTGAGGTGGAAGTACCAGGTGGGGGAAAGGTATTGGTGAAAGGTGCAAAATGACATGAGCGAACGGCTTCTACCAGCCACACTTCAATTTTCCTACGGCTTTCTCTATTTGAGCTCGTAGCTTGGGCGACAGAAATACAATGTTTCCGATGAGCATTTGCCTGATTTCAGTCTCATGGTAACCGTACAAATTAAACGGTGTGTAATCTCTTTCAAGAAGGAAGGCCATCAAGTCATGCAAGAGCGGCTGGTTTTCATAAGTTGGAACGAGATTGTATTCGGAAACAATAGCGAGTATTCTTCCACTTCGCAAGAGTTTCTCACACCCTTTGAGCACCTCCAATTCAAACCCCTCTACATCGATCTTTAAGATGGATATATCCTTTCCAGAATCAAAGAAAAGATCATCGAGAGACGTGACAGGGATTGCTACATCATTTAACCGATTCTTCGCGAGATTGCTTTTGTGGTACTCTGTCGGCTCCAGAAAGGATGAAGTCCCTGAATTTCTGTTCACATGAAAGGTCAGAGTGCTTGCTTTTGCCCCTAACCCCTTGTTGTATGTGAAAACCCTTTGCGACTTTTCATATGATGCCTTTAGGGATTCGAATACAAGTGGATTAGGCTCAAACGCATGAATTTCAGCATTCGGGAAACGCTTTTGAAATTGCCATGTCCAATAGCCAATATTGGCGCCCCCATCTATAATTAGAGAAGGCACTACCCCTGCCAAATCAAAAAGAAATTCAATGTCATCGAATTCATTTTTGGTCAATTTTCTGAGCTCATTTCTCAAGCGCATTCTGACACGCCGAGGCCAGTTTTTTCGAAAAATGAATCTCGTGAAAAAGTTCTTGTAATAGCTCATGGCAGTGGTTGTGTTTTTGTGATAGCATGAAATTCTTTAGTGAAAAAACTCCTCAGCGAGAGGCTGTTCAACCAAAAATTTCTCGTGTTTTGCTGTATGACAGGAAAGTTTTCCTTGTTGATCTTTTTGAATTTTTCCAAAGCAGCCTGAGGAAGCCTTCCTATATTTTCAGTTGATGCCATCGCCTCCTTCCAAAAAGACGCCTCCGGCAAAGGCAACAAGCAATCCGTGTCCAGGAACAAGGGTATCCGCCCCATAGCCAGGGTTTCATAGAGCCGCACGGAAAAATTGCCACCACCCCGCACACAGAGGATGAAATCCGAATGCACCATGTTGTCGAAGAACTCCATGGTGGTTTTGCGGTGCTCCGCCTGCGTGCGTACGCCGGCCCGGTATTTCTTGCGCTTGATGAAATTGGTCTCGATGCGATCATCTCGCTCCAGGGCCTCCAGGGCCTGCTGTCGCAACAGGGTGGATGGATAGTAACTCTGTGGATCGTCTTGCGAAAGGTGCAGATGGTAACGCAGGTTTCGCCAGCCGGTGCGCAGGACATCCAGGGCGTATTTTGGCCAAGTCCCCCTGGCCTGTCCACAAAAGCCTACAACCGGTTTCTCCCCTTTTTCCCGCAGGAAAATTTCTTCGCGTCCATACCATCGCTTCAGGGGATCGGCGATGAAGACCGGCATGCCCCGGTGATTTGGCGGCAGTTTCGAGCGATAGCCGCTGCAGCGGTGCACGATCAGAACCTCCAGTTCCGGTACCCGCACACCGAAATCTCCTGCGTTCCAGGAAAAAACGGTCAGCCCTGCCTTTCGGCTGCGCTCGATGAAGGCCAGGGCACGGTTCAGGTGGTCGTGGTAGTGGTAGAAGTTCCAGGCCATGGGTAGAATGGCCACCTGGGCCTGGCGGGGGTTGGTAACGATTTGAAAATCGTCTTTTCCCAACCCGTACATGGCCCGCCGCTCGGCATCGGTGAATCCCGGCGGCTTGCCGATGAAAGGCCGCAGCAGGGGATGCAGATACGTGCGTAGCGCCGATCGGTAGTGGTCGGGGTCAGTGTAGAGGTTAATGGGCATAGAATTCCAAAAACTCTTTTCGCTGCTTTTCCAGGTTGAACTCCCTCCTCACCCGCTCCACCGCCTGTCGGCGAATGCGTTCGTGCTCAGCAGCAGGCATCTGCAGTACTGTTTCGATCTGCCGGGCCAGCAGCTCCGGTCGGCGTTTGGGCACCACCCAGCCGGTGACGCCATGCAGCACGTTCTCCGGCAGTCCCTCGGCATCCGATACGATGCACAGCAGCCCCATGGCCTGGGCCTCGAGGACGGCGTTGCAGAAGCCCTCCTGCACGCTGTACTGCAGGTAGATGTCGGCCTCTTCCATGGCCTTTTTCACTGCATCATGGGGCAGCCGCCCGGCAAAATGGACCCTGTCGGCGATGCCCAGTTGATGGGCAGTAAAACTCAGCCGCTCGTATTCGCTGCCGTCGCCGATGATGGTATAGCGAAAATCCAGGCCCTCGTGGTGTAGCATGGCCAGGGCTTCGAGCGTGTAATCGAGGCCCTTTTGCCAATGGAGACGGGATACAGTCATGATCCGTAATGGATTGTGCAAAATGAGAGACCTATGTTTCGCTGTAAATTTTTGAACATTAATGGCCGGAGGAATCCTGTAAACGGGTATTTGCTTAGGAAGGCCGTGCTTTATGGCAAGTTCAAGTAATCCATTGGATATAGTATGCACTCTATCAACCTGGTTCCATGTTAAATGATAACAACCCGGATTTTTCAATGGGTATATTGATATATCGTGCCCTCTAAGGCTGACTGCCATTTTGGCTCCCATTGCTCTTGCACAATGTTCACGCCTGATTGCCATCGCTACATAGCCGAAATGCAGCCAGTCCAAGCGATGGGGAAGGATGTGACTATTGAGGTAGAGGTTTTCCAGTGTTTCACGCCAAGGGCGACCGGCCTGGCGTTCCAGTTGAACAAAGCGCATGACCCTGCAGGGCGCACGACATGCGAGCCAGAGCAGACGCATGATCAGGATCACGGATTGTATGATGGGGTTTCTATAAACTCTTGGCGCCTGAACGATCCGGCATCCATCAAACGTTTTTACTTTGTGCTTTCCACCTACGAAAAGAATGACCCGATGTCCCCGCTTTTGTAATCCTTGAATTTTCGACCGAAAGAAGGTCTCAGAATATGCCGGGGATTTAGGAAGGACTATACCGATGTTTATGGAATTCAATTATTGAGCTTGATTTTATCATCCTTGATTGAATCGTGGCGCATTACTTTTTCGTATAACTCTATCATTCCTTTTACCATATTTTCCTCTGAATGCTTCAACTCAATTGTTCTTCTGGCTTCGTGCGCAATTCTATTTCGCTCGGTACAGTTTAAGAGACTGAATTTTAATACGACTTCAGCCATCGCTGAAGGCGAGCGAACTGGAACCAGAAAGCCATTTGAACCATCACGAATCACTTCCGCCATGCCCCCACAATCAGTACTAATTACTGGCACTCCCAAAGCCATGGCTTCAAGGACCACATTAGCTATGCCTTCTTCCACTGATGGCAGCAGGAGTAAATGAGAGGATTTGAGCAATTGAATGACTTTTTCATGAGGCATTTTTTTGAGAAGAAGCACATCATTTTCAAGTTCCAGTTGATGAACCTGAAAAATATATTCTTCAGCGCTTCCTCCAACAATTGTGTAATGAAAATCGATCTTGCCCTTCAGTGTCGCCATGGCGTCTATGGCATAGTGAAATCCTTTTTTCCAATGGGGCCTTCCAATTGAAATAATTTTCAATGGTCCTGAGCTTTGGTAAATGTTTGGCTCAAAGCGGTAATGATTGAGATTTAAACCGGAATACACAACGCACAATTTTCCACTGGCTGCACCATATTTTAAAGCTTCCTTGGCAATAGCCGAGGATACCGCATGAAAGCCATCTACAAACGGAAAAAAGCGTAAGTACAATTCTGCGACTTTCGGGTTGGCAATGGGTTCATAGTTGATCTGAGCACCTCTCAAGCTGACAACGAGTTTGATGTCAAACGCCTGTACCCATTGCCATTCTCCTACCCCCTTTACCCATTGAAGGTGAAAAACATCTGGTTTGTACCAAAGTACTGGCAAATATTTGCTTAACAGGTAAAGCTTTATTTTTAAATTATTTTCCTGCACTATGCTCCAAAGCTTTAAAAGCTCCTTTGGATTCACAAAAAAGAATTGAATCAGAAATCGCAGAAGAAAAAGTTTTCTTCCAAATTCTCCCCGCCAGCCACACACACGTACATTAGGCGAATCGTATGACACAGGCCCGACAATTTCTCCAAACAGCCAGACCTCTACACCAGCATCGGCAAGCCCCTCGATGAGGCGCTCGATGAAGGTGGTGGCGGGTATGCGCCCGTTGTGGATGGCGACTTTCATGCAATCAATTTAACCCATTTTGCCGGGCCCACTTCTGCCAGGCGTACAAAATCCAGATGCCCCATTCGTTGCCCCGATCGTGGTCGAGAAAATCCGCCACCGCCTGCTTGAGCGGACGCACATCGAAACATTGCGATCCGTACCAGTCGGATGCCAGCAGCAGGTCGGCCACCTCTTCCCGCAGTTCATGCCGTAGCCAGGCACGGATGGGCACGCCGAAGCCCTTTTTCCGGCGGGTCACGTTGTGGACACCTACTTTTTGCGCCAGGGCTTTCTTGAGCAGCAGCTTGGGCTCTCGGTGGTGCTTGCCCAGCCCTGGACGCAGCCGCCAGGCAAACTCGATGATCCGGCGATCGAGGAAGGGGACGCGCACCTCCAGACTGTTGGCCATGCTGGCCCGATCCACCTTGGTCAGCACCCGCTGCAGATGGGCGTAGAACTCGTTCCAACGCAGAAACTGCAGGGTATCGAAGTGCGTGCGCAACGGCCTGGGGGGGTGATACAGCGCGTGCACGTGCTGCGGAAACGGCGTGCCGTCAAAGGCCCGATCCAGCAGATCACCCGGTTGATGGATGTGTTGCCGCAGGATCCAGGCGTCGGGTTCCTCGAAGGCGCTCACCCCGTAGCTCACCGGCAGCCCCATGCGCCGCACGCCGGCGGCAGCCAGGCGGCGCACGCCCTGTGGCATGCGATACCAGTGCCGGTGCTGCACCGTCTTGAGGAACCGGGGATAGCCCCAGAACAGTTCATCGCCGCCGTCGCCCGAGAGCATCACCTTGTGCTCCCGGGCGGCAATGCGTGAAATCAGGTAGGTGGGCAGGGAACTGTAGTCGCCGAACGGCTCCCCCATCTTTTCGAAGTGGTCGTCAATCACCTCCAGTAAGTCATTCTGGGTGAATGTGCGCACTTCATGTCGTAGGCCGAGCGCTCCAGCATAGCGGCGGGCCGCTTCCGTCTCGTCCATTTCCGGATCATCCACGCCAATCGTATAGGCCACGACGTCGGCTCGAGTCGCCCGGGCATGCGCGGCGACAAGAGGCGAGTCGATGCCACCGGACAGGAACACGGCCACCGGCACATCGGCCACGAGTTGATCCCGCACCACTTCCGAAAATGTGCGGTTGAACAGGTGAACGGCTTCGTCCTCCCACTCATCCAGCTCCGGACGCCCGGCTACCGGAAAGCACAGAAAACGTTTCTTGACCAGACGCTTGTCCTCGAGGGAAAATCGGACGATTTCCCCCGGCTCCACCTGGTAGATATCCCGAAACACGGTCCCCGGCGCTTGCATGTATCCCAGCGCAAAGTAACTCTTCAACTCTTCGGGGATCAGCTCCAGGTCCTGCCGGAAAAGCGGATGCAGGAACACCTGGTTGAACTGGGAAGCAAACACCACGGCTCCATCCCGAACCCCGTAAAACAGCGGCTTGATGCCCGCAAAGTCCCGGGCCAGCCACAGGGTTTGCGTCTTTTCATCCCAGGCAGCGATGGCGAACATACCGTTGAGCCGCTGCACCGTGTCCTCAAAGCCACGTACGGTGAGGGACGCCAGAATGCTCTCCGAGTCGGAGTGGCCTTTGAAGTGGTAATCCAAGCCGGACCTCAATTCCTGGTGGTTGTAAACCTCGCCGTTGAAGACCAGAGTCCAGCGGCCATCGGGGCTCTGCATGGGCTGCCGGCCGGCAGGGGAAAGGTCAAGGATGGCGAGGCGGTTGAAGGCGAGGGTCGTACCGGCATACGCTATCGCATGCTGATCATCCGGACCACGATGACACGACAAGCTTATTAATGCGGAGGCATTCTCAAATTGGCCGTCCAGGGTATATCCGTAAAATCCACACATTCAGATGCTGTTTGCCCGTTTTAGGGCTCGCAAGGTTTTATATGCTGAAACGAGCTTGAACCTTCTGATCTGCTCTCGCAACAATTTCGCGTAATGCACTTTTTGCGCATAATCAAATTCCTCGGGTGTCACCCAGAACAGATATTCCCTCCATTTCTCATTATCCAAAATCCGCAATTTGATTTTTTCTTCCCGACTCCGTTTGTCCCTCATTGTAATGCTTGCTCCGTGGCGTCTGTACACCTTTCCTATCTGCCATGGATTGAGGTGGATCTCTCCATATTGACTCAGCATATACCACATTTGCCGATCTTCGGCTTCACTTTCAAGATATATCGACGGGAACTCCCGGACGAGATTGCGAAAAATAACCCCACCGCCAACCGGATTTCCGACTAACAGATCTTTCGTACGCAAGACCTTGAAAGAATCATCTTGTATCAGTAAGTTAATCCTGTGATCATTTTGAAAATACTGAATAGCATTTATACTATAGATCACAACCTCAGGGTGAGACTCCATATAATCAAGTAGATGCGCAAACACGTAGGGTGAGGCAAAATAGTCGTCACCTGCAATTGGAATGATATACTTCCCCTTGCATGCAAGAACCCCGTTGGCAAAATTCCTTGTAACGCCCTGATTTGTGTCATTAAAGATAGCAGTTACGTGAATGTTGCCTGACAATCGCTTGGTTTCGAGCCAGTCTTTTATGATAGACTTAGTCCCGTCAGTAGAGCAATCTTCTGCGATAATCAACTCAAATGGATCAATATGTTTTTGCAAGCAGATACTATTTAAACACTGATCTATATAATCTTTATTATTATAAGTAATCACCAATACTGATAACAGCATTTCTTTACACATAAATGTTCTGACTGATGAATACTTTCTGTGACTGCCTATGCTACTAATGTTTAATGAATCAGCAATTTCAAAAAGTATTCACAGCGGCCAAGAGGGCCGCTATTGTCTGTAGATCTTTTGAATAATTCTTTTGTTAAAATAATACTTTTTTATTGTCCTTACCATTAGCAAAGCTATCAGATCCTTTCCACTGAACTTCGGAATCAGATCTGCGATATCACTAAATTTGCAATTATCCAAATGAACAGCTCGATTTACTTGCAAAATGATTGCAGCTATCACATCGTCTTTATACTTTGAGTCTAAATGTTTTTTAAGAAAAGCTATTCTGTTTCGATGAAAGATTAGGCGGTTGTTTTTTAAGCTATGCGACAAGCTGGTCGAATTAATTTGCACTTTGCGATAGCTCGAAAGGATGTACTTTCTGAAAATTATTTTGGATTCCCTGAGAAGCCTTAAACAGAGATCGACGTCTTCGGTTAAAATATTATCGTCGTAACCACCAACCTTGCGCACCCAATTCGTCTTGAATAAGGCCCCGATTGCGGGATAATAAAAATTCAAATACCATCTAAATTGATTTTCATTGTCCACTTCCGGTATATTGTATGATTGAAGATAAGATTCATTTTCTATTGTTCCATCTTCGGAAATGACTCTGCAATCCGTCATGATTGCCGAAACATTATTGTCAGATAGCAATAATTCTTTGGCAAGCACTTCTATGAAATTTTTGTCAATTACATCATCACATGCAATAGGCTTGAAAAAATATCCAGCACAAATACCCAGTGCTTCGTTCAAAGTCCAACTCAATCCTCTGTTTTGTTTATGAGGAATAAAAATGCAATCTATATTGTTCTTTTTTATCCAAGACCTTATCACGTCAACTGAATTGTCTTCTGAGCAATCATCTATAATTATTAATTCGGTATTTTTATATGTTTGGGTTGAAATGCTATCTAATGTCTCTTGCACAAAACGTTCGTGATTATAACACACAGCTACTATAGAAACCAATGGATAGTCCTTGTTTGATTTATCCATGGAAAAGCCCATTAATTTTCTCGCAAATTGCCTCAATGCTTTCCTCCCCCATCCCCACCCACAACGGCAGACTCAGACACGTATCCGCCAGCTCTTCAGCGATGGGGAAATCACCTTTCTGGTAGCCCAAATGCGCATACGCCTGCTGCAGATGGGGCGGAACGGGATAGTGAATGAGTGTGCCAATGCCGCGCTGCTTGAGGTAGTCCTGCAGGGCATCGCGATGGCGGGTCCGAATCACGTACAGATGCCACACGTGGGTGGCGTCGGGATGGGTCTCGGGCAGGATGAGATCGCCTACCCCCTGCAACATCTCGGTGTACAAAGCAGCCAGCCGCTGCCGTTCCTGCGTCCATGCATCCAGATATTTGAGCTTGACGGACAGGAAAGCCGCCTGCAGCTCATCCAGGCGCATGTTGTAGCCAACGATTTCGTTTACGTATTTCTGCCGGCTGCCGTAATTGCGTAACATGCGCAATTTTTCCGCGAGGGCATCGTCGTCGGTGGTGACGATGCCGCCATCGCCGAGGGCACCCAGGTTCTTGCCCGGATAAAAGCTGGTGCCGTTGCAGTGGCCAAAGGTGCCGGTTTTCTTGCCTTTCCATTCGGCGCCATGGGCCTGGGCGTTGTCTTCCACCACGAAGAGCCCGTGTTTTTCCGCAATGGCCATGATGCGGTCCATCTCGCAGGCTTGCCCGTACAGATGCACCGGCATGACGGCCCGGGTGCGAGGGGTAATGGCTGCCTCGATCCGATCCGGGTCGATATTGTATGTGCGTGGATCGGGTTCGACCAATACCGGCGTGGCACCTGCATGCGATACGGCCAGCACGGTGGCGATATAGGTGTTGGAGGGTACGATGACTTCATCGCCCGGCCCGATGCCCAGGGCCTTCAAGGACAAGAACAGGGCATCGAGCCCATTGCTGACTCCAACGGCATGGCGGCATCCCAGCCAGGCTGCCCACGAAGTTTCGAATGCCTCCGATTTCTGCCCGAGGATGTACCAGCTGTTGTTGAGGACCTCTTCAAAGGCGGCCTCGAGCTCTTCCCGGATGGGATCGTGTAGGGGGTGAAGGTTGAGAAAGAGGATGTTCATTCACTAATCTCTTTTTGATCGTCCAACCATTTGGCATATCCCAAGCCTTCCCAAGGCATTCCCCTTTCAAATCTGTACGGCCACGGATAATAAGGTTCACCTGTTTCCCTTGATTTGATTTCTCGAACGTCCTTTACCACCTTCGCCGGCATTCCCATTACTAATTTATAATCCTCCACATTTTTAGACACAACGCTTCCAGCACCAATCAAGCAGTGTTTACCAATGACGACTCCCGGTAGCAAGACAGAAAATACAGCAATTTGCGAATAATCACCAACTGTAGGGCCTATGCAAATATTTGATGGAGGGGTCGGATCATTTGTAAACACTACGTAAGGATAAATAAAAACAAAATTTCCTATGGTTGATTTCTGACCAATGTGGACATTGCTATGAAGCCAGCAATAATCCCCGAAATTGCTGTGGCCTTGAATGTCGCATAAGGTACCAACTCTACAATTTTTGCCAAATTTTGTATGTTCTCTAATTGTAACTCTATGCCCGGTAGAAAATCCTTTTCCAAAAACAGATCCAGCATAAATAATTGAAAAACTCCTTATCAAAGAATTATCGCCAATGATGGTCTCCGGGTTTTCATAGGAATCTATGTCTGAATAGTACGAAGCAAGTGGTTCACCGATTACGCAATTGTCCGCAATGACACTATTGTCCCCAATAGTGACATTGTCGTATATGGTTGTGTTGTCACCAATTTTCACATTTTGACCTATTCTTGCCTTTGGACTAATCCATACATTTCGACCATTGAATTTCATGATTGCTTACTTTTTAAAAAAGTTTCATAACTGCGCAAATAATCCGCTTCCCTATACACATCCGATGCCAGCACGAGACAAATGGAGCCGGATGAAAAATTTACGAGTTCACGCCAGATGCCCGGAACGATGAGCAAACCCAGGTATGGGCGATTCAGCGACACCACTTTGCGATTTCGCCCATCGTCGAGGATGACGTCAAAGCTTCCGCTGGCGGCAACCATCAACTGGATGAGTTCCTTATGGGCATGCCCGCCGCGCTGTGCACCACCCGGCACATCATACAGATAATAGACGCGCCGCACGCTAAATGGCAAGTCCACGCCATTATTCAGTGCGGTAATCGACCCCGCTTCAGTCTGGATGCGGGGCAGTTCGTAAACCTGGCAATCCCACACCGTGGTGGTGCGGCTATCCCAGGACGAGGGAACGGAATTCCTCGAAATCCCGGATGTAATCTGCTGCATCGAAGTGATGGCTTGAGAGGTGTAGCGAAAGGGCGTTGGTGGAAAAGTTTTCCATGTGCCTCCAGGTCAAAGGCGGCAGGTACAGGGCATGGTACGAGCGGTTCAAGGAAAACTTCTGATGGGAACCATCGGGATGAGTGATCACCACATCGAAGCTGCCACTCAGTGCGATAATGACTTCTTCCTGGGTGCGGTAGGCGTGCCCACCTCTGGTGAATCCGCCCGGCACGTCGTATGTCCAGAAGACCCGGGCGATCTCGAACGGAAAATGATCCAGGTTTTGAAGAAAGGATAGATTTCCCCTCGGATCATGGATTATGGGGAGCTCAAACAACCAGGGCTGAGTCTTTGATTTCATTACAGTAGCTTGTTTCATATGCAATTTCAGGTCGAAGTAGGCCAGGTAGTTCTCTCACAATATGATCAACATGGTCATTCAAGACTTCGAACGTTATCACAGGTTTAGTACCAAGTAAGTTCTCTTTCATATTCAAGCCAAACCACACTTTCACATTGTAGATCCCTTTGTTCAACAGCCTCGGAGGAATGTGGGCACGTATCCTGTAGCAACCTGGCCTCAATTTATTGCGATCACAAAAAAGCCCGCCATGATGAATCAATTTCACCCCTTCCCCATTTGTCAGTTCAAAACTCATGTCAAGCAGTGCGTTTTCAAATACATAATTAATACACTCACTCTCTATGGTTATGCCAGAACTCACGGTTATCAGGTCGCCCTTGGAGGGCTTTACGGTTAATCTGGTTAATTTAAATCTTTCATCGCCCGGTGCATGACGAATGTCCCATTCAAATGAATCCTGAAGTTTCAAACTCAACGACGAAACGTAATGTCCCACAGCATCATCGACCCCACCCAGAAATTGTATTTTTCCGTGATCCAGTACCATTCCTCGCTTACAGAGACTCCGCACCGCCCCCATATTATGACTCACAAACAACACCGTCCTTCCCGAGCGCGACACGTCTTCCATCTTGCCCAGGCACTTGCGCTGGAACTCCACGTCGCCCACGGCCAGCACCTCGTCGATGATGAGGATCTCAGGATCCAAATGTGCCGCCACGGCAAAGCCCAGGCGCACCTTCATGCCTGAGGAGTAGAATTTTACCGGGGTGTCGATGTACTTTTCTACGCCCGAGAAGTCCACGATCTCGTCCAGCTTGCGGTCTATTTCCTTTTTGGTCATGCCGAGGATGGTGCCGTTCATGTAGATGTTCTCGCGACCGGTGAGCTCGGGATGGAAGCCTGTGCCCACTTCGAGCAGGGCCCCCACGCGGCCGTGTATGGTAATGCGGCCGGTGGTGGGCTCGGTGACGCGGGAGAGGATTTTGAGCAAGGTACTCTTGCCGGCGCCGTTGTGGCCGATGATGCCGAGCACTTCGCCTTCGTTGACAGTGAAATCGATGTCCTTCAAGGCCCAGTGGACGGTAGGATCTTCAGCGCCATCGAAGCGGGTGAGGGAGCGCAGGTTTTTCAGGTTTCTGAACGGCGCCTTCACCATGTCCGCCATTTTTCCGAACAGCGTATCGTGTGATTGCTGCTTCTGGCCGATGCGGTAGGCTTTGGACAGGTTTTCTACGCGTATGATTTCTTTCATCAGGCTACGTCGGCGAATTTGCGTTCGAATTTGTGGAAATAGTAGGTGCCGCCGAAAAATACCAGCAGCGCCACCGCAGCGCCCAGTCCGAACGGAATATAGGGAAAGGGCAAGGTGGGTATAAGTGAAGCCCGGAAGCCTTCGATGACCCCCACCATGGGATTGAGGGCATAGAGCAGCCGGTACTGTTCCGGTATGGCCGACATGGGATACACCACCGGGCAGGCATACATCAGTATCTGGACGAGAAAAGACAGGGCGTGCTTGACATCCCGGTACTGCACTGAGAGGGCCGACAGAAAGGAGCCGATTCCGAGCGAAAACAGCAGCATGACCAGTATGACCACAGGCAGCCAAAGGATGTTGATCGAAGGCATGACCCGGAAATAGATCAGGAAGCCGATCAATACCACAAAGCCGATGAGGAAGTCTAGCATTTTGGAGAAGGCTGCCGACAGCGGCAACACGATGCGAGGGAAATACACCTTGGTGATCATGGAAGCATTTTGCACGACGCTGTTGCTCGATTCGGTCAGGGTATTGGAGAAGTAGTTCCAGATCACCATGCCCGAGAAGCTGAACAGGACGTAGGGCAGCCCATCGGAACCCACTTTCACCAGGTTGCCAAAGATGACCGTAAAAACTAGGGTTGTGAACAATGGCTGGATGACGGCCCAGCTCACCCCCAGCACCGACTGCGCATACCGGGCCTTGATGCCCCGAACCACCAGGAAATACAGCAGGTCCTTGTACCGCACCAACTCCCGCCAGGCCTGCAACTGCCAGTTCTTGTTCGGCTCGATGACGAGGGTGGGGGGCTTGGCCACCTCCTGCTGGATGTTAGTATCTTGGGTGTCTTTTACCATTTTGGGCGTAAATCGTGACTCGTGACTCGTGACGCGTAACTCGTAACTCGTAACTCGTGACTCGTGACGCGTGACTCGTGACGCGTGACTCGTGACTCGTGACGCGTAACTCGTGACGCGTAACTCGTGACGGGTAGTTCGTACCACCCTGCACCTGTTACGTGTCACCCGTTACGCGTTACGAATTAATGTGAGTTGCGGAGTTTTCGGATGAGGCCGAGGAGCATACGGCGGATGCGGTCTAGTTGATCGAATATTTCGGGATTGCCTGGGTAATCGAGTTTTCTGGCTATCAGCAGTTGGGTTTCCAATTCTGCGCAAGATCCCAGTGCTATGTATAAAAACTGGATGAACTCTTTTTTGCCATTTCGGGCAGCTCCTTCAGCTATGTTGCTGGGGATGGAGACGGCACACCTGCGAATCTGGCTGGTCAGCGAAAACAATTCTTCCTTGGGACATTTTTTGGTCAGGCGATATACTTCACTGACCAGCTCCATGGCCACTTTCCAAACATCCAAGTCCCGATGGCTTTGCATCCAAATTGAAAGTTGTAATCCTCCTGTCACGTGTCACGCGTCACGAGTTACGCGTCACGAGTTACGCGTCACGCGTTACGCATCACGTGTTACGCCTTCTCTTCCTCATAATACCCATACCCATACCCATATCCGTACCCGTACCCGTATCCATATCCGTAACCATACCCATAGCCATAGCCCGTTTTCCTGCCGACGTCGTTGACGACGATGGCGGGGTGGGGGAGTTTTTGCTGGGCATAGACATCCTCGATGAATTTGACCATGTTTTTGCGGGTTTCGGCGAAGCGAACCACTATGATGGTGTTGGTGACGTGGGGTGCCAGCAGGAAGGCATCGGTGACGAGGCCTGCGGGCGGGGAGTCGATGAGGATGTAGTCGAAGCGCTCTTTGAGGGCTGAGAGGAGTTCTTCGAGGCGCTGGCCCATGAGGAGTTCGGCGGGGTTGGGCGGCACGGGGCCGCTGCCGATGAACCAGAGGTTTTCGTGTTGGGGCGCTTTCTGGATGATGTCGTCCACTTCAGCCTTGCCGATGAGGTAGTTCGACATGCCGAGGGGCGGCTCGCCCTGGCCGGTGAGGTACTGGCTGAGGCGTGGTTTGCGCAGGTCGAGGCCGAGGAGGACGGTTTTTTTGCCGGAGACGGCCATGGCCATGCCCAGGTTGGCGGTGATGAAGGTCTTGCCTTCGCCGCCGCTGCTGGAGGTGATGAGGGTGACAGGCGGTTTGGCGCCGGCGGTGTAGAACTGGAGGTTGGTGCGCAAGAGGCGGAACATCTCGGCGATGGCGCTGCGGCTGCGGGGTTTTACGACGATGGTTTCATCGCTGCGGCTGTGGGCCACGGCGCCGAGGATGGGCATGGCGGTGATGTTCTTGATGTCTTCTTCGGCGTAGATGCGGTCGTCGAGCATGTCGCGGATGAAGACGAAGCCGGCGGGCAGGGCCAGTCCCAGCAGCAGGCTGATGGCGTAGATGAGCTGGGGTTTGGGAGAGACCGGTGTGCGGTTGGGTCTGGCGGCGTCGATGGTGCGGCTGTTGGCCACAGTGACGGCCAGGGAGAGCAGGGTTTGCTCCCGTTTTTCGAGGAGGTAGAGGTAGAGGTTTTCCTTGATGAACTGCTGGCGCTTGCGTTCGAGGAGTTCCCGCTCTTTGGTGGGCACGGTGCTGATGCGGGCCAGGAGTTCCCGGTTTTTTCGTTCGAGGCTGCTGAGCTGCACTTGGAGCTCTTTGTCCACCTGGGCCAGGTTGGCAGCCAGGCTGTTGCGCAACACGTCGATTTCCTTTTCGAGGCGCACCACGGCGGGGTTGTCGGGGCCGGCGCCCTGGAGCAGGCGGCTGCGCTGCAGCAGGAGTTCGTTGTACTGGGATATGTTCTGGTTGAGGGAGGCGCCAGCTTCGGTGAGGGCGGCGGGCACGAGGCTGAAGCGGTGGCTGGGGTCTTCGAGGTACTGGCGCAGGGAGCCGAGGAGGCTCCGCTGTATTTCGAGGCTGGTGCGTTCCTCGTCGATGCGGTTGATTTCCTGGAGCAGCAGGCTCACATCGGCGCCTGCTTCGGTGGGTATTTCCCGGCTCTTCTTGTAGGCTTCGACGTTGCGTTCCACGTCGGTGAGCTCGTCGGTGATGATGGCGAGGCGTTCGTCGATGAAGCGGAGGGTGTTGCGTCCCACCTGGTTTTTGTCGTCGATGGTAGCCTGGTTGTACACCTCGATGAGGGTGTTGACGATGTCGGCGGCGCGCTGGGGCACTTCGTCGCGCAGGCTGAGCTGGAGCACGCTGCTGTTCCAGGATTCGCCCTGGGGTTCGGCACGCAGCTGGTTGGCGAAGTATTCGGCTACGTTCAGGGGGGGCAGGAATTGCAGGATGTAGTGGCCGGCGTCGGACTTCTGGCTGACGCGGCGGTAGCTGAGGCGGTAGAGGCTGCCGTCGAGGACGAAGTCTTGGCCAAAGCGGAGGATGGTGTCGCGCGATTCGCCGAGTTGCAGGCGGAGGCGCTGGGTGTCGAGCAGTTCGAGGCGGAAGGTGCGGTAGCTGCGTTCGTCGGCGGGCACGAAGGTGTCCACGACGATGGGGGCCTGGTCGCCGTAGAGGATGCTGTTGCGGATGCGCCCCTCGCCTCTGAGCACGATGTGCAGGCCGAGGCGATCGACGACCTGCTGCATGAGGGTGGCGGATTTGAGGATGTAGCGCTCGTTTTCGATGTTGCGGGAGGTGGGAGAGATGCCGAGCTCCTGCAACACCATGCTCTCCTCTGTTATTTTGCCGCTGTTGCCGGAGTCTTTGATCAGCAAGGTGGCCTTCACTTCATAGAGGTAATCGGTGTAGCGCAGGTATATTTTGGCTATGCCCAAGGCGAGCACGACACCGAGGAGGTAGAGCCACCACCAACCCAGGATGTATTTGTGGAAAAACTTCCGCAGGTCGAAGGGTTGCTCTTCGAAGAGGAATGCGTCTTGGGGGATGCCGTTTTGATTGGGATGCACGGTTGTCGGTTGTCGGTTGTCAGTTGTCAGTTGTCAGTTGTCGGTTGTCAGTTGTCAGTTGTTGGTTGTTGGTTGTCGGTTGTCGGTTGTCAGTTGTCGGTTGTCAGTTGTCGGTTGTCGGTTGTCGGTTGTCAGTTGTCGGTTGTCGGTTGTCAGTTGTCAGTTGTCAGTTGTCGGTTGTCGGTTGTCAGTTGTCGGTTGTCAGTTGTCGGTTGTCGGTTGTCAGTTGTCGGTTGTCAGTTGTCAGTTGTCGGTTGTCAGTTGTCAGTTGTCAGTTGTCAGTTGTCGGTTGTCAGGTAAATTCGATTAGCTATTCGTTATTAGGTTTTCCAATTTGAATTTACATACTTGATGAACTTAAAAATCTTTCCAGCTAATGAGTCATATTGAATTCCAAGCTTAATCGCCTGGTCGCTTAATTCAGGATATAGGTGATTGATGTTTTCCAAATGGCTGATGGTTTCTAGTGTACTTGCGCAGGCGTAGTTTAAGAATTTGATGAAGTCAGAATTATAAGACTTTCGACCGTAGCCTTCCACTATGTTCGTAGAAATACTACCGGCTGAACGGCGTAATTGACTTCCAATTTCATATCACTCGTATTTCAGAAGCTGAAGGGAGAATTTATGAGTTTCATAAAACAATGCTTGCGCTTCCTTGTAAATATCCAGTTCTCTATAATCCTTGTATACAGCCATTTAAGAGTCTTGCCCCCAACTGCCAACCGTCAACCGTCATCCTCATCTAGCCAGCGCCAAAATCAGCGCTCCGATGGAGAGGATACCCGAAACGATGGGAAGCCATTCGGCAATCGGGTCCCGGACGGTGGCGGTTTTGGCTTTGATGGGTTCGACGTACACCACGTCGTTTTGTTGCAGGTAGAAATAGGGCGAACGAAACACATCGGGGCTGCGCAGGTCGAGCAATCCGAAGTCTCGCTTGCCATCTTTTTCGCGGATGACCATGACGTGGTCTCTGTCGGAGTAAGGCGTAAAATCGCCTGCCATGCCGATTGCTTCGAGGATGGTGATGCGCTCACCGGACACGGTGAAGGTGGATGGCCGGCCCACTTCGCCGAGCACGGTGACCTTGAAGTTGATGAAGCGAACGTTGACGACCGGGGCGTTGAGATGGCCATCGAGGCGCTGTTGGAGCATGTCGCGCAGCTGGGTGGTGGTCAAGCCGCTGACCTTCAGGCGGCCGAGTACGGGGAAGTCGATGTATCCGTCTGGATCGACCAGATAGCCGAAGAGGGCGGCGTTTTCACCCGACACGTTTAGGCCCTGATTGGACTGGATGAGGTTGTAGGGTGCGGCAGCCACGGGATCTTCGGCGTGGACGCGGATGAACAGCACGTCGTCGGGCTGTATGGTGATGCGCACGAGGTTGTCCACGGGATGGTCTTCCAGCGGCTGGAATTGCTCGCTCTTCCGAAAATTGACCATTTGCGTGTAGGGTACGCAAGAGGCGAATTGGAAGAGGAGGAGGAGGAAGAGGAGAAAGCGCATTTTTGAGGGTTATGGATAGGAGATTATAGGGATTACTTGTCTGCCGCAAGGCAGGTGGGGTTTAGCAGGGCTAACTACGAGCTACGAGCTAAATACCACTCCACGAACTTGCCAATTCCCTCCTCCAGAGGCGTGGCAGGCTGGTAACCGAGGTCGCGGACGAGGTCGGAGACGTCGGCGTAGGTGGCGGGCACGTCGCCGGGTTGGAGGGGTAGCATTTCCATTTTGGCTTTTTTGCCGAGGGCCTTTTCGATGGCGGCGATGAAGTCGAGCAGTTTTACAGGGTTGTTGTTGCCTATGTTGTAGATCTTGTAGGGAGCCTTGGAGGAACCGGGGTCGGGGTTTTTGCCGGACCATTCCGGGTTGCCTCGTGGCGGGTGGTTTATGACCCGGTACACGCCCTCTATGATGTCGTCGATGTAGGTGAAATCGCGCAGCATGTGGCCATGGTTGAATACCTGGATGGGGCGGCCGGCAAGCATGGCCTCCGTGAAGAGGAACAGCGCCATGTCGGGGCGGCCCCAGGGGCCATAGACGGTGAAGAAGCGCAGACCCGTGGTTGGCAGATCGTACAGGTGGCTGTAAGTGTGCGCCATGAGTTCGTTGCTCTTTTTGCTGGCGGCGTAGAGGGACACGGGATGGTCCACGTTGTCGGAAGTGCGGAACGGCATGGACTCGTTGAGGCCATAGACGCTGCTGCTGCTGGCATAGACCAGGTGCCGGATGTCGTGGTGGCGGCAGGCTTCCAGCACGTTGGCGAAGCCGACGATGTTGCTTTGGATGTAGGCCCCGGGGTTGGTGAGGCTGTAGCGCACACCTGCCTGTGCGGCCAGGTTGACCACCACATCGAAATTGCCGAAGGAGAACAACTCGTCCAGGGGCTGTGCGTCTTCGAGGTGCATGCGCACGAAGCGGTAATTGGGGTATTTGTCGCTTTGCACCAGCTCGCCCCAGTTGATCTTTTCCTTCGCAATGCCTGCTTCTGCCAAACGGGCATATTTCAGGTTGACGTCGTAATAATCGTTGATGTTGTCCAACCCGATGACGTCCCAGCCCTCGGCTACCAGGCGGTTGACGAGGTGGAAGCCGATGAAGCCGGCTGCGCCGGTGACGAGAATGCTTTTAGGCATCATCTCTCATTATACGTTCTTCATCCCTGTCCAAACGGGTGTTTTGCCAGTGGCAAAGCTGCCAGTTCATGCCAGGTACCGTGCAGGCCTACCGGTCTGGCTTTGCGGATGTCGTGGACGATCTGGATGGCGGTGGTGGCGTCGTCGAGGCCGAAGCCATTTCCGGCCAATATGTCTTCGTAGCTGCGGGTGTGCAAGTCTGTGAATCCGTCCGAGAATTCGATTTCCTCGCCATCGATAGTGATGGAGCGGTAGGTGCGCTGTCCTTTGGCTTTGACGTCGTCGGGGAGGGTGTCGTAATTGATGCTCAGGAACCAGCGCACGCGGGCCCGGTCCAGTTCGAGGTAGCCCGAGGCCCTGTCGTGGGTGTGGATGTGGACGGTATTTTCCCGCACGCTGCCGAACAACCACGAGAGCATGTCGAAGAAGTGGATGCCGATGTTGGTGGCGATGCCGCCGGATTTTGCCAGGTCGCCCTTCCAGCTGGCGTAGTACCATTTGCCGCGGGAGGTGACATAGGTCAGCTGGATGTCGTGGATGATGCTGGCTGGTTCGTGCAGGATTTTATCCCTCAAGGCCAGCAGGGCAGGGTGGAGTCGCAATTGCAAGATGGTGTAAATGCGTTTCCCCGTTTCTGCCTCGATTTCCCGCAGGGCTTCCACATTCCAGGGGTTCAGGACCAGGGGTTTTTCGCAAATGACGTCGGCACCGATGCGCAGGCCGAAACGGATGTGGGCGTCGTGCAGGTAGTTGGGTGAGCAAACCACGACATAGTCGATTTTGGTTCCTGCCCGCTTTAGTTTTTCCAAGTGGCGGTCGAAGCGCTCGAACTCGGTAAAAAAATCGGCCTCTGGAAAATAGCTGTCGATGACGCCTACCGAATCACTTGGATCATAGGCCGCCACGAGCCGGTTGCCCGTCTCCGCGATGGCTTTCATGTGCCGGGGAGCGATGTAACCGGCGGCTCCGATGAGGGCGAAGGTTTTCAATTTATTGAGGATATGAGGATATGAGGATATGAGGATATGAGGATATGAGGATATGAGGATATGAGGATATGAGGGTTATTCCAAAATATGGTTTTGGAGGATGTATTTTGCGAGCAGTTGGGCCATGAGTTTGCTGCCGTGGGGGTTTAGGTGACAGTCGTCGTAGAAGGCGCTGGAATCGGGTGGCAGGGCGGCAGCGGCATCGAAGCAGGGGATGGCATAAAGAGCCGCCATTTTCTTGGTGATTTCATTCAAGGATTGGAGCTGCTGGTGGAGTTGGTCTTTTGGGTAGCGATAATTTCCCTTGGCATGGAGTCCGTGGCAGGCGCTCAGACGCTGGTCGGTGGTCGTCCAAGTATCGGGATGAGTGACCAACAGGAGATCGATTCCGTGCCCCTTGCAAATGGAAATGAACGTCTTCAGATTGTTCGCAAAATAGCCAGTGTCCAGTGGAGGCATGGGTTTGTCCCACAGGGGTTTTGCCTGCGCACTTTGGGCGGTGTCAAATACCCGGGTCCGCTCGTAAATGGAATACCTATCGTCATGGCGCTGGATGGCGTAATAAATCCGACGGGGGATTTGAAATTCCGTGGCGATGAATTGCCAAAAGGGGATATCCGTTTGGATTTTCGTGGGGGTGTCAAGGTCCAGCCTGTTGTCGTCGATCAACAACCGCGTCTGGTCGTTGAACCCAAGGAAGAGAATGATCATATCCGGTTGTAAATGGACGAGCCGGAGAGCGGTCAATTCGATGTGGTCAACGCTGGCGGCGCCTGCTTTGCCGGCGTTGTACACTTTGACCTTGCGGCCGGGGACGGATTCGAGTAGCGATTCTTGGAGTAGAGCAGGCCAGGCATCTTTGTCATCCAGGAACAAGCATTCAGTGGTGGAGCCTCCCACGGCAAATATTCGATACTCGTCAACAGGTTTGGGGGTTTCGAGGTGGTCGCCCCTCATGCCGACATTATTTGTGGAAAATGTGCCCGGCCATTCGTATTCCTCGAATCCCGGCAAGTTTTCTTCAGAATAAAATTTCACGTTCAAATTCGTGGGGAATTGGAGCCGAATATATCGGATCCTGTTGTTGGCGCTCTTGTACTGCTCATACGGATCTGGCACAGGAAATATCCACAACACGGCTTCGGCGAGCACCAAAGCTGCCAGGAGCGCTACTATTGCGGTGATGAAATTCTTGAGCATGGTTATTTTTCCGGAATATCCGCCGACAGCACCAGTACGGGAATTCCATTTTTCAAAACATAATGATCTCCCGATCCTGGGCAGGTGGCTTTCCCGTTTTCGTCGAAATGCAGGCGCTCGCCGTGGCGGCTCATCCAGCCGATTTGTCGGGCGGGGTTGCCTACGACGAGGGCGAAGGGGGGGACGTCTTTGGTGACGACGGCGCCAGCGCCGATGAAGGCATATTCTCCAATGGTGACGCCGCACACGATGGTGGCGTTGGCACCGATGGTGGCGCCTTTTTTCACCAGCGTTGGCAGGTACTCTGTCTTACGGTTGACGGCGCTGCGCGGATTGATTACATTGGTAAACACCATGGAGGGCCCCAGGAACACATCGTCTTCACAGCTCACTCCCTCGTAAATGGAGACGTTGTTCTGCACCTTGACGTTGTTGCCGAGCCTGACGCCATTGGCCACGAAGACGTTTTGACCGAGGCTGCAATTTTGCCCGATGACGGCTCCAGGCATGACGTGGCAAAAGTGCCATATTTTGGTGCCCTCGCCGATGTGTGCACCTTCGTCAATGATAGCACTAGGATGTACGAAGAAATTGCCTCCGCTCAACGGTTCCGCACTTTTTGATTCTGAAAAAACCGGGTCACAGCCAGTGCCACCCGATCGACTGCATCCTCATCCATCTCAGTGTGTATGGGTATGGAAATCACTGATTTGCACAAGGTTTCGGTTGCTGGCAGCGGTTCTCCCTCCCACCACTGTTCGAACGCCTTTTGCCGGTACAGCGGAAGTGGATAGTAAATGTTGCACGGAATTCCAGCATCCTGCAAATGGACTTTGAGTGCATCCCGCTGCCCGTTTTTTATCCGAAGGGTGTACTGGTGAAAGACGTGGGTGGAGTGGGGGAGTCGGGCAGGAATTTCCAGTCCTTCAATTTTTGAGAAAAATTGGTCGTACTTTTCGGCTGCCCATTGTCTTGCAGCGTTGAATTCATCGAGGTGGCGCAATTTCACCCGGAGGATGGCTGCTTGAAGGGAGTCCAGTCGACTGTTCACTCCGATCAGGTCGTGGTAGTAAGTTTTTTTCTGGCCGTGGTTGGCAATCATTCGAATTTTTTCGGCCAGTGTATCGTCGTTGCAAAATATGGCGCCGCCGTCGCCATAGCATCCGAGGTTTTTCGACGGAAAAAAAGAAGTTGTGCCGATGTGTCCCATGGTGCCGGTATGCTTGACTGAGCCATCCGGAAAAGTATATTTTGCACCAATTGCCTGGGCATTGTCCTCGACTACGTACAGGCCGTGTTTTTCAGCCAATGCCAGGATGGGGGCCATGTCGCAGCTCTGTCCAAAGAGATGCACCGGCACGATGGCCTTCGTTTTTTCTGAAATATGGGGTTCGATGTCTTCGGCCCGGACGTTGAAGGTATGCGGATCGACGTCCACCATGACGGGTTTGAGTCGCAACAGGCCAATCACCTCTGCGGTGGCCACGTAGGTGAACGCCGGCACGATGACCTCATCCCCGGGCTCGAGCTCCAGCGCCATCAGGGCTATTTGCAGGGCGTCGGTGCCATTGGCGCATCCGATGACGTGTCGGATGCCCAGGTACTCGCCCAGTTCCTCCTCAAAAGCCTCCACCTCCGGCCCTTTGATAAACCGCGACGAATCCAGCACCCGATGGATGGCCTCGTCGATCTCGGGTTTGAGTCGCTGGTATTGCGTGGCGAGATCGACCATTTGCAGGGGTTGAGGATATGAGGATTTCCTGTCTGCCGGACAGGCAGGGAGGATATGAGGATTTCCTGTCTGCCGGACAGGCAGGGAGGATATGAGGAATCGAGGATCTGAGGAATCGAGGATATGAGGGTTTGAGGAAGTACCGTATGGGGTTTCTGGTTCAGATACCCTGTCTAATTGGGTGTTTCTGAGGGAATTGAGTTTATTGGCCAATTCTTCCACTTTTTTTCGAAAATCCTCTTCGCTCGCCTTATCGAGGAACCCCAATTCTTTAGCCAGAAGAAACTGGTTAAACAATTCCATTAAACTGCCATAAGCAAGCTGAGAAAAATGCGCCTGATCACGATAGGATTTTCGGGATGTTCCTTCTGCTATATTTGAAGCAATGGAGACTGCCGCCCTGCGCATTTGGGCTTGCAACCCATATTTCTCAGAATCAGGAAGTGCTTCCGTCAATTTATAGACATATTTCGCAATATCCTTTGCCAAATGCCAAACCTCCAATTTTTCAAAGTAAAACGTATATGCCATCTCAAATCCTCAAATCTTCAGTTCCTCAAATCCTCGATTCCTCGATTCCTCGATTCCTCGATTCCTCGAATCTTCAGTTCCTCCCTGCCTGTCCGGCAGACAGGAAATCCTCAGTTCCTCAATTCCTTACCCCACAACCATTCCCGCTCCCACCGTCTCATTGGTTCCTTCGTCGATGAGGATGAGGCTGCCGGTGATGCGGTTGCGGCGGTAGGGATCGACGAAAAGCGGCTGGGTGGTGCGCAAGGTGATGCGGGCAATGTCGTTCATGCCGACGGACTTGTCTTCGAGGTTGCGGTGCAAGGTGTTGACGTCCATTTTATAGAGAATTTCTTTCACCATACAGCGGACGGTGCGGGTGGTGTGCATGAGTAGGTACTTGCCCCGGGGTTGCAGGGGCCGTTCGTTGAACCAGCAGACCATGATGTCGAGGTCTTGGGTGACCCGCGGTTGGTTGTTTTCCCTGACGATCATGTCGCCGCGGCTGAGGTCCAGGTCGTCTTCGAGGAGGATGGTAGCCGACATGGGCGGGAAGATTTCATCCACTTCGCCGTCGGCGGTGTCGATTCGGGCGATGGTGGAGGAGAAGCCCGATGGGAGCAGCAACACCTTGTCGCCTTTTTTGAAAACGCCGCCAGCCACTCTGCCGGCGTAGCCGCGGTAATCGTGGAATTCGTCGGTGTTGGGTCGGATGACGAATTGCACGGGGAAACGGCAATCGATGAGGTTGTGGTCAGAGCCGATGTGGACGTTTTCGAGGTAGTAGAGCAGCGTGGGGCCCTCATACCAGCTCATGTGTTTGCTGCGCTGCACCACATTGTCGCCGTGGAGGGCCGAGATGGGGATGAAGCTTACGTCGTGGACGTCGAGTTTGGTGGCGAAGCTTTCGAAGTCGGCTTTGATGGCGTCATAGACATCTTTGCTGTAATCCACCAGGTCCATTTTGTTGATGCAGATGACCAGGTGGGGAATTTGGAGCAAAGAGGAGATGATGGCATGGCGCCGAGTTTGTTCGATGACGCCGTTGCGTGCATCGATGAGGATGAGGGCGACGTTGGCCGTGCTGGCGCCGGTGACCATGTTGCGGGTGTACTGGATGTGTCCCGGCGTATCGGCAATGATGAACTTTCGGCGTGGCGTGGAGAAATAGCGGTATGCGACGTCGATGGTGATGCCCTGTTCGCGTTCGGCCCGCAAGCCGTCGGTGAGCAGTGCGAGGTTGATGCCGTCTTCGCCGCGTCGTTCCGTAGCTGATTTGACGGCGTCGAGCTGGTCTTCGAAGATGGCTTTGCTGTCGTAGAGGAGGCGGCCAATGAGGGTGCTTTTGCCGTCATCGACGCTGCCGGCGGTGGTGAAGCGAAGCAGTTCTGTATTATGCTGGGTTGTGGAGGTCATTGGAATTTTGCTGAAATATATTCACGGGATTTGCGAATGATTTCCCTGAGCGGGTCAATGGATTTGAATATTTCCTTGTAAAGCTCCTGCGCTTCGTTTGATAGGGCATCATCCAGGTTAATTTTTTGACATTTCTGCCACGACCATTCCAAATGCCCCTCCGCTTCCCGAAGGTAGTCGAGGTTTTGCTGCAAAAACTTCAATTGTATTTGTTGCCTCTGGGTCATCTACAACAATATGCTATCCATCATTGCTAGTTCCTTAAATGTATCTTTATCCTCTCTGGTGAAAGAGGCTATGTCGAGCTTCTGCTCTCCGAATTTCTCCCAGAATTTGGCCTGGATGTCAATTTTTTCCCGCAAACTCAGGCGGCGGTCTGCAATGACGAGTATGTCGATATCACCACCGCGCTGCGCATCATCCACCCTGGACCCGAAAAGCCGCACTTCTGCCCCGGGAAGTATTTCCCTGACGCTGTCCCGTAAAAATTCGGCCTGTTCTTTCGTGATCCTCAAATTGCTTTGTTGAGATTGTTGAAAGCTAAATGCTGCTCAAATCCTCAGATCCTCAGATCCTCAAATCCTCCCTGCCTGTCCGGCAGACAGGAAATCCTCAGATCCTCCCTGCCTGCCTGTCCGTCGGCCAGACGGGTCGGCAGACAGGAAATCCTCAGTTCCTCAGATCCTCAGTTCCTGAGTCCACTGCAAAAACCCCCAATTCATTCTGACAAGCAAACAAAATTTGGTATTTTTCGCGAGCAAAACAGAAGATCCATGTATAA
>FWWM01000855.1_pt1 | contig 38405 bp, 42 predicted proteins | sample 2228351 | NCBI WGS metagenome assembly FWWM01 (sample SAMEA103939774, study PRJEB20133) | metagenome
GTGCCAGGATTGTCAACAACCTCGACGAGCTGTCTGCAAGCGACCTTGGGTTTGCCAAGCTTGTTGAAGAGCGCAAGGTGGAGACTGACAAGTGGGTCTTTGTAGAGGAATGCAAGAACCCCAAATCTGTCTCCATCCTGGTGCGCGGAGGCTCCCAGAGGGTTGTGGACGAGGCCGAGAGGTCGGTGCATGACGCAATCATGGCAGTCAAGGACGTTGTAGAGTACCCCCACATCCTGGTGGGTGGAGGTGCGCCGGAAGCTCTGGTATCACTCAAACTGAGAGAGTGGGCTGCCAGCCTGTCTGGAAGAGAGCAGCTTGCAGCAGAGAAATTTGCAGATGGTATCGAGACCATACCCATAGTCCTTGCAGAGAACGCCGGCATGGACCCGCTTGACACGCAGGTTCAGCTTCGGTCAAAGAGCAGCAGTACTGGCGGCAAGGCTCGTTATGGCATCGACGTCATAAACGGCAAGGTAGCTGATCTCGCTGCAAAGGACATCTATGAGCCGCTTGCCGTCAAGGAGCAGGTCATAAATGCGGCAACTGAGGCGGCGTGCATGATACTGAGGATAGACGATGTCATTGCCGCATCAAAGCCCAAGGACATGCCCAAGCCCGGTGGCAGTGGTGGCGGTGGCATGGGCGGCGGTATGGGCGACATGGACATGTAACTGCAGCAAGAGAATGTCCACCAATTTCTTTTTATTTTTGATGGGGGATGCAACTGCTATGCTTACACAGATCGGTGACGATTTCAATTATATACATCGATAACAGTTTTTCAGGCGATACTGGTCTCTTGATAGAGTCGCCCGATTATGTCCCTCTGGACTATCTGGTTGGACCTTCCCTTACTAGGGTGCCTCTACTTTCTGCAGACGTTGGTAGTGCTATCTTTCCAGTAGGTTCATGCTTGTGAATAAGGTTGAATGCTGTCTTTTTCTCTATATCTGATGACACGACCTGCGGTAAGTGTTGCCTGCCCGTGTCGGTAAACGAATCTGATACCTATTTGTGTGCGGGTGTAACAGCTATCATACCGCGACAGGAATCCGCTGCATTTGGATGCAACCAATATCGTCTCACAGTTACTCACACCATGTGAGTAAGGCATAAATATCTAAGGCTGTCTTCTATTGTCAAGATGACTCGAATCATGTGGAAAGATTGGGATTTTGGTTTTGGAACAAGATGGTTACTTGACAATATCGACAGGGAATGCGAAGAGGCAGAAGAAATGCTGAACAGGATGTTTAGGACTGTTAGTGAGGCTAACCCTGCAGACGCAGTTGTTCACGGTCCCTACTACTATGGTTACCAGATAACCGTAGGCTTTGATGGCAAACCACGTGTAAGGGAATTTGGAAACATCAAGCCAACAACGAGGGGACTAGTTGAACATGGTAAAGTCAGGGAACCTCTAGTTGACACAGTTGTTGACAACAAAGATAATTCTCTGATCATCACCGCAGAGATGCCCGGTGTCACAAAGCAGGACATCAAGGTGAAGGTGTCTCGAGAGTACGTGTCAATACACGCAGAGAAGGATGAAAAGAAGTACCATACAGACATTCCAGTGGATGTAGAACTGGACGATAAATCGGCAAGGGCGACCTACTCAAACGGCATCTTACAGCTCAAAGTAAAGCTGAAGGCAACCTCAAAGCCAAAGGAAACCGAGGTACGGGTTGAGTAAGAGGTGCGGCGCATAAAGTCCTTAAATTTCTTGTCGGGGTGAGAAAATCAAAATGAAAAATCGAAGCAACAACGACAACAATAATGACAGCATTACACTAAAAGTTGCTGAGACTAACCCAAAACTCGTTGGGAGGGGGATGGCATTGATAGACCCAAAAGTCATGGAGGAGATGGGTCTGTCAACAGGTGACGTTATCGAGGTTTCTGGAAAGAAGAAAAGCTACGTGCTACTCTGGTCTAGTCAGAGCGATGACTATGGCAAGGGTGTTATCAGAATAGATGGTTATACCAGAAACAACATTGGAATTGGTATTGATGACAGCGTCATTATCAGAAAAGTGGCAGTAAGGAAGGCAGAGCAGGTGATCCTAGCTCCGACTGAAGAACTCAATATCGTTGGACTGGAAGAATATTTGCCAGAATTGCTTGAAGGACGAGTGGTTGCAAAGGGCGATGTCGTACCGTTGAATATAATGGGAAGGAGGATCGGCTTTGCCGTTACAAGCACAACTCCGTCAGATGGAGCATCGCTTATAGACAGCAGCACAGAATTTGTCATTGGATCAGTACCCAAAACCGCAACAGGGGTTACTCGCGTATCATATGAAGACATTGGAGGCCTGAGAAATGAGGTGCAGAAGGTGCGGGAAATGATAGAATTGCCATTGCGACACCCAGAAATCTTTGAACGTATCGGAATTGAAGCACCAAAAGGCGTACTTCTGCACGGTCCACCTGGGACGGGGAAGACGCTGCTGGCAAAGGCTGTGGCAAACGAGACTAATGCAAACTTTTTTTCCATAGGCGGACCAGAAATAATGAGCAAGTTTTATGGCGAAAGCGAGGAGCGGTTAAGACAGATTTTCAAGGAAGCTGAGGAAAACGCACCATCGATCATATTCATTGATGAAATAGACTCTATTGCTCCAAAGCGCGAAGAAGTCTCCGGGGATGTTGAAAAAAGAGTGGTGTCACAGCTGTTGACTCTGATGGATGGGATAAAGTCAAGGGGAAGGCTAGTAGTTATCGGTGCTACAAACAGGCCTAACGCTATTGACCCCGCTCTGCGCAGACCAGGAAGGTTTGATAGGGAAATTGAAATTGGAATTCCTGATGAACAAGGACGACTTGAAATCCTGCAGATACATACCAGAGGAATGCCTCTGACAGAGGATGTCGATCTTGCTGCAATCGCCAGAGTAACACACGGCTTTGTCGGAGCCGACCTGGAAGCCTTGAGCAAGGAGGCAGCCATGCGTTCCCTTAGGAGAATATTGCCTGAGATCAATCTTGAGGAGCCAAAGATTCCTGCTGAAATATTGAACAAGATCAAGGTCACAAGGCAGAATTTTGAAGAAGCATTGAGGGATGTACAGCCATCTGCCATGAGAGAAGTCTCGGTTCAGAGGCCTAACATAAAATGGGAGGACATCGGTGGTCTCGAGCAGGTAAAGGAGGAGCTTATAGAAGCCATCGAGTGGCCGCTAAAGCATGCAGATCTGTTTACAGAGGCAGACGTGAAGCCGCCAAAAGGAATCTTGCTCTACGGCCCTCCGGGAACAGGAAAAACGATGATTGCCAAGGCAGTTGCCACAACGTCTGAAGCCAATTTCATCAGCATAAAGGGTCCTGAGCTGCTAAGTAAATGGGTTGGCGAATCGGAGAAAGGGGTAAGGGAAGTCTTTAGGAAGGCCCGGCAGGCAGCTCCCTGCGTTGTATTCTTTGACGAGCTGGACGCCATTGCTCCAAGAAGAGGCTCGGAAGGTGACGCGCATGTGACAGAACGTGTGATCAGTCAGATGCTGACCGAGATGGATGGATTGGAGGACTTGAAGGGCGTAGTGGTTATCGGTGCTACAAACAGGCCAGACATCATCGACGAAGCATTGCTAAGGCCTGGGAGGTTTGACAGGATACTCGAAGTTCCAATACCAGACAAAGAGGCAAGGAGGCAGATATTCCGGGTTCATACAAGGAGAAAGCCGCTTGATTCTGATGTCAATCTGGACAAGCTGGTGGAAATGACAGATGGGATGACGGGCGCCGATATCGCCGCTATGGTAAACGCCGCTGCAATGACTGCCATCAAAGAGCATGTCATCAAGAACAAGACAGATAGCAATGAAAAGCTTCGAATCTCTATGAAGCACTTTGAATCTGCACTAGACAAAGTCAAGGTAGGGAGTTCAAGGGGCAGGCCGGCAGCAGGCTGGCAGCAAAAATCCCCAGGGAGCACGTCGCTGGCATAAAGATGACAATGCTGGTGATGATGATTATGATGATGTCCTCCCTGCCACCCACTTCTCTTACTGTCTAGAGATTCAGAGAACCTGAATTGGCACGCGGGAAGGAGAACTCGATAGAAGAAAAAGATGATTGTCTACGACTTGCAAAGGCATATGAATTCATCACAAGGCTCCAAGACCACCAACACGTGCTTGCAGACGGTAGGGTTCAGACAATACCGATCTCAGTCTCAAGGTGTACTGATAGTAGAATGGAATGATCTGTGATTCCCATCGTGTCACTGCGAGCTGCCGAGCAAGCCTCGTAGCCCAAATTCAAAGCAGATAATGATGACTGTCATCTGGAGTAACAACAAGGGATGTTGGCGAAAAGCTTGAATTGGAAAACTGAGTGAATTTGCCTGTGTGTTGCTATGAGTAGCAGCCGCATTGCACACCCTCTTACCGTGATAATTCTTGCAGCTGCAGTGGCAATATCTGTAGGATTTAACATCATTCAGTTTCAAATTTCAAGATCTGTTCAGGACAGTATTTCAGAACTTCAAAATGAGAACCGCCAGCTGAGGGAACAGCTCTTGGCTGCTAGAAGCATTTCTGATGGCTCTTCTGCAGGTTCGACGGTGCAGAACAATACTGATGATGATGGTGGTGGTGGTGAGCAAGAGCCGCCATTGTCACTTTCCGACCCCGCCAGTTCCGGTGCCAAGTCGATAACTGCAGTGGCTGTCAAGACCGTGGCTACCCGCGATGGATTTTTCCAAACAATGCGTTATGAAGGTGCAGTCATGGATATTGTGGTTGAAATAGTGGAGAATGGGCAAGGGAGAGTTCTTGTCAATACAGAAGTTCCAACAGGCGTAGACTTTCAGTCGTCTGCAAAGACTGCAGTTCAGGTTGCGCAGGATATTACTGGTGTAAAGCTGTCATCGAGCGATGTCGTATTCTCAATTACTGCAAAAGGTGATGCGGAGGATCTGCAGGCAGTGGACGGAGGTAGTGCCGGTGCCGCTATGACAATCCTGCTGGTGTCGGAGTTACAGGGAAATTCAAACCTGAACCCGAAAGTGCTCATCACAGGCGCCATTAACCCTGATGGGACCATAGGCGCTGTGGGAGGAATATATGAAAAGGCACAAGCCGCAGGCAGCTATGGTGCAGAACTCTTCTTGGTTCCAAGGGGTCAGGCAACATATCTTTCTGAATCGTGCGAAGAGAGCAGGCAGGGACCTGTGATATATAGGACATGCAGGTCAGAACCAAGGCCCCTTTCTGAGCTTACTGAAGAAAGATTTGGGATGGAGGTAGTTGAAGTGAGTACCGTACGCGAGGCATTGGATCGCTTCACTACAGTGCAGTAGGAGAAAGGTAAACGTTTGGAAACGGCTAGAATGTTTTGTTGTCCTAAATCAATTTTACCGTGTAGAATGCAAGAGATGCTAAAAATGCCGACCTCTGATGGCATCCTTCGATACTAATAACGACGACCCTTGTTGGCAGAAGTCATTTCAAGTTTGTTGGAATTAGCCATTTTGAATGCGCTATTCCGGTGTGGCTTGTAGACAGAATACTGCTATGTGTAGTGCGGCCAGGGATATCGGGATCTTGGGCTTGGCTCAAGTGAAAATATCTCTTTGACCGTGAGAACCCAGACCTTTTTCGGTTTTGTCTGAATGCCAAATTCGCTAAGCCTAGTTTCCGCCTGCGATATCAATTTCTGATCGGTAATGCTTTCCGCACTTCCCTTGAGCTGATATCCTCCCTGTGTGTCCCTGTCAAATATTGCGACAGTGACTCGTGGCCAGGCGTTGATGTTATGGAAGGTCTTGTTTTCAAACGCGTCTGCAAAGAGCAGCTTTTCGTTGTTCAGTATTCCAAGGACATAACGGGGAGAAATATTGGGAATACCGTCGGCACTGACGCTTCCCACGAGGACGATATGGCTCTGCTTTATGATAAGCCGGATGATGTCCTCATCGATCTGGACCAACAGGAATCAAGTTATTGTATGTGGTGCAACGGGTTAAAAATCTTCTATTGCTTTTTTGGGCGCGTGAATGTCTTGTATGACTGGGTCGAACGGCGGCCATTTTTCATCACCGTCCTTTGGCTACAAACAGGGTTGTTCCTTTCAAATCCTTGGGAAATTCATTCAAGAACTTTTCCGCCGTCGTGAGTCACCATAACGTCGCCCTTCTTGTCTCTTATTGTGAGTTCGTATTGCGCTGCAAATTCGTAGTAATATTAAGCTACTATCGGTATTATCATATTTTCAAGAAATATCTCAGTCTCTTTGATTGCTACACAAAGGATCTCCTGTGATTCTATCCATACAAAGATCGAAGCCACCTTTTCGGTGGTATTGGTAAGGGAAGTTGCCGGTATTCTGATGGCAGAGTGCAACTCTGAAATGAGGGTGCCTAGGAATCTTTTTCATCATCGTCTTCGTCATAGCCAAGTTTTTCATCAATCTTTTTTTGCAACTCTTTGTAATGGTTGTATTTTTTTGTCCAACGTGACAACAAGAACCACTGCCTGATGCCTATTCCTATCCAGACCAGAACTGTTACGAGTACGACTGCCTGCACTACTCTGAAAGAAGGGTTGTCGGGCGGTCCACCCCTGTCAAATGGCGGCCCCCTTTCGTCAAACCTGTCGCCGGGGATCGTCTCCCCTAGCACTAGAAAGGTGATGAAATGCGTTAGGGGAACAATGACAACAAATGAAACTATCATGAGTATGAACAACTTCTTCGTCTTGTTCAGCTGATAAACTATCTCATCCATTGCTCTGAAGATGTTTTCTACGGGCTTGTCGTCATTGCTTGTCACTATCTAGACTTCCCCCTGCTCATTATAAGAAATGTAGTAACAATGTTACCTGTAGTAGCAGTAGCCACAACTATCATCGTGACTTTTCTCCCTCTCCTCTTGGGAACAGTACCTCATATGGTTCCAGTATCTCACGAAATACCGCCTTCCCCTTTTCCGAAACCTTGTACTTGATTATCGTCTTGTTGCCCCATGCCTCTTCAAATCTCACTATCAAGTCTTTCTCGACCATGTCATCAATTATGGCCTTGTGTTTGACGTTGTTCAGCCCGCAGTAGCTCATCAGCTTGCTCTGGTTTAGCTCCCCATACTCTGACAGCTTTAGGATCACATCCTTTCTGATGTAAATTCTGTCACGGTATTCGTGGACCAATTTTAACTAGATATCTCAGGTTTGATGGCTGCCGCATGATCGATTGACAATGGAAAATGGTAATAGCCCTTGTAAAGGAAAGGCATGTTTTTTCACTATTATCATAGTATTCGCTTCCTAAAATGGCTTGCCGGCTGAGCTACATTAACTCTGTGGTAACTATGTTACGTCTCAAAGATTGACAAAGGATAAAATAATTTCTGCGATATTCTGTGCATGGCAAATTCAAAATTTGTGGTTGGAGTAGGGCTGTCAGCGACTGCACTTGCCTTAGTCTTGCCCAATCTGGTGGCCGGAATAACGGTGTTGGGTTTGACTCTTGGTATGACGCTCAGCATAACTGCGATAGCAGTGTCTACAGCAGCATTCGCTGTATCGTGGAATCGGAGATCTTACCTCATAGCAGGATTGCTGACAGCAACAGGTGTGATCTACATGATACCTGCTCTAGTGTCTCTGGCAAGCATAAACTTTGCAGTCATTGTATTCCCGGGTCCCATTTTGGGAGTCGTCTTTGGATTGATAATACTCGGGTTCGGCGTTGCAAAAGGGGTTAGGACAGCCAAGGTGATAATCGCACCCGCGAGATAGCCTCAATTTTTTTCTTATTGTTTCTAGATCGAAAATTGCACCATTTTCTTCATGCGCATGAAAAAAACGGTTCGCATATCCCCAAAGTGTGACTGCAAGCGCGCACACGAAATCGCAGCATTTCTCAAGCGCAAAATGCGACAGCGCGATGCATTCTTCAACTGTGAATGTGCTCATCCTGCCAATTAGGCGTATGGCAAGCAGCTACGCAAACACCAAGAATGGAAATGGCTCATTATTTTCGGGTGATCGAATGCATGTCGGGTAACAAAGTTACGTGTCATGGGTCAACAATGGTTAAAATAATTCTCTGGCAAATTTACGTATGTCGACAAATCTACTAAGCAAGAAGGCACTTGTGGTTGCTATCATTGTCGTCGGCGCGGTGTCTGCTATCTTGGTGACATCATCGTACATAGCGCAGGCAGCAGCACAACAGCAACAAGAACAACAGAAAAGAATGATGATGTGGCTGGATGGGAGAGGTGATGTGCCACAGATAAATGGTTCTGTGAGTGTGACGGAAGCAGCAAGTGATTTCATCAATGAAAACGCCAATGTTTCATTTGTTACTGCTGCAGAGGCTGCAGAGGGGCAGGTATCTGATGGAAGGGTATTTGGAGGTCACCTGGGCGTCGTCCAAGGATACCTCGTATACAAATTCTTTGTGGCAAATACCGGAAACCAGACCGGACACATGGTGATAGTTGACGCAGGAAACGGCAACGTGCTCTATACTTCTGAAGGTCATGCATTGGGATCCTTTGGTCCAATGGGTGGTCATTGGGGCGGCCATTTTGGCCATGGAGGATGGCGCGGACCGTGGAAGGGTCACAGCTGGGGAGTGTGGAACTAGCCCCCCTTCTTTCTCCTTTTATTTAGGTGAAGCGCCAGAATATCTATCTCTAGGCAGACCAGCAACGTTCGCCACCTTGCGGTAATTTCTGAAATACGCTATTGACTTTGGATAAGCCTTAACGATCTTTTTGACTTCTGGCTGCATAAGAATGGTCTAAAACGTGGCGTACCTACGACTGTTCTTGCCCTGTTTCTGTGTTTTTCTCTGTCTATGCAGACATCAATGCTACCTTGGCTTCTTCATGCTGGCACTGCTGAATGGACAGTATATCTCTACTATACAATAATATAATGCGTGCAATCTACACACGCCCACATATGCCCGCCAAGAAATGGCTTGACAATCAGGTGTCATTGTCTCCGCTAGAGAATCAGACTGTCGCAGTTATCGGCTACGGTATTCAGGGGCGCGCTCAGGCGTCCAACATGAAGGACTCTGGGATAAATGTCATAGTCGGCCTCAGGAAAGGAGGTGCAACTTGGAAACAGGCTGAGGCTGAGGGCCACAAAGTGATGGAAGTTGGAGAAGCCGCCAAGGCAGCCGACATTATTCACATCTTGATCCCCGACATGGAGCAAGCAGACACTTATGCAAAAGAAATTGCTAATCATATGACTGAAGGTAAAGCACTTTCATTTTCGCATGGAGCTGCGATCCACTGGAAGTGGATAGTTCCTCCACAGAACGTAGATGTCATTATGGTTGCACCAAAAGGTCCTGGCCAACGTGTCCGGGAATTATATCAAGAAGGTTTTGGGACTCCTTCACTTGTAGCTGTCTATCAAGATCATACTGGAAAAGCGTGGGACCGCGTGCTCGCCCTGGCAAAGGCGATAGGCAGTACCCGCCCTGGCGTGTTACAGACAACTTTCAAAGAGGAGGTGGAGACTGACTGGTTTGGCGAGCAGGTGGATCTTTGCGGAGGGGCCCACGCGATGGTGATGAACGCATTTGAGACTCTTGTCGAGGCAGGCTACCAACCAGAAGTCGCATATTTCGAGTGCCTCCACGAGCTAAAGCTGATCGTGGACCTGATCCAAAAGTATGGCATTACGGGTATGTACAACCGCGTCAGCGAAACCGCAAGGTACGGAGGGCTCACCCGCGGACCACGCGTGGTAGACAAGGAAGCGAAGGAAAAGATGAAAGAAGCACTAAAAGAGATCCAGTCAGGCGAATTCGCAGAAGAGTGGGTCAGCACGTACAAGAAGGAAGGCAAGAACTCGTTTGCGCGCTACATGAAGGAGATCGAGAATCACCCGATAGAAAAGGTAGGCAAGGAGATGCGTCGGATGATGTGGCCAGACGCTCCCGAGGTATAGATTGCAAATCTTATAGAGTAATCTGTCATCCGAATTAATCTCCCCCACGTCTCTTTTCTCTTTTCTCTTTTCTCTTTGCTCGGTGTCTGACGGTCGCATAGTGGGCATCATGCCTGCAAAGCAGATTGTGGCCTTGACGTCAATCGGCCCGGTGCGGTGATCCTTTCAATTTTGCTATAGATCTGATTTCAGCACAGCTGTTCAGTCAACCGAACTAGTCGATGCCAACATACTGGAAAGCACTAGAGTACCGAAATATCGCCTGTAAACCTGATATAGAGTTAGAAGGTGGTTGTGGGTTTGTACTTTTCAGCATCAAGGGGCACAGGTCCCCAGATCGCGCCAGGCATTTTGCTTCTGGTATAAAGTTTGCAACCAGTCCGGAATTGGGTACCTGCATGATCTCTTTACCTCGTGTAGGATCGTGGAGGTCACAGCGGAAGGATCGGCCAATAACAATCCGGACAACATTGTTACGAGATTTTTCATTTACTCTACCTTGGCCCGTGCGGACGGCATGGATCAAAAAGGAGGACGACTCATCAATCTTTATATCAAAAACTGATGTCTAGGATTCTGATGAAGATCATTAGCGTGATGCAAGGTATGCCTCCAATGGACAAGGCGGAGGTTGATAGGTTTCTTGAAAGCAAGCTCAACGTCCAGCTGGCCACGATCGATGGAACGGGCGATCCAAACATTCATCCCGTATGGTTTCACTATGACAAAGACACGGGCGATCTCTATGTTACCACGAACAAGATGTCAAAGAAGATGCACAACATCCGCAGTAAGCCAAACGTCTACTTTTCAATCGATGACGAAAACTTTCCGTACAGGGGAGTCAAGGGAAAGGGCACGGCAACTATAGTTGAAGATCCAAAGGTAGTCATGCCCGTTGCAGAGAAGCTTAACCTAAAGTACCTCGGGACGCTGGATCACCCTGTTGCCAAGATGATCATTGAGAATGTGAAAAACGGCACTGAGGTAGTCTTGAAGATAAGGCCCAAGTTCTTTTCAACGTGGGACTTTGGCAAGGCGCAGGCACAAGGTTAGCGCTTGCGCACGTTTTCTGTGATGTGTTTGATTATGACTGGCAGCGGAGTTCCTGGACCGAAGTTGCCTTTGACTCCTTGCTTTTCCAGCTCTTTCCGGTCGCTTTCTGGTATGATACCTCCGCCAACGACCAATATGTCATCTGCTCCCTTTTCCTTGAGCAATCTGGCAACTTTTGGGAAAAGAGTCAGATGCGCACCATTCAGCAGGCTCATCGCCACTACATCAACGTCCTCGTCTATGGCCATATTCGCGACCTGTTCTGGCGTACAGAACAACCCGGAGTAGATCACCTCCATGCCCGCGTCACGAAACGCCCTGCATATCACCAAAGCACCCCTGTCGTGCCCGTCCAGCCCAAGCTTGCTTACCAGTACACGAATTGGCTTTTGACGCTGTTGTTGTTCCTGCTGTGCCGCCATATTACACTTGGGAGATTGGATTTTCCGCTTAAAATATTTATTCAATTCCGATGTGAATCGTCAAGCCTGGAATTTATCGTAAAGTCATAAATAGAAATGTCTCCATACTAACACATGGCCTCACCATCTGAGGAAGTGGAAGAACTCAGGGAAAAAACTGTGAGGGAGCAGATGGACCTTTACAGGCAGCTAAGAGAGCATCTGGTCCATGAAGTTGAAAGGTATCGGAATCTGGGCAATGACAGGCTTGCCAACGTTATCGCTGAATCACTTGAAGAATGAATCCATGGAATCCTGCCTGTCAAGAAGTTCTTGCTAACTGTTAGGCAATTCTGGCACAACGATTTGACGGTCGCCATCTCTTCCTGTCTCGCGAAGAAATCTTCTGGAATGGCAGTGATTGCATTTTCTGAGTTCGGCCGTCCTGCTGGCGTAGATGACATACAGCTCTTATGCCCTGCATTCAATGAACCTTTCTGGCAGGAACAATGTAGCAAGCCACATGATGTCGAAGAAGGAGACAAACCATCCTCCATCGATACTGTCAAGCAGTTCATCATCCAGAACAACAATAACAACAACAGAATACATAATTCAGAGGGCCTGACCTATTTTCTCGTAGCTTTCTCCTCACTTTCCACCTTTCATTCCTTGAAGAATTAATATTGTACACGCTGTAACACCGTGCTGTGCTTCCGATAGTAAAGGGCTTGCTTGCAGGCGAGCGGCGCGCCCTCGCAAGAGCAATATCGATCGTGGATAATGACGAACCGGAATCCCGAGAAATCATCAGGCAGATATTTGGCAAGACCGGCAAGGCTAGGACCGTTGGGTTCACCGGGCCAGGAGGAGCAGGCAAGAGCTCACTTGTTGGCAGGCTTATACCGGAATGCCAAGCACTTGGATACAAAGTGGCAGTGCTTGCAGTAGACCCTACGAGTCCGATAACTGGTGGCGCGATACTTGGCGACAGGGTCAGAATGCAGGGCAACTTGGACAGCAAGGAAGTATTCATGAGGAGCATGGCCTCGAGGGGGGCAGTAGGCGGAGTTTCAAAGTCGCTGAGAAACGCAATAAGGGTCCTTGATGCGGCGGGCTATGACCTAATACTGGTCGAAAGCGTTGGCGCCGGCCAGCTTGAAGTGGAAATAACCAAAGTCGTGGATCTGACTGCAGTGGTTTTCACGCCGCATACGGGCGATAATGTCCAGGCTGTCAAGGCCGGCCTCACGGAAGTGGGCGACATGTATATAGTCAACAAGTCAGACCTTGAAGGCGCAGCAGCACTTTATCGCACAATAGTCGACCTAATAGGAGACACGGAGCGCAAACCAACAGTAGTAAAGGCATCTGCCAAGACGGGCAAGGGAATCCGGGAATTAGCCAAGAGTATTGATAAGTTACTAAAGGAAAAAAGCATTAATTATAAAGAACGGGAAAGAAAGATGCTGGAGGACGAGTTGAGGGACATGGTTTTAGATATAGTCGAGAAAAAGGCTTCGTCAATGCTCTCCGAGAACAAGAAATATTCAGAGTTTGTTGAAAAGCTGGCAAGAAAAGAGGTTGACCCTTACACGGCGGCCGAAGAGCTGAGCACCAGCCTTCTCAGGTGATCATGGTATGGTAGCAACCACCACAAAAAAGCAACAGGAAAACTTCAAGACCGACTCGAACATACCTGTCAAGCGCGTTTACAATAGAAAGGATCTGGCAAAATTTAGAGGCAAGCTTGAAGAAGAACCGGGCAAGTACCCGTTTACGCGCGGCCTCTACCCTAACATGTACCGCGAGCGGCTGTGGACCATGCGCCAGTACAGCGGCTTTGGCAGTGCGGAAGAGACAAACAAGCGCTTCAAGTTCCTTCTTGATCACGGTCAAACCGGATTATCGCTGGCATTTGACCTGCCTACCCAGACGGGCAGGGACTCTGACGACCCTCAGTCCGAAGGCGAAGTCGGCAGAACCGGCGTTGCGATCAGCTCCATAAAGGACATGATGACCTGCTTTGAGGGCATCCCTCTTGACAAGGTCAGCACGTCGATGACAATTAATTCCACTGCATCGACACTCTTGTCGCTCTATATCACTGTCGCAGAGTCTCAGGGCGTGTCGCCAGATAAGCTGCGCGGAACAACACAAAACGATATTCTGAAAGAATACATCGCCCGCAACACCTACATCTACCCTCCCAAGCCCTCAATGCGTCTTATCGGAGACATGATAGAGTTCTGCTCAAAGAAGGTGCCACAGTGGTACCCGATTAGCATCTCTGGCTACCACATGAGGGAAGCTGGCTGTAACGCAGTGCAGGAGCTGGCGTTCACGTTCGCAAACGCGATTGAGTATGTAGAGACCTGCACTGCAAGGGGTATGAAGGTGGACGACTTTGCACCACGTCTTTCTTTCTTTTTCTGCTGTACAATGGAGTTCTTTGAGGAAATCGCGAAATTCAGGGCTGCAAGGCGCATATATGCCAAGATAATGAAGGAACGCTTCCGAGCCAAAGACCCAAAGTCGATGCACCTCCGCTTCCACGTGCAGACATCTGGCGAGTCGCTCACTGCCCAACAGGTTGACAACAACATCGTCAGGGTCACGACTGAAGCTCTTGCAGCGGTGCTTGGCGGCTGCCAGTCGCTCCACACCAACTCTCGCGATGAGGCACTTGCGCTTCCGACTGAAGAGTCTGTCAAGATCGCCCTCCGCACCCAGCAGATAATTGCCAGCGAGACCGGAGTGGTAAAGACCGTCGACCCGATGGCCGGCTCGTACTATGTGGAGTATCTGACAAACATGATAGAGGATGGAGTGAACAAGTACCTCAAGAAGATAGACAGGATGGGCGGAGCAATGGCTGCTGTTGAAAGGGGATTCTTCCAAGAGGAAATCAGGAACAATGCTTATCGACTAAAGAAAGAGATCGACGAGAATAAGCGCATTATTGTTGGCGTCAACAAGTACCAAGATGCACACGATGTAGAGCCAAAGCTCAACAGAATCGACCAGGAGATAGAAAACAGGCAGGTAGCGCGACTGAAGGAGCTAAAGAACACACGTGACAAGACAAAGGTTGATCATGCCTTGTCGCAGCTCCAGTCTGCGGCAGAAAAGGACGAGAACCTGATGCCTCACATAATTAACGCGGTCAAGAACTACAGTACACTCGGAGAGATAAGCGCCACTCTCAGGACGGTCTTTGGAAAGTACGAACCCAAGATATCGTTCTAGCATTGGACAGTTAGTGAATTAGGCAACGCGATCTCTCTGTGCAGGTGACAGTCAAAGGACTGGGATACACATTGTCATAAACTATGCTGCGCACATTCACAGTCCGGAAAGACATCAGCAGAGCAAGTCGGGATCAAATTGCCTCTTGAAGGAAATAGAGTAGAGAATCATATGCGGATGGCTGTCTCAAAACAGAGCGGCAGCCTTTAGGAACATGACAACAGCAACAAAGACCAGAACAATGCCAATAAGCAACTTCAGCGTATTTGCACTAAACCTGTCAGTATATCTTGCACCAATGTAACCGCCTATCATTGCTGTCGAACCCATCGTGCCGAGCACGAGAAAATCTACATTTCCGTTAAACAGGTGACCTGTCAAGCCAGCCGCGCCCACGATCGATGATGTTGCCAAATTAGTTCCAATGGCCACTTTAGGCTCCATCTTTAGGACTTCAATCATTGCTGGCATTCTTATGCTGCCAAGCACTAACCCTACCATACCGCCGAGAAAGCCAACACCAAGGCCAATTGAGGATTCGACTCCAAGGTTCGGTTTGCTAGCCACATTCTGTTGGGTCTTGTCCTTCTTGGAGCTTGTGATAAGCGAGTATGCTTCATAGGATACAATCAATCCGATTATGATAAACAATAAAGTTGCTGGTACTTGTTGTGTCAGCATCGAACCAAGAAAGGCACCCGCTGCGCCTGTTGCCGCCATTACTGCAAAGATTCTAAAATGCACATTGTTCTGTCGAAAGTGCCTGATTGCTGCTGTTATGGCTCCTAAAGTGCTAATACCAATGTTGGTTCCAGCGACCATGGTCGCAGTCGCTCCAGCGCCGCCATCAACCGTGAGAATTAGGGGGAATCGGAGTACTCCGAGAACCAGGCCCAAAAGCCCACCTACAAATCCAATGGCTAAGCCAAGTGAACCAAGAATGATTATCGTGATGAGTTCTATAGGCATGTTCAGACTGTCTGGGCGCTATCAGGAGCAATTCGAACCTATAAAAGCAGATATGGTGAGATCGATGGTCAACCGCTTTTTCCACCAGACTTGTGATTTTAGTTCCGTTGCATTTCGGTTGATATCCGCGTGCCAAAATGACGCCGCTGCAATTTGACTGATGACGCGAATTCGCGTAGGTCGTTCAAATCTGCATTCACTTCGTCAAAGAATTGCACTATATTATTACCTTCTTGAATATACTAACATAACCCTGACTATTGAGACACAAGTTTCTTTTCATGACTGCGATTTCGACAAATATCCTGACAAGAATGACTCCAATTTGTTAAATTGAGAATCTGTTTAATTCGCTCACAGATGACATCTTTACAAGATGGCCCAAATAACAAGAATGGCAAAGGAAACAGTAGAACAACCATTGGACTTTTCGCAACTGTATTCATGCATGTAGCAGCTTCTCTATTTGCAGCGATTGGATCAGCACCAGGCTTTCTTGCTGCAAGTGCGCAATTGCCAGATGACACGCAGCAGCCTTCCACGAGTAACACGACGACGGCATCTCCGGACAACCAAGATCTAACAACTGTGGATCCGATGGAGAAAGCAAAGGAGGCTTCCGGCGCGGTCATTGGAGTCTTGATATTCTATGAGAGGGCCATAGGTGCCACAGGCATAGAACCAGGCAGAATCACAGATCCTGATGCGGTCATCAGAGACGTAACAATATCTGAGATCCCTCTTGGATGAGTGCAGGAAGTATTGACACAAAATGATACCGGCCGCACTACTGATAACACCACACAAGGACTCTTGCAAGGATATATCAATGCTACTGGCACCGACATAGTCAATCCAGGGGACTATTTGGTAGCCAGAGCTCTTGCAGCAAAGGCGATAGAGTTCTTCTCAGAAGCGAGCTCCTCTGAGACCCTAGCTGGGGATGCCTCCGCATTGCAGAGGCTTGCAGAAACGCACCCGCATCTAATCGCCTTGTTGGGTATAGTCGAGGCGAGGGCCCCATACAACTTGGCAGAGGACAGCGCTGCCAGTATCAACAGCAACATTGAGCAGATATTCGGTGTTACTGCAGGAGAAATCGGATAGTAAAGAAGCGGAAAGCAATAGGGCTATTCAGAATCCCTCATTTCTTTTTGTTTGGTCCCACACGGTGATGAAATAGGGAACTGGCAATCCTCAACATCCGCTGATTTGCAGCAGCCCGCTCTTACCATACCACCGCTAGTCGAATTCCGACAGTAGACCCTATCCGTAGAATGTCTGCCAGACCCGTCATTCTTACGTCCACATTGTGTCACTAGCGATATCTTCTTAGCTACAATCTTGATTAAATTAAATAAACTGTCAATCAGAGATAAAGATCTGAAATGAGAGTGGATCATATCGCTATAGCGGTAAATAACGTAGAAGAGGCGCTAAAGAACTACCAAAAGATACTCAACATCGATCATCTGGAAATCGAGGAAGTTCCAAACGAAAAGGTCAAGGTTGCAATGCTGATGCTGCAGGACACCAGAATCGAGCTCATGGAACCAACCGCGCCTGATAGCCCAATTTCAAAGTTCTTGCAGGATCGGGGAGAGGGAATCCACCATATCGCGATCACTGCCGACGACATTGAAAAGGATGTGGCACGGGCCTCTGCCAATGGGATGAAGATGCTTGGCGGTATGCGCACAGGATCATACGGCCGCAGAATCACATTCATACATCCAAAGTCACTCAACGGCGTACTGACTGAATTCTGCGAAGCGCCGCCACATAACGGCAAAAAAGAAGAATAAGCGCCGGTATCTCTTTTTTGTCATTGTTGCACTGCGAAGAGCTTGTACGATCCCTGACTGCAAGCGTCGAGCGAAACTACGCCGACGCGCTGCTGCTCTCAGGCGGGCTTGACAGCAGCATTCTGGCAAGCATACTGCACCCAAACTATTCCGTGGCTTCGGCGTTTGGGATGGACGCACCGGATCTTTCATACGCTCGACGGGTTGCGGAAAAATACAGCAAGAAGCATGTGGAGGTCGTCTTTGACCATAACAGGATGGCCGAGCTGGTAGAGCAGGTGATCCGGATTTTCAAGACTTTTGACCCGATTGAGATCAGGAACTCCGTAGTCGCCCTAGCGGGGATCGAGCAGGCGAAAAGTGACTCTTATTCCAGAGTGATGACCGGCGACGGTGGCGACGAATTGTTTGCCGGCTACAACTATCTCTCCCGTTACTACTCTGATATGGAGAGACTCGACCTAGAACTTCGCCGCCTTTGGGATGTCATGCACTTTTCTTCAAGAAAACTGGGCCAGCATGTAGGTGTTGAAATAGTGACTCCCTTTCTGGACAACGAATTCGTGTCTTTTGCAAAGTCAATCAGCTCTAGTGAAAAGGTAGGGGGCCATGAGGGGAAAAAATGGGGCAAGTTCCTTTTGAGAAAATGCTTTGAGCCGGTGCTGGAGGATCTTGTGTGGAGGCCCAAGCTAGCACAGGAACAGGGAGCAGCAACTGACAATTATCAGAGATATGTTGAAACGATGATAAGCGACCTGACATTTGCAAACAAGGTAAGGATAGCCAAGGAGGAAGATGGCGTCATGATACGGAGCAAAGAGCATCTGCACTACTACGCGATTTTCCGCAGCTATTTTCCGCCGCCAAGAGAAGATGAAAACGACAATGATTGCGAATTGCGCTGTCCTGAGTGCCACGGATGCATGAAACAGGGCGGAAGGTTTTGCAGGACATGTGGTGCATTTCCAGTAACGCCCCTGTCCTCGTCACTACTTTGAATACTTACCGGGTTTTTTCACAAAGATCCTCTTGCAGCCCTCACAGCAGAAGTAGTATGTCTTGCCGTTATGTTCGTGGCTTACTGCCAGCTCTTGGTCCATTTCAATGCCGCATACGGGATCAACAGGCACAACTTCCAACGTTTGGAATATGTATTTAATTTTTTCCAGCATCTTTCTTGGTGCACACGTATGAAATAGGCAAATCATGTTCAAATAACATGCGTTAGCAACACCGTGATTCGCAAGCTTGACGGCGTTCCTGGTACCTGAAACATTCAGAAATGACCACTCTTTTCGAGTCATGCAGCAAAGCACAGCATCATCCAAATTCTGTATTGAGCAGTGTAAAACTGACTCGCTGGTCAGTTAGCCTTATTAAGTGGGCGGCAATTCTATAGGCTGCTCGTATGAATGCAGTAAATCCTAGCGGAGGCGATTCGGTCGTCCTCAAGGTAGAGAACATTACTAAGGTATTTGAGTCGGCGGCCGGCAGAGTCGCCGCTCTTCGCGGTGTAAACCTCTCGATAGTGAAGGGCGAGTTTGTAGCTATCGTTGGCCCGTCGGGCAGTGGCAAGTCTACACTGCTCAACATGATTGGTGCACTTGACAGGCCGACCTCTGGCAAGGTTATCATAAACGGCGTTGATGTCTTTTCGCTTTCAGATGGCGATCTAGCCACCATGCGGAACCACCTTATCGGTTTTATCTTCCAGTCCTACAACCTGATAAATCGGACTACTGTGCTGAAGAACGTAGAACTCCCTGCTTTGCTGGCCGGCATGGAAGGCAGCAAGAGGCGACACAGGGCAATGAAACTTCTTGAAGTGCTTGGTATCAGCAGCAAGGCTGATTTCAAGCCGACTAACCTGAGCGGGGGGCAGCAGCAGAGGGTCGCAATAGCGCGTGCGCTCATAAACGACCCCGCCATAATCCTCGCAGACGAGCCCACCGGCAACCTCGACACAAAGACCGGGAATGAAGTCTTTGACTTGCTCAAGATGCTCTCAAGCAAGTTCAGACGCACCATTGTCATGGTGACTCACAACCCCGAGCTTGCAGAGGCTACTGACAGGGCCATCTTTATTCGCGATGGCATGGTGGAAAAGGAGGTCGCATACCATTGATTAGCAGGACTGTTTTGGCGCTGTTTTTTGCATCTAGTCTGCTCTTGATCCCGGTTGCAGCCGCATATGCACAAAGTGCACCAAGCAGGCAAGACATCATTGAAGCCCACTATAGCGGGCCAGTGTTTCTCGACGCCTACTGGACTTCTGGCTCTAGCTTTGAGGACGGCACAGAAGTAGATGTGGCACCGGGCGACGGCGCTTCCAAGCTGGCAGTCGTGCTGGTAAACAGGGGACCGTCGGACATATCGGGCATTACAGGCACTCTGTCACTGCCGTCGGGCTTCCAAGCTTCCGGCAGGTCGTCAGGAGCCTCTGCTGTGGCAACATTTAACCAGCTAGCCAGGGTGGGGAATCCTTTTGTGCTATTTTTTGACGTAGACGTGATGGACAGTGCAAGAATCGGCGAACACGTGGCTCGATTAAATGTGGAATATTCAAGGTTCTTTGAGACTGGAGTGCCGAGAACTGCACAGATGGATGTCACTTTCCGCGTGACCGGAAAGGCCATAGTCGGCGTAGCCAGCGGGCCTGGCACAGGCGACAATGATAATTCTAACAGCAGCAGCCAGATTGCTGCCGGCAAGTTCGAAAATTTCACGTTCTCTGTCGCAAACATGGGCACGGCCCCGATCACAAATGTGGTTGTTAGGATCCAGTCACCATCCGATTCGCTCAAGATTCTTGGTGACTCGAAATGGACGATCCAAAGAATCGAGCAAGATTCCCAGGTTGACCTGACCACAACAATCTATGCTGCAGAAGCACTGATCGGCAACCCTGCCTCCCTTGATGTGACGGTCGAATATTCCTCTAACGGGCAATCGAACATCGAGACGTTCACGCTAGGGACTTATGTTGCAGGCGAGATCAGCATAAGGGCATATGAGATAGAGATCACCTACATAGGCGGCACTCCCAACATCGTAGGCAATCTGCTCAACGAGGGCAATACTGTTGCGCTCTTTACAACCGTTGAGCTGATGCGCGCAGAAAATTTGGTGTCGAATCTGCCTCCGTCACAGTACCTGGGAGACCTGGAGAAGAATTCTCCTCTCCCATTCAGCATACCGATTGCCGTTGACGGCAACAGCGGCGCAGGCACCTATCCAGTTTCACTGCGGATAACTTACAAGGACAACCTGAGGGATCTCCACATCATGGACATAGATACCGAAGTTCAATTCGTACCGGAGCAGCAGGAAGACACATCTGCTCAAGACAATAGCGCTACAATGCTGATGCCAATCGGAATCGGAGTAGTAGTTGCAGCCGCCATTGGTGGAGCTGCGGCATACCGGCAGAGGAAAAAGTCTGCTCTAAAACTTAGCTTGCAGGCCGGCAAGCAAGATGACATCGAGTCAGTACTTGACAGTCATAAGGGCAACATCGGAAAAGACGATCTTAAATGAATATCCTGCAGGTTTTCTCGCTTTCACTTGACGCCCTGCGCGAAAGAAAAACGAGATCTGCTCTTACTGTGCTCATGGTGGTGGTAGGTAGCGCACTGATGACCGCACTCAACGGGCTTGGAGCAGGCTTTGGTGCATTCATTGACGATCAGTTCAGCCAGCTTGCACCAAACATCATGTTTGTGACCAGCGCGCAGCAAGAAAACACAGGTCCCTTTGGTGGAGGACCACCCCCTGCCCCCAAGATCACTCTCAATGATGCGGTCGTGACCCGGATAAACTCGCTTCCCTTTGTTGATGACGTCATACCGTCATACCAGGCGCGAGTGACTCTCGAGTCAAGGGGAAAGTCGGCGGACGCGACCGTATTTTCCATTGACACTCAAAAGCTCTTTGTCATTGCACCAACTGTCAAGTTCGTCGAAGGCTCGTCCATCAGGCAGAACGACCCGTCGGCCATACTCCTCTCAGACCGTGTGGCCAACCCACCTGGAGAAAGTACTCCATTTGCAGTGGTGGGGCAGAGCCTCAGGGTGACGTATTCGTTTGTGGATCCGGATACGGGCAGGCAGGAGGAAAATTCAAAGAGCTTTGTGGTTAGCGCAATAATGGAACCGACTGGCAACCCGACCATCGATAACGCAGTTGTGTTCAACAGGATCACCGGTAATGCTCTGCTTGAAAAAGCGGGCAGGTATGACGCGCTGTTGGTTGCAGCAGAGTCTGGCGAGTACGTCGAAGTGGTGGAGGAAGAGATAAGGAAGCTTTATGGCAATAACATTGGAATCACCACGGCTACTGCCATCCTAGAGACCATCCAGGAATTCACCACTGGTTTTACCTCATTCATACTTAGTATCGCGCTTGTTGCCCTGCTCGTCGGCGGTGTAGGCATTATTACCACGCTTTATACTTCGGTGATGGAGAGAATCAGGGAAATCGGGACAATGAAGGCGATCGGCGCCCAGAACAGCTTCATACTTTCGCTCTTTCTGTCAGAAGCGGTAATGATTGGCATGTTTGGAGCGACCCTTGGCCTGCTGCTTGGGATCGCGGGTGGGTATGTTCTGATAGCAGGGTTTGCCTGGCAGGATCCTGGTTCTTCTGGGCTTACTCCTGTCTTCCTGCCAGCCGACCTTGCAAGCGTATGGGTGCTTTCTGTAGGGCTATCTGTGATTGCTGGCAGCTATCCCGCATGGAAGGCGTCAAGGTTGCCACCTATCATGGCCCTCCGAAGAGAGTAGTACTGATTGGATGTTGTAATACTGTGACCCTGGAATTCTTTTCGCTTCCTCTCCCTTATCTGGACTCTTCGCTGGCCAACACGCAGGGTCATTAGCGCTGACAAACAGGGGCAAGCTTGTTCTGACAAGAGTGGTTGAACTAGTAACAAGTTATTATTCGCCACACCAAAATGGCGATGCTGATACTAATAACAAAAAGAGAAGAAAAGAAAAGGAAAAAGGAGGAGTATGTCAGGCGTACCTATTCAGAAACGCTAGTGTCTTTTTCCATGCATCAGCAGCTTCTTCTGGTGCATAATTGCCGCCAGATGGGTTTGCGAAAGCGTGACCCACTCCTTCATAGATGTGGATCATGTTTGTGATATTGTTTGCATTCAGCGCGGCTTCGAACTGGTTTACTGTATCTACCGGGATCGACTGGTCTTCAGAGCCAAATATGCCCAGAACGGGCCATTGGATTTTCGCCAGCTCTGTCTGATCTGTAACCAGATTGCCATAGTAAATGACCGTCGCAGATAGGGGCGTTTCAGTGTTGAGGGCGAGCTGCAACGATTGTCCGCCACCAAAGCACCATCCCAGTGATGCGATTCTTGAGCTGTTAACATTTGGCAGCGACGCCATGTATTTAACAGCGGCATTAAGATTGTTGATAGCTTCCTCGGGATTGTTTCTGACCGAGCTGGAAAGCTCCCTTGCTCTGTCAGGTACGGATGCAACCTCTCCATTGTAGAGGTCCGCTGCAAGTACGACGTAACCTTCTGCTGCCAGCTTGTCGGCAGCATCCTTGATATGTTGATTCACCCCCCACCACTCATGAATTACTACTATCGCCGGTAGATTGTTGGCTTGACCCCGCGGCTGCACCAAATACCCGATCGCGTTGCCGTAATAGTTGACATCCTCTCTTTCCAGCACGACGAGTGTTGTCGCATTGCCCCTTGGAGTCTCGCTTGTCGACCCGTCGCCCCTCGACCTCTCTTCATGCAAATTGGTCGTAGCGGCGACCCTCGAACTCTCTGTTAGCGTTCCATAGACTGGGTTATGGCCAAAGTGTGCGTCTATCTTGTCAGGACCTATCAACATTGCCACCGCGGCACCATTCATTATCTTGATGGTGAGCGGTACTCCTGATACCGGGCCGTCCCTTATTGTGACGGTCGCCGTTCCATCAAAGACAAGTGTGGTATTGCCTTCCCTCGAGACGTTGGTCAGCGTAAAGTTGGTTATGCTGTGCCTGTGCATTGCAGTCCCGTCAATTCCGACCATCGAGATCCTGATCACCAGATGTGCTGATGGCAAGTTCGACTCGGTCGAACCCGGCCTTAAACGCAATGTCCAGTACCCTGACTCGATCCACGTGGGATTGCCATCATCGTCAAGCTGGACGTTGGCAATCGAGCCTGTTAGTATCATAGGGCTTCTGATGTGCATAGTCGTTGTCTGCTGCATTTGCGACATCTGTTGTGCATGGCTGCTGTTACTTCCAGTCATTGGAACGACAAGGAGGATCGTTGCCAGCAGCAATACTGTAAGAATTGTTGTACGCAAATTCATGATCTTTTGTTGAGATGATGATCGTTAAAAAATTTTGTAGTTTGAAGTGCTAGTGGAAAATACCATAAAAATTCTCCTGAAGTTAAAGGACAAAAAAAGAGAAAAAGCGGGTGTCTGGCCCACAATTGACCAGACCCTGTGAGTCGAAACCGTTCTTCCCTTTTATGGGATGGACCTGCTGTACAGCTTGCCTTCGAGCGCTAGCTTGTACATCTCGGCTACATACGGGTTCTTCGCAGGTGTTTCTGCACCAAGCTCAACCAGCCTAGCGTACACTCTGACTACGTATGCCAGAGCGCCCATGAATGCCACGACGACACCCATGTTGAACATCCAGTGGTTGGGTACGGCGAATATCTCTTCGACGAACCAGAAGTGCCACAGCTCGTTGACACCGATCGTGAACATCGTGGCTAGGTAGCCAATGATGGTGATCTTAAGACCGGTGTTCATAGAGTTGCCAGGTCCGCGAAGTATGGGTACTCTCCTGTCGTACATTGCGACAAAGCCCCATCCAAGCGGGAGAGCTACGAAGTGGCTGTATAGCCACCAGTGAGCTGGCGTGAATGCGGAGTCTCTGATGGTTGTCTGGTGCAGTGAGCCGTCGACAAAGTTGTCGACCTCTACTGAGGCTGCGATTGAACCCAGCATGATGACCATGATGTAGATCTTTTTCAATCTCTGGATCTCGACTTCCTTTGGTATCAGTGCTGGCATTTGTGCCATTTTTCAATCACCTCGTGAAGGAGACTTCGTTAGCTGTCGATATATCTGTATTCGATCGTATTCGGGATCAAGATATGTTCATTATATCCTTATCATCAGGATAAAGGAAGAATTCACATAATAATTGATGGACAACTTGCGATTTCTATAACACTCAATAGCTAATCATCTACGCACATCAAGACTGTTAATCAACGAGAATTAGTGACATTTTGAATATAGACTGTTGGTTCAGATCTGAAAGCTAGTCCTTGGTGAAAGCATTTGCTGGCGGTAAAAAGGAATTGATTGCCTGCTCCCGATTCAATTTTTTTATTCATATTTTGTGTCCATAATACTCAAAGCTAACAAGGCATCGAAGTGCATAACAGTGAAGACGGGGCAGTATTCTACAGGGTAGACGTTGTCTGTTGCTCGAAAGCCGGTCACCCAATTGGGGCCGGCAAGTAGGGCGCGTTTCTTGTTCTTCTGTGCAAAAAGTTCTTGCTTCCAATATAGAACAAGAAATATTCATCAAGAGATACTTTACCCTCATGATCTAGTTTCCCAATGGGCTTATTGAATGAAATTGCGACTAGATGCAACAAGACCAATCTACTTTCAACTAACACCCCTCAAGCCTGTGAAGGGCTATCGACGTTCTTTCCTGATCACCTGATTCCTGCCTACCATCATCGTAGAGGTCCTAGACTGTGTCAGCTGCAACTCGCAATACAGAGACAGTCTTCATATCCCTCTGGTGCTGCTGCTCCTCTCTATAATCTTCTTCATTAGCTCTCTGTCGCATCATTATTTTGGCGACTGGCTGTTGACTCTGCGTTGCACCCCCGCTGATCGCCTGAAAATATGCATAGCTGCGAATCATCCCATCGCTGTGAATGGAAGGTGACTTCTCACTGAAATTCTCTGCAATAGCTTGTGCAAAAAAGCCAATCAAGAAAGGAAAGCTAAAAGCACCATGATGAGCTTGAATAACAATAGTGAAGCTTAGCCGGCAGGTAATACTATGGTCTGTCCTACTGTACTTTGTGTTGAGCATTCCGATAAGCCTCATCCACGAGCTGGGCCATGTAATTGTCTGCACCTCAAGCGGATTTGACTACGCTATATGGATCGACGTAACTGGCGGCCACATGGTGTGCTTTGGTAGGCCGGTCGATAGTTTCGCTTATAATGCGATGGGCGGGATCCTCGGGGTGGTCGGCAGCGTTGGAATCATGGCGGCTTGGCTCTTTGCAAGAAGGCACTATGCTATACTTTCAGTTGGTTTGGCTTATTTTGTGGACCAGTCGGCCAAGGTAATCCTTGAAGGTATCTTTACTCCAATATACGCATCCGGTACAATCGATGTCTACATCACGGCACTCCAAGTCACCTCGTGGCTTGGCTTTATGATATACTCTGCAAGGATAAAAGAGCCAGCAAAGGTCGCAGCCAGCGACGTTTAAGAATGGGAAAATAAGCAATCTAGCCAGAACGCAATTGGTCAACAAACTCGGCATACTCATCTCAGGCAGGGGAAGCAACATGGACGCAATACTTGCCGCAGTCAAGTCGGGCAAGATAAGAAACGCTCAACCATCAGTAGTTATTTCAAACAAACCCGATGCCGCCGGCCTGAAGATCGCCTCTGAAAAGTACCAAGTTCCGACAAAGGTAATACCGCCAGAAGGCCTAAAGGGCTGGGACTATGACCATAAGATAGTAGCCGCGCTAAAAGAGCACGGAGTCACGCCCGAGTCTGGGCTCGTGTGCCTCGCTGGTTTTATGAGGATAATCAGTCCCGAATTTGTCAGGCAGTACAGAATGCGGATAATAAACATCCATCCAGCTCTGCTACCCTCATTCCCGGGACTCCATGCACAAAAGCAGGCGCTCGACGCAGGGGTCAAAATCACCGGCTGTACAGTCCATTTTGTCGACGAAGGAGTTGACTCTGGACCGATAATATTGCAAAGAGCAGTACCTGTTATGGACAATGACACAGAAGATACACTGTCTGCGAGAATACTGGAACAGGAACACCAACTATATCCAGAGGCTGTACGGCTGTTTTGTGAAGGCAAACTTAAAGTGCAAGGCCGCAAGGTCTTGATAGCCTAATATTGTGACTTCTCCCACCCCTAAAGTGTATGGGCTTCTTCCTAATGCCATCGATGGTACTTCTCCCACCTGAGCATTAGAGGCATAGCCAAATGCCTGCTACTGCTGCTACTGCTCCTTTCCTGTTGTATTGTATGTTGCTCGACATCCAGGAGAAGAAGAAGAGCCATTTGCAGCTACCTTTGCCAGCATAATGTTGTACGCGCCGCTTACGTCTGCGTTCACGATCATGTTGTTCTCTCTGCAGTAATGCAATCCCCTGTGGATTCTTCCATTGTGCTGCTGTCCACAGATGCAGCATGTCTTTGACGTTCCTCTTTCAGATACTTCTTCTATGAGAACACCATATTCTTCGCTAAGCTCCTTGATTCTTTTCATGATGTAGTTGTGGCTCCAAAAGTTGTGCAGCTTTCCAAGAAGCGATTACCTCTTTTTGATCACTGCAATAGATCCCGCAAGAATGCTACCTACAATGGCAAATGCAAGGTAGGGGCTACCAGAGCCAAATGCATCTGACGCGATTCCTGCCATCACCGGTCCGGCAGTCCAGCCCGCACCAAAAAGAGCATTAAATACACCGAGCTTGGCACCAATCTGCCCTGACGGCGTATCCCGCGTTACCAAGCTAAACGTCACCGGATAAAAAATGCTGGTGGCAAGTCCGACCAGCGCAATTGCGACTGCAAATGACAGGATAGAGATAAATGCAAATGAAAGGAACATGGCTACTGCAGTGGCCACCACAGCCAGTGCCAGAGCAAGCACCTCATGCCCTGAAATCTTTGGCACCATCACAAGAGTGGCAAACCGCGCGATGCCAAAGACGAAAAATAGGATCTCGATGTCTTGGCTTGTTAGCGATGCCTCGCTCATATACGCAGGAAGCACGGTAAGTATTACTCCGAAAGTAATCGCATAGTACAATATGACGGAGCTAAGCGTGGGATGGGTAGTTACCTCTTTGACTATTTGCGCCATGCCGGCCCTGACTTCGAGGTCCTTCTGTACTGCTGGCCAACCGAACTTGCGCAAAATGACAGATGGTGCGATGCCTGCAGCCATCATTATTGCAGCGGTTTGAAAGAGCGTATCAAAGTCTGACACATCCAGCACAAGCTTGCCTATGAGCGGCCCCGCCATAAAGCCAAGAATCCATGACGCAATGAATGTCGATATGCTCTTTACTCTCCCGCTAGGTGGCGAGTTGGTAGAGATCAGCACCTCTGCCGAGGGCCAGAAGAAGGCGTGACCTACTCCTGCAAGAGCCCTGTACAACATGAGATCTGGCACTGTCTGCACTGTTGCGAGCATGAATATTGAAAAGATGTTTAGGAGTATGCCGGACACCAACATGGACGACTTGTTGACCCTGTCAAGCAGTATGCCTACGAAGAACGGTGCAAACATGTATGGCAGATAGTTCACCATCCCGATCAATCCTATCTGTGAATAATCGGCTGCAAGTTCATCTCTTGCAAATACTGGCACTACTGGCGAATGCATCCCGTATGAGATGCCGACGATAGCGGCGCAAATTGCGACCAACAGTACCGCGCGGTTCATTACGTCGACCTTGATACCACTACTTGTATGCGGCTACTATCACTGCGCCGCCCATCATACCCTTGTCAAATTCCACACGGGAAAACTTTTCCTTTAGCAGGGAGTCGAGCTCTGAATTTTTCGGCCATCGCAAATAGGTGCCATAAAGTGTCTTGAATTTCAAACCTTCCTTGCCGGCTGCAAAATATGCAAAGATGCCAAGAAAATACTTCAAGTACATTGAGACAAACGCTCTGGAAACTGCACCGTCAGGCTTGCCTAGATCCACAATGACCAGCCGGCCGCCTGACTTTAACACTCTGTGTATTTCTGCAATCGCTTCCCTGAGCCGTATTGCGTCGCGCAGAGAATATCCGCACAACACAGCATCAAACGTCTCATCGCGGAACGGCATGTATTCGAATATGCCGGATGAAAGCGCCGCCTGCGAGTCAGGTAGAAAATTCTTTGCATTTGCAAGCATTTCTGGGATCGGGTCGTACATCACTACCCTTACATTGCCACCGGCCTCTGCAAGTGCGACGCGTGACATGTTGCCAAAGCCTGAGCCGGCGTCAAGTACAGTATTGCTGGGCAGCACCCTACCACGGATACCGCGCTGCCGGTATTCCTCATCCTTGCCAAGCGAGATAACTCTGTTCACCTTGTCGTAGACAGGGATTATGGACCGCAGGACCTCGATTACTTCGCCCCAGTAGCGACTTCCAAGACCAGACAACTGGCGGCAGCTTCTGCGATGCCATTATTATAGCTAGTTTCGACTGTCTTCGAGTGCCTGTTTCCAGAGGGCAATCTCAGCATCGAAACCTTTGAGCTGGCTCTCAAATTGCTCGTCGCTCAGAGCATCTGGCCTTAAAAAGATCCAGATGACGGTTGTGCCGCCAAAGTTTGGGACCATCCTAACATATACTTTCCATTCAATGCCCGCCCCAACAAAGGTATGATCCAGCACTCCTGCTTCCCTAATGGGCGCGTGCGTCATCCTTGCCCTGCCCGTAATATGATCAAAAGTCCACGAGCCATCGCTATCCTTGCGAACAGACTTTGCGGCTCCTCCGATCTCCATGCTTTTCGGATCTTCGAAAAAGCTAAACACATCATCAACACCCCTATTCACGGTCATTGTCTTTACAACTATTTTGCGCGGATTGCTCACATGTCTGTGTGTCTTGGAAGACTACTTAAATTCTGGTTCCCTCCTAGGGGGTATATTGTTAAATGAGCTTGTTGCACTTGGCCTGACTGCCGGCGAGGCCCGGGTCTACATTTCGCTGCTGCGTCTTGGACCGTCAAAGGTAGGCGCAGTAGTAAGGGAATCGAGAGTGTCTTACTCCAAGGTATATGATGTTCTTGAGAGGCTTGGTAACAAGGGGCTCGTGAGCCATGTCTTGATAGGAAGAATCCGACATTATAGCGCCGCAGAACCATACAGGCTGCAAGACTACATCCGCAAAAAGGAAGAATCGCTGCAGGGTGAAAGGGAAATGGTTAGCCGGCTTATCCCTGACTTGCTCAAATACATTGGAACGGGAAAGAGAAATAGTGCTGAGATCTTCATTGGCTTGAAAGGTCTCCGGACCGCATATGAGATTCTACTATTGGATGCAAAGCCGCGCGATATCCTTCGCTACTTTTACCCTTTTGGAGATTACCATGAAACTGCAACTCCTTTCTATTCCCGACTGCATCTTTTCCAGAAGCAAAAAAAGCTGGACGAGAGAGGAATAGGAACGACGGATTTCAGGAAATCAAGACACCACAAGGAACTGAAAAATGTCAATATGAAGTTCGTTCCATTTCCAGTCCCTGGCACCATGGACATTTTCGGCGACAAGATGTTGATAATAGCTTGGGAAAGCACGACGGGCATATTGATCTCGTCAAAAGAGATTACGGAGCACTTTAAGCTGTATTTTGACAGTCTTTGGAAGATAGCCAAGACATAGAAAAACAATTATCCTACCACTGTTCATGCGTCATGCCTGTGGTAAACTACCGCTGTCCAAAATGCAGCTCGCCCCATTCAATCGGCGTCGACAAGATATTTGATGGTCGGCTGATATTCAAGTGCGGCAAGTGCAAGATATGCTCTATCGTGACAAATGCGGGAAACATCGACGAAGCGTACCTTGACTTTCTTGACAGGTATGATAGTAGAATTGGGATTGCAGACACAGCCGACCTAAAGCTGTTAATGGAACAGGAACAGATAATCCGGCCTGCTAAGGAGATAGAAGCCCTCATGGAGGCTGCCAGTGCCACTGGCGACCCATTGCTGGAGGACGTGTTGCGATCCCAAGACGACTATATCGTAGATTTCCAAGCGATTGAAGAGCCGCCGCCAGAATTTGGATCCAAGATCGAAGATCTGCCTGTGGACGAAGCCCTGATCAATGTGCTTAAGACGAAAAAGATCGAGCGCCTTTACAGCTATCAGGATCAAGCCGTACGAAAGATCCTACAAGGCAACGATATAGTCATAACAGCACCCACGGCTTCAGGCAAGACAGAGGCTTTCTGTATTCCGGTATTGCAGAAAATTTCAGAAGAGTTGCCGCGGTTTGGATCCCTGCGTACAGGCGAAGGCAAAGTATCTGCGATTTTTATCTACCCAACAAAGGCCCTCTCCAGAGACCAGTTACCAAAGATAGAAGAGCTTGCGGAACCGCTTGGTGTAAGGGCTGCAGTTCTTGACGGAGATACGCCCGATAAAGAGCGCGATACGATAATGGAGTCGCCGCCAGATGTCATTGTCACCAATTTTGACGTGCTCCACTACCACATGATGCATCGGACAAAATTTTCACGAATGGTCAGGACGGCAAGGTTTCTGGTGGTAGACGAAGCTCACGTCTACACAGGAGTCTTTGGAGCAAACGTACACCACATTATCGCAAGACTCGAGAGGCTCGCAGGCAAGAAGCTCCAGGTGATTGCCGCTTCGGCCACACTGCCAAATGCACAAGAATTCTGCCAAACTCTCTTTGGCAGAAAAATGCAGGTTGTGCAGGGGAGGGGCAGGCGGGGGAGGATAAACCTTGCAATAATCTTTCCATCTCTCCGCTCACATAGGTCATTGGCACTCGACCTGCTGCGGCAGACCACGAAAAGAAAACACAGGACTATTGCATTCTCCGGATCGCATCTTGGGTCTGAACTGATGGCATTCTATGGATCAAGGCAGGGCGTTAACATTAGAGTGCACAGAGCTGGCCTGCCGCCTGCGCTTAGAATAGAGATCGAACAGCAGTTCAAGTCGGGCAAGCTGGCAGCGATATCTGCCACGCCCACTCTAGAACTTGGCATCGATATCGGAGATGTTGATGCAATAATCTCAAATATTGTCCCCGTTAACCGCCTCACACAGAGGGTCGGGCGCGCAGCAAGGCGAGGTCAGCAAGGATATGCCTTCCTTGCGCTTGGTAATGACCCAATAAGCCAGTACTACAAGACACACCCATCAGACTACCTTGCGGATCATGAATATGCCTACACCGACCCCGCAAATCCGTTCGTACAGGAATATCAGGTGCTTGCGATGACATGCGACAGACCGCTATCGATGGCAGAGAGCAAACCCGTGTGGGATACGCTTCAAAAGCTGGTCGCCAAGGGCGCGGTAAAAGTGGTCAGAGAGAGATTCGTGCCAGATCTGAATGAGGCCAGGAAGCTGCTTAGCAAGTACAGCATCCGCGGCATTGGGAGCAAGGTTGACATTAAATTCAACAAGAAGATAGTTGGTGACCGTTCGCTGCCGCAGGCGCTTGAAGAGCTGCATCCAAATGCAGTATACTTTCTTGCAGGTCGAAGGTACAAGGTTCAACAGCTGCACTTTGAGCCGAACAGCCAGCCGTATGCAGAGCTTGTTGCCATGCCTTCCGACTATCCATACTACACAAAGGCGCTTAGCGACGAATGGCCTTCAATTCTTGAAATATACGAGAAAAAAATGGTCTTTGGAGTTGAAGTAGCCTATTGCGCTCTCAAGATACAGAAGCGAGTGGTCGGCTATGCCAATATCGAGATCGGGCAGGAGGTGGCACAAGGTAGGAAGGTGATGCTAGACGAGCCTCTAGAGTACGAGTTTGTTACCAAGGGCTTTGTGTTTAGGGCGCCCAAGCCTACGGACATTTTGCAAAAGGTGGACGATGAAGAATACGTGGAGATGAGTGGCTTCCATGCATCAGAGCATGTCATCATCGAAGGGAGTGCCATGATAACCGGAGGTGCGTCGCAAGATTTGGGCGGCATTTCTCTTGGCTCTTCTGGACTGATATTCGTCTACGATGGGAGCATGGGCGGCAACGGTGCAAGCAAGGCACTTTACGATAGGCTGGACAGGACCTTTGACCGGGCTCTCCGCATTCTGTCTGAATGCCCTTGCAAGAGCGAAAGTGGCTGTCCACGGTGCACCTATTCTTATAGGTGTGGCAACAACAATGAATACTTGCACAAGATGGCCGCAATAGAGATAATGCACAGAGTCGTTGAGGGTGAAAAGACCGAAATTGGTCATGACATATCTGGCGATCGAGCACTTGTGTAATTTCCGCGCGTGTCAAAGACTTTATCCGGTGTGTCGCGCAATTCACCATTTCATTAACTAATTTTGTCATAGCAAGCTTGCTTCTTTTTGTCAGCATGAGTGAATGATCTCAAGCGTTGGTCAGCAGAGATTGAAGTAAGAGAGAATAAGCGAAGAAAGAATTAGTGGGCAGCATTAGCAACTTCTTCTTAACCGCAGACAAGGCAGAAACACAGAGCGTCTGTCACCAGGATGAGGAGCAATTCCTCTTTCAATTCAAACGGCTGCATTCCAAGGGAGTTGCTAGTGTTATTATAACGCCTGACTGGGACGTCAAGGAATGAAAGAGGAAGAAGAAAAATGGTTACAGAATGTGGTGGATTGCTGAATCGGTATTCGTGCCCCACGAGAAGATGAGGTTTGGTGAATATAATGCAAGTTCTGCCAGGTGAAAAAACATCGTGCAAGCGAGCCGCTCAGCAAAGCATCAATCTACAACAACATGCTCGTGAGCAGGGCGCCGCGACACAGGCCGAGGGTCAATCGATGTCTGCTCAGGTACTAGTCATTCGATAGAGCAACTTTATCAAAATCATTATAAGGAATCATTGACCGCCGGAATCGGTCGGAACAGGAAATGCGCGATGATCTAGATGTCGTCTATATATGTAGAGAATGCAAAGCCAATTTCCTCTTTAGAGAGGACATGGCTGACCACCAGAAAGAAACTAGCCATTCTGGAATCATCAAAATCCCGCTAGGTGGATACGCTGAACCTGCTTAGCATACACGCACACAAGCACAAATGTACTTGCTGAGGGAACATGAGGTGCGAAAAACGATAATACTTGTCAAGGGGGATAAGGTTTAAGAGTAGTCCTCGACGGTTTTCTTATAAAATTGGAAGAGGCCGTCGCTTCTGCCACTACTACTGTACGTGCTAAGTGGCAGACGCTGGAGCACAAGGGAGTCGCATTCCCGCCTGAGTACCAGCCAAGAGGGATCGTGGTAACGATCAGAGGTGAAAAGCTGGCGCTCAATCGCGATCAGGAAGAGCTTGTGTATGCATGGGCAAAGAAAAAAGACACACATTATGTGCAGGATCCTGTTTTCCAAGAGAATTTCATGATCGACCTCAGAAAGCTCTTGCCTGAAAAATTCAGTAACATCACGATCAAAGATATTGATTTTTCGATGGCTAACCGCCTGGCAGATGAAGAAAAGCAGATGAAGGAACAAGAGAAGGAAAGGTACAAGAATTTGCCAAAGGAAGAGAAGAAGAAAATTTCTCTTGCCAAAAAGGCCGAGCGCGAAAGGCTGAAATCTATATACGGCAAAGCCATCGTCGACGGGGTCGAAGTAGACATTGCAAACTGGCTTGTCGAGCCGCCGGGTTTGTTTATGGGTCGAGGCCAGCATCCGATGCGCGGCCGATGGAAGCCCCGTGTCAGGCCGCAGGACGTAACACTCAACCTAGGAGAAAACGCGCCAGTACCAGAGGGGAACTGGAAGGAAATAGTGCATGACCACTCTTCAACATGGCTTGCCACCTGGGTAGAAACTCTAACAGGTAAACGCAAGTATGTGTGGTTGCACGATTCGTCTGCACTTAGGCAGGAGAGCGACAAAGCAAAGTACGACAAGGCAAAGAAATTGGCGGAGCAAGAGACCAAGGTGCACCGCGAAGTCATCAAGAGGATGATGAAGGGCGGCGACAAGACTGCTACCGTGGCTTATTTGATTCTAAAATTGGCCATGAGGGTTGGTGACGAAAAGGATCCAGACGAAGCCGACACGGTGGGCGCAAGCACTCTCCGGGCAGAGCACATAAAGTTCCCCTCTGCTGGCGCAAAGAAGATGATCGAATTCAACTTTTTGGGCAAAGATAGTGTGCCTTGGCAAAAGACACTTGAAGTCAATTCAGAGGACACGGAAGCGTTGTACCAAAACCTCAAAAAGTTCATGCAGGGAAAAAAGCCAGGCGATCCCATTTTCGACGGTATCAACTCGCGCAAGGTAAACGCGTTTTTGCAGGAGATAATGCCAGGACTTACTGCCAAGGTGTTCAGGACGTGTATCGCTACAAGGGTCGTGCAACAGGAGCTGATCAAAGCCAAAGTCGACAAGAATTCATCCGAAGCGCAAAAGATCTATTACGCAAAGAAGGCAAACCTCGAAGCAGCTATAAAGTGCAACCATAAGAAGGGTGTTGACCCAAAGAACCCTGCTGCAAAGAAGGCACTTGAAAAGTTTGAAGAGTCAGTGGCCAAAAAGAAGGCCGCAATAGAACAGCTAGAGGCAGACATTGCAGCCAAGAAGTGGAAGACTGAGCTCCAAGAGAAGCGCCTCAAGGAGCGGCTTGAAAAGTTGAAGATCCAGCTGAAACTCCAACAGGAGACGAAAGATTACAGCCTCGGCACCTCGCTCCGTAACTACATTGATCCTCGTCTCATGAAGGCTTGGCTCAATTATGTCGAGCTTGATTGGACGAAAATCTACACTGCCACGCTCCAACGCAAGTTCAAATGGGTGGAAGGTTTTAATGAGAAGAACTTCCGCAACTTTTACCCTGAGCCAAAAAGTTAGCGCATAGAAGGGTCACAAGACTTATATCATTTCCAGCGTTCCTTTTAAGATTGGAAAGTCGTTCTGATGATATCCATATATCCTTGGAGAAGGGGAACTAGATTTTTCATTCCAGGGATGTTGCTCCTTGCAGCAATGACAACCCCGACGGCTAGCGCTCAGCAGAACCCTGACTATAATTCAGAATCGCTCTTTATAGCGCTCTTTGCAAACGGTGATGCCCTTGTTGAATACGATGTCAGCATCAATGATCCACTGGACGAAGAAATAAGGATCAAATTGTTCGGTGGCAGGCACATTAACGACATAATAGTCCGCGATCTTGACGACCGACTGGTAGACTATGACATAGACAGCCCAAATGAAATAGTTCTGAATACACCAGGCGTCGAAAACGTAAGGATAAGCTACACAACCCCAGACCTTGCAAATAGAACTGCAGGAATCTGGACATTTTCAGTGGACGCGACCACGGGCCCAATAGTTAGGCTTCCTATTGACAGCGTCCTTGTCAACGTAGAGCCGATTCCCGCTATAAGGTTCGTCAAGGATCAGCCCCTCCTGACTTTTAGCAATCCGGGAAACATACGGATCACGTACTCAATAGGCGTCCTTGGCACTGAGGATCAGGCAAACATTGCAATTCAAGTTGCGACAGCTACAATACGCGAAGTTCGGACAAGCCACTCTGGCATTATGCTTACTGCGGCACAGCAACTGCTTGACAATGCAATCGCTGCAATGGAAGAGCGAAAATTTTCCGAAGCTGAGAACCTTGCAGGTCAGGCAAATGATGTTGCTACGGCTGCTGGGAGAAATTATGAAGCGGCACAGGCTGCAATTAATAGAGCTGAAGCGGACATAGCAACTGCTGGTGATCAGGGTCGCGACATTGTAGCCGCGGAAGAGATTTTAGAGCAGGCAAGGAACCAGTTTGAAAATGGTGATTACCTAGAGGCGGTAGCCTCTGCAGAGAAGGCAGCTGCCGCCATCCGGGACATGCCTGAGCCTCAGACCCCCGTAGGCGCAATAGTGGCAGGGGCGGTGGCTGCAGCAGGAGGAGCGGGCGCGTTTCTGTTTTTCAAGATGAGAAAAAGGCCGACTCTAGAGCCACCGCGAAGAGAGCCTCCAAGAGCCGCTAACAAAGACAGCTCAACGGCAATAATCAGACCACCATCGCCGCCGACACCAATAGCAAATGAAGAAGAAAACAAGGTTACAGAACCTGCCATTGACGATCCATCCATGCAGAATGACATGTCTACGGTGGCAGAACCGAACACGATCCCAGATTCTCAGCTCGACAAGTCATTTCTTGGAAGAATAGTCAGCAGGATACTTGAAGAAAAGGCGCATCTCAGACCCGAGGACCAACAGGTGTTAAAGTTCCTTGCAGAAAAGGAAGGGGCGGCGTTTGAAAGTGAGATCAGAAGCAAGTTCCAGCTCCCCAAGACCACCATATGGCGGCTGGTCAAGAGGCTTGAGCGAGAGGAGCTGGTGGAGATACGCAAGGCAGGCGGCCAGAACCTCATCAAGCTTAAATTCGAGGACAAGCAGGCTTAGCCACGCTTAAATAAGTCATAATCGATAGTTATGTATGAGTAGCTACGTCCCAGAAGACATTTCTGCGCTCCTGTCTACTCCCATAGAGCACCTTATCAACACAAACATCGTGATTCTAGAAAGCGACAGATTCACAGACGAGGCGCTGAACCTCATGAAGGAAAAGAACGTTAGAAGCGTCCTGGTCTCGCGTTTGGGCGAAGTCGTGGGAATCGTCAGCAAGACAGACATACTGTTCAAGGTGATGTCCCAGGGTAGGAATCCCGGCAAAGTAAAGCTCAGAGAAATCATGACTAGCCCGGTGCTTGCAGTCGCTCCTCACAACACAGTGCAGGAAACGCTGTCGATAATGGACAAGCACGTGATCAGGCAGGTGATCGTTTCATCGCATTCGGCTGTTCTTGGTATGGTGTCGCGTGACGACATTTTCGAAAAGATACACATGGCGACAATGTCGACTGCACATACTGCGATCAAGGGCATGCCTGTCTGCATAATCAACCCAAAAGCAATCGTCTACATGAAGGATACAAGCACCGCCAAGCTCATCTGCCCTTACTGCGAATCACCGTTTGACACAAAAGAGGGGCTCTCGAATCACATTGACAGACTGCATTCCGGAGGTCCCGGAGTGCTTGAAGGCGATGTCCGGCGTATGTTTGAATAGCTTATATTATGCAGTAGGAGATTTCATGTGGCAAAGCCGGGGTAGCTCAGCTTGGTTAGAGCGTACGACTCATAATCTCTTGTAAGAAATAAGAAATCGTAAGGTCGCGGGCTCAAATCCCGCCTCCGGCACCTCTTCCTTAATACGAATGGACTTCGGATTTGTGTTCGCGCAGATACTTTTTCTTCTTGAACCGCTCGTTGCACTTTTCACACTTAAACGGCTTTTCAAATTCTTCAAGGAACCTCCGCCTGCGCTCCTCCGGCGAGTCGATGACAGGCTTTTGGTTATCTATGTTTATCATGATAATAAAACTCGACCTTTTTTGTTTATTTACTTTAAGTAAGATTTTACACTGATGACATCACTGAGAAAGTAGGTGTTGCAGGAGCCGCGGATGTTCTTTCTGCACATGTTCTTGCGATTAACGACGCCGAAATAAAGATCTGAAAAGCTGTTCTTATCATGAGTTGGTTCTTCATGGTCACACATTTCGCGCTTCATGTCAAGACCTTTGCATCAAAAGCACCTGTTCCTTCACAATATGAGTGGTCGCCGCATGGGTGCAGTTCTTGTCATCGTGCCAACCCTATCAAAGAAGCGAACTATATTATTATCCAGATGGATAGAACAAGCGCTTATAACGCCGCAGCTCTGTAGAGAAGGTGTTGCCAAGAAAGACGATCTATGGCAGGTGTCCTAAATGCAAGACCAAGAGCGAGCTTGAAGTCGTTTCTGGAAACCCCGGCAGGGAAAAGTTCCGGTGCAACCAGTGCTACCATAACTTTGGAATGGATGAGCTATAATCCAGACACGATTATATAGGAATTGCAAAACATTCATGACAGTGCCGTCGTAGCTCAGCCTGGGAGAGCACTCGACCTTTTTGGGGTGAAGCTGAAGACCGAGCTGTCGTGAGCTCAAATCTCACCGACGG
>FWWM01003582.1_pt1 | contig 38238 bp, 36 predicted proteins | sample 2228351 | NCBI WGS metagenome assembly FWWM01 (sample SAMEA103939774, study PRJEB20133) | metagenome
CTCCATTTTTCTTTTTTGACATTTCAAAGAACTAGTCCCGGATTTTTCTTCAGAAAATGTGTACCCTTACTAATTCCCAAAAAAACAGTCGCCGTGGCGGCGTAGTGCTGGCAACGCCGCTTCGATGCTATCTCCGGCGTGCAGCCTCCAATGCCGCTTCAATACGCCGCAGACAATCTCCATAGTGGTTTCGAGTGGCGGTGTCATTGACAGCGTTACTGGCCGCGGTCAGGTCGGCCTGCAGTTGGCGTAGGGTGGCCAAGGCCAGCGATGGCACATCTGAGTAGTATAGGTTTGGCGTTTGATTGCCGCTTGTTGGAGGCTGAGCAAGAGCGCTCACTTTCTCGATGAACATCTTCTGCAGGTTGCGGCGGTGCAAACTAACGGCGGAGCGGGCGGGCACTTCGGCCCAGATACCCGTGCGCAAGTCTTCAAAGAGTTGGCTGATGGTGTAGGTGTTGGGGTCGAGCGCTTCGTTTTCTATCATGCGCTGCAGGCGCGCCGTGCTGAAGAGGCTGTTGAGCGTGTTCTCCTGCAGGCGCATGAGGGCGCTGGCACCACTCTCGGGTCTGAGCAGGCGCAGTATTTTGGGTTCGAAGAGCCACTCAGGCGTCTGGAACAGGTGTTTGTGCAAAAAGGCGACGGCTTCACGCTGGCGTTCGGCGGGGGCAACCTCATAGACCATGCCCTGTTGGTCATAGGTCTTAGGTGTCTCATACACGCCGCCTACCCACTTGGTTACGTGGCCGATGTAGCGGTTGAATTGACCCACGACATTGTCATAAAGTTCCTGGGCGCGTTCATAGGTCTGTGCTTCTTCCTTTGTCCAGGTAGCGGCGTTTGGCAGGATGCGTTGCAGGTTTTTGATGCCGTATTCGGAGGCGAGCATGGAGTTATCTCCCAGGTCTTCGGCTTGTGCGCGCGGGTCGTAGGGGTTGGTTTCAGTCAGGAAGTGCAGGCGCGGGTTGTTGGCGGCTTTTTCCAGATACCAGCGGTTGAGCACCTTGCGGTCTTCTTCGGCGTCTTTGGTGCCGTAGATGGGCTTGTACCCCCATTCGATGGCCCAGCGGTCGTAGTCACCCACGCGCGGCATGAGGTCTGTTACGCCGTCTTCGGGCTGTGCCACGTAGTTGAATCGGGCATAGTCCATAATAGATGAGGTGTGCCCGTTGGCCTCTACGAACTTTTTGTCGCGCAGTTTTTCTACCGGGGTGGCATGGCTTGCGCCGAAATTGTGCCGCAAGCCCAGGGTGTGGCCTACTTCGTGGGCGGACACAAAACGGATAAGTTCGCCCATGAGCGCGTCGTCGAGTTCATTGGAGCGGGCGCGGGGGTCAACAGCGGCGGTTTGCGTGGTGTACCAGTTTTTGAGCAATCGCATGACGTTGTGGTACCAGCCGATGTGGCTCTCGATAATCTCGCCCGTGCGCGGGTCGTGCACGTTGGGGCCGTAAGCATTTTGGATGTCGGAGGCAAAATACCGGATGACGGAGAAACGAGCGTCTTCCAAGCTCATGGTGGTGTCATTTTCGGGCCAATCGCGAGCGATGATGGCGTTTTTCCAGCCGGCTTGTTCGAAGGCCGGTTGCCAGTCCTCGACGCCTTTTTTCAGGTAGGGACGCCATTTGTGCGGTGTAGCGGGGTCAATGTAGAAGACGATGGGCTTGGCGGGTTCAATCTTTTCGCCGCGTTGTTGGCGGCGGGCGTCCGCTTCGCTCTTAGGTTCCAAGCGCCAGCGGACGATAATGGTTTCGTCCTCGACGCGCTGTTGGTCGTCGTTGTATACTTGATAGCCGGTGGCGAAGTAGCCGACGCGTGGGTCGAAGTAGCGCTTGCGGGCCGGGTTGCGCGGCAGCATGATGAGGGAGTTGTTAATTTCGAACGTAACTACGCCTGCATTTAGGCCGGCAATCAGGTTGACTGTTCCCGGGGTTTCCTCGCGCAGCGAAGGCGGGCTTACTTTGTAGGTCTTCACCGTACGCACTTCCAGGTTGATGGGGTAAGCCCGCATGCTTTGGATGTAGCTGCGGTCTTTTTGCAGCTCGCCCATTTTGTAGCGCTGCTTGGTAATGGGAGGCAGGCCAAATACCTGATTTTCGTCTTTGAAGAAATCAGTCACCTCGATGACCACGGAAGTGTCCGGGCGCACAGCCTTGATATCGAAAGCGGCTGCAATGGGATCTACGTTGGAGCTGCGCACAGCCTTGTAAATGGGTTGTGTAGTGTCTGGGCTGACGTTGCGATAGGCAATGGCCCGAATGAATACTTTGTCAGATGGCCCGCGCTCGAAGCGAATGACTTGGCGGTTTACCTGCTCGCCGCCGTAGCCAGCGCCGGTAGGAGTCTGGGCTACGCGCGTTATGGCCATAATCTCTACGCCAAACATCGAGTCGGGTATCTCCAGAAAGTACTTGTCCTCGATGCGGTGCACGGTAACCATGCCGGCCATGCTGAAGGCCTTATCTGTGATGACTTCGCGGTAAGGTTTTGGGCCTTTCTTTTCCTCTTTGTCTTTCTTTTCCGCTTTTTCGTCTTTCGACGGCGGCACGGTGTCTTTCACTGCTATGGGGGAAGGAGGCAAGGTATCAGGGCGCGAAGGCGTTTGGGCAAACAGCGTGGAGGCCATCGTCAGTAGTAAAAGCGCCAACAGGCTGGCGCGGGTCTGGACAGAGCAGTTCATGTCGGTGTTGTTTTTGTAAAAAAGACTGGTTATGCATTGGGCGCAAAGCACGCAAAAAGCTCTTGGGTTACATAGCCCGTTCCGACTTAATAGCATCCTGAGCGAGTATTCTTCGGGGAATTTTTCAAAAATGTTCTCTTCGTGGTGTGGTCTTTCCTTAGGTATTCAACACAGTCGGTGAAAGGCAAAAAATAAGTCATCCCGAAAACGACTTCGGGATGACTTGCGGAGGTTGGCATGGAGGTGCGAAGGGCTTACTTCACATCAGCGAAGAAATCCTTCACTTTGTCCTTGTGCACAATCATTTCCTTGTACGTGTAGCGGCCGGTGGCGGGGTCTTTGATAGCCTTCACCACTTTAACATGGTCCTTACCACTTCCGGCATTGGCAGAACGCTCGGCCACACGGGCGTTTTTCGATACTTTCTTGGCCATGGCGTTGGATGTTTTTTAGTGTGAATGAAAAGGCGCCTGCTTACTTAATCTCGCGGTGAATGGTGTAGCGGCGCAAGATAGGATTGTATTTTTTCAACTCAAGGCGCTCCGGCGTGTTCTTGCGGTTCTTCTCGGTAACGTATCGAGAGGTGCCGGGCATGCCGCTATTCTTGTGCTCCGTGCATTCCAAGATAACCTGGATGCGGTTGCCTTTGCTCTTCTTTGCCATAGTATGTGTACTTTTTAATGGGATAAGCCAAGATTAACAGCCTTCAGCAGACGAGCCGTAGAAAACAATCTCGCCTTTTTTCTCCAGCTCTCTAATGTAGGTGTACAACCCTTTTTTGTTGATGGTACGCAGGGCTGCGCAGCTCACTTTTAGGGTAATCCACTCGCCGGTTTCGGGCATGAAGAATTTCTTTGTCTGGAGGTTCGGGTAAAAGCGCCGCTTCGTTTTGCGGTTGGAGTGCGACACATTGTGCCCCGAGATGGTCTTTTTGCCCGTCAGATCGCAAACTCTTGCCATGACTATGGTTAGCTAAATGTTTTTTCAAAAAAACTGCCCGTCGTTCGAACAACGGGCAGTGGGTTGATTTTCAAGTGACTCCGAGAGGACTCGAACCTCTAACCTTCTGATCCGTAGTCAGATGCTCTATCCATTAAGCTACGGAGCCAAACCCTTGTTTCGGGCTGCAAAGGTAAAATGGCGCTTGAGTTGTGTGCAAGAGTATTTTTATTTTTTTACGAACTTTATCGAACGCCAGGCTTCACCGCGCCCAAAAGACAGGCTGTAAACGCCGCGAGGGAGATGGGCGACGTTGTATTTCCACACATTGCTCACAAAGGGTGCAGGCGTATAGGTTTCCTCGTGCAGTTGTTGGCCGAGCATGTTGAAGATGCGCACTTGATAAGCAGAGTAGGAGGGGGCCTTAAGGCGCACCCAAATCTCTTCATCTGCCGGATTAGGCTGTACCGAGATGATCTCCAGCGGCCCTAATGGTGAGCCATCGCACAAGTCTTGCACGCGGCGCACGGCAGCAGCGACGTCCAGACGGCCGCCCGTGGAGGTGATGCCGGTCAAAGTTGGCTCAGGAGCTACGCTTTCAAGCAACACATCGCGGACTCGGCGTGCGCAGGCTGTTGGGTCAGAGAGGGCATCACCCACAAAATTGTTACATGGCAAACTATACAGCAGGGCGATGGCGCCCGTTACATGAGGCGTTGCTGCAGAAGTACCATTGAAGATGCCGTACGTGGGTTGGTCGTTGTTGCTGCGCGCTGTGTAGGTACCATCGCCAGGAGCGCCCAGGTCCACATAGGTTTTGCCGTAGCCCGTTTCCGCAATCTTTCGGCCCGACTGGTCCACGTTATTTACGATGATGAGGTATTCACTGGGGCAGGTACTGGGCATATCGCCTACCGCATCCACGTTGACATTTGCGTTAGAGGTGGCTCCTACGCTCAAGATACCCACCTTGCCCAGCGAGTCGTATACTGGACACCATAGTGGAAAGTCCTTGGGCCAGGCGCGGTCAATACCAAAGGAGGCATTGGTAGCCACGACGAAGGCGCCTTTAGCGCCCTTAGTCTCGTTGTACAGCCGGCGCATCTTAGCAGCATAATAGTAGCCTCCGACTATCTCGTCTTCGTAGGTGATGTCTGCGAGGTTCATGAGGCGCACGTCCCAGCTGATGCCGGTTACACCGATGCTGTTGTTGCCTTTGGCTCCGATGATAGCATTGGCGGCTGTGCCGTGGAAACCCGGGTTACCGGGGTCATCATTGTTTTTGCGCGGGTTCCAGCCTCGGAAATCGTCCACGTAGCCATTGCCGTCGTCATCGTTGTTGTTGTTGGGTATTTCCTGCCGATTAAACCAGAAATTAGGCACCAAATCAGGGTGAGAGCGCAGCGCCCCTTTTTCCAGAACAGCCACCACAATAGTGTCGCCGTTGAGCGTAGTGCCGCCTGTGCTGATGTCCCAGGCTTCGGGCATACCAATGAGCACGAAACCTGTTTGGCGGTTCCACTCTGGGTCGTTTGGGTAAGTAGCTCTTTCTTCAGCGCGGTGGTTCCATTGTGCCACCACTACGTCAGGGTGACGCCGTACCGCAGACAAGAGGGCCTGTGGGTCAACGACGTTTTCATCGAAGCCCAGCAGGTAAATGTGCCAACCCGGTGCAACGGATTTTTTCCAGGCAAGAGCGCTTTCTTCAGGCCAGGTACTGCTGATCTGATGGAGCACAGTTGCAGGCGATGCTTCTGGCTTTAGCTGAACGAGCATTTCACCATGGCGCCGTTCGGGCTGGGCGAAGAGGGTAACCCAAACAGACAGACAGAAGGGTAGGAAAAGGCTGCTTTTCTTAAGTGAAATCATGGCGGCGTGATTTTGTATAAAAAGTCGGTGCAACAACAGAACGCTGCACCGATCCTTGTAAAGACGCATTAGCGAATGCTCCAGTTGTAAGCCCTGCGGAGTTCAAGCATGTTTTTAAGCACATTCAAAGATGCAGATAGAAGCATTATCTAACCCTTCTTAAACTCTCATTGACTATTTCTGGCGATATTTCTCCTCAAAGCGCCGCTGTAGTTGCTTGTGCTTGTTATCTAAGCTGATTTCACGGCCTTGAATGAAAGCTGCCGTTACGTAATTAGTGCGCATGTCTAAGGCATCGCCCTCACTAATAAATAAGGTGGCATCCTTGCCCACCTCGAGCGAGCCAACGCGATTGGCAATGCCCACGATGACGGCCGGCGTCAGGGAAATGGCCTGAATGGCCGCTTCGTAAGGCAGCCCATAGCCAACGGCCTGCCCTGCTTGGAAAGGCAGGTTGCGCTGCTGCCAAGCGGCTTCTGAAGCAATGGCGAAGGGAATGCCCGCCGCGTGTAATAGCGCAGGAGTCTTGTAGGGCTGGTCAATGTCCTCATCTTCTCGCGTGGGCAGCCGGTGTGTCTGGGTCAGGACGACAGCCACTTGGTGCTCGCGCAAAAAGTCGGTGATGAGCCAGGCATCTGCCGCGCCAACCAGGACAGGGCGCACCTGCATCTGTTCGGCAAAGAGCACCGCCTCTTGCATGGTACGCGCGTGATTAGTGTGGATGTACAGGTTCTGCTTGCCCTCGAAGAGCGGACGCATGGCCTCAAATCGCGGGTTCTTCACCTCTGGGTTTTGGTTTTGGCAATAAGCCTTTGCCTCTGCGAAGAACTGGCGTATTTCTCTGACATTCTTTTCATAGGTATCCAGTGGTCGCTCCATGGGAACGATGCCAAACTGCGGCATGCGGCGCGGGCGCGGCGAAGGCCAGTTGAGGTGGATGCCATCTTCCATGCGGATTGCGGCGTCTTCCCAGCTCCAGGCATCGAGCTGTACGGCCGAGGAAGTGCCTGAAATGACTCCTCCTGTGGGCACTACCTGAGCCACCAATACTCCATTAGAGCGCACAGTGGGTATGATGTCGGAGTCTGTGTTGTAGGCGATGATAGAACGAGCGTTGGGGTTGTACTCTCCGATTTCAGAGAAATCCTGCGTGGCGCGCACGGCCTCCACCTCGACCAATCCCAAGCGGCTATCCAAGGCTACAAAGCCAGGGTAAACGTGCTTGCCTGCGGCATCGAAGATACGCGAGTATTTCGATGGGTCAATGCGGATGGTGGTGGCATCAGCCACAAGTGTCAGCCGCCCGTTTTCAAAGGCGATGGCGCTGTTGGGGATGACTTGGCCGTTGCCTATGTGCGCTGTGGCACCCAGGATGAGCACACTACCGCGCTGCGGTGGGGCCGGGATGGGCGGCTGGGCCAGCGCTGTCAGACCTGACAGTAAGCATAGCAGGGTAGTAAAAGCAAGATTTCGCATGAGCATTGAGCAGTGTTGTTTTGTGAAAAAATGTACTGGGTTGTTTTGTACAGGATTAGTGCGCTACTTAATAGCGCAGGAAAGCACAAGACGCTTTTCAATGATGCCTTCGAGCAGGTCTCCTATTTGTACAGGCCCCACACCTGCTGGAGTTCCTGTGAAGACCATGTCGCCCTTTTGAAGGGTGAAATAGCGCGAGATATGGACGATGAGCACTTCAAAGGGAAAAATAAGGTCGCGCGTATGGCCATCTTGGACGACTTGGCCATTTTTTTTCAATTGGAAATGAATATCTCGAGGGTTGGGCAATTCCGCCAAAGGTATCCAGGTGCTTATTGGCGCTGAATGATCAAAGGCCTTGGCGATTTCCCAAGGATGGCCCTTTTGCTTGAGCCGCTCCTGAACGTCGCGAGCAGTAAGGTCAATACCAAAGGCTACGGCATCGTAGTATCGGTGGGCGAATTCGGGCTGGATAGAGCGGCCGTTTCTACAAATACGGAGGACAATTTCACCCTCGTAGTGCAGGTCTTGCGTAAAGTCGGGGTAGTAAAACGGCTTGTTGTTGACCACCAGCGCCGTGGGTGGCTTCATGAAGATAAGCGGCTCTGTAGGCACCGGATTATTGAGCTCCTTGGCGTGATCAATGTAATTGCGCCCTATACAGAAAATTTTCATGGGGGCGAAAATAGAGCATCGCCGCAAAAGGGCATGCCACAGGGCCTTTTGCTGCTATTTGTAAATCTTCTTGATGCGGTCGAGTTGGCGTTTTTCGTCGCGCTGCTTAATGGTTTCGCGCTTGTCAAATGACTTCTTGCCTACGGCCAGCGCAATGAGCACTTTGGCCAAGCCCCGTTCGTTAAAAGCAATTTTTACGGGTACAATCGTGTAGCCTTTTTCCCGGACGCGCCTTTCAAGTTTTCGGAGTTCGCTTTTGCGGAGCAGCAATTTGCGCAGGCGGCGAGGGTCGTGATTTTGGTCGCTCCCGTAATCGTATTCCGAGATGTGCAGGTTGCGTATCCAGAGTTCGCCGTTTTCAAAGAGGCAGTAGGCGTCGGTGAGGCTGGCGTTTCCTGCGCGCAGGCTCTTCACTTCGGTGCCAGTAAGGGCGATGCCGGCCACGTATTCTTGTACGAAGTGGTACTCGTAGGGTGCCCGTCTGTTAACGATTTCGGGCGGTGCTGCCTTGGTGCTTTTTTTAGCCATGGCGCTCGTCAGGCTTTGAGGGCAGGCAGGCCGACGATTTCGCGCACTTCGCGCAGGGTTTGCTGCGCCCGCTCGCGGATGGCGGCGCTGCTAGCGTGTATTTGATCCTTTACTCGCTTCTTGTCTGTTTTCAGGTGGTTAAGCCGCTCGCGCAGGGCCGTGATGAGGGCACTGAGGGCATCGGCAACGGTCTCTTTCAGATCGCTGTAGCGCAGGCTGCCGCTATGGTAATCGGCCATGAGGGCATTATAGGCGTCTATTTGGCCGCAAGCGCGCAGAATTTCAAAGAGATTGGCTACTCCAGGGCTCATCTCTCCCTGAGGCGTATTGCCTGTGTCCGTAACAGCAGAACGTATTTGTTTGCGGATTTGCTCTTCCTCTCCGAAAAGGTTGATGTAGTGTTTTGGCCCTAAACTCTTGCTCATCTTGCGCGTCGGGTCGGCAGGCGAGAGGATCTTAGGCGTGTGGGTAAACAAGGGTTCGGGCAAAGGGAAATATTCGCGCCCAAACTGAGAGTTGAAGCGTTGAGCGATATTACGCGAGAGTTCCAGGTGTTGCTCCTGATCTTTGCCCACAGGCACGTAATGCGCATGATATATGAGGATGTCCGCAGCCTGGAGGATAGGGTAGGTGAAAAGACCGGTGCTGATAAATGCGTCTTTGTCAGCCTCTTTCAGTTGATCTGCTTTGTCTTTGAACTGCGTCATGCGGGTCAGCTCTCCATACGAGGCGACGCAGCCCAATATCCAGGCCAGTTCGGTATGTTCAGGTACAAGGCTCTGAATGAAGAGGTTTTCAGTTTTGATGCCGCAGGCCAACAGGCGAAAGGCCATCTCCCAGGTGTTTTCGCGTAGTTTATCTGGCTTGTAAGGGATGGTCATAGAGTGATAGTCTACCACGCAGAAGTAGCAGCGGTACTCCTCTTGCAAGCGCACCCAGTTCTGCACGGCGCCAAAGTAGTTGCCGATATGCAAATCTCCGGTAGGCTGAATGCCTGACAAGACGTTTTTCATACGCCGGGTTCTCTTTTATATGGCTGCGATGACAGAGATCTCCACGTTCACAAATCGAGGCAGTTCAGCGACTTGTACCAACTCGCGCGCGGGAGCAAACTCGGGCAGGAAGTATTCGCCATATACGGCGTTGATGCGGCCAAACTGGTTGATATCCTTGACGAAAACCGTGGCTTTGAGCACATTTTGCAAATGGGTGCCGGCGGCCTCCAGAATGGCCTTTACATTGCGCAGTACCTGATGGGTCTCGGCCTCAATGCTATCGAGCACTAGCTCGCCACTTTGAGGGTTAAGGGCTATCTGACCCGACACGAAAAGCAAATTTCCCAAGCGAACGGCCTGGTTGTATGGCCCTATAGGAGCCGGAGCATCCGGGGTGTTGATGATTTGCTTCATAGAAGGTTAAGCGCGAGTTAGACCTAAAACATAAAAAACTGCTTGCGCATCTGTTACGCAGGCAGATAATGCGCCCGAGTATGCTGGCGTCGCAGTAGTTGCAACAGATGTCTGGAAGGGTACTACTCGCCAGTGCCTTCCTCTGCCGATGGAGCACTGACCAACACGCGGCCGCGGTAGTACAAGTCCTCACCGTGCATGTAGGCGTGATGGCGCAGGTGTGTTTCTTTCGTTACCGAGCAGGTAGAAAGCGTGGGCAATGGAGCCTTGTAATGCGTGCGGCGGGCGCGTTTGCGGCGCTTGGAATGCCGCCATTTAGGATTGGGCATATGCGGTAAGTTTTAATCTTTAAATGTTTATTGCCATTTTTTCAGTGCATCGCGCAGCGGATTCGAGGTCTCTTCTTCACCAGACGCGCGCAGGATGCGCAGCACTTCCTGATTGCATGGTGTTGGCGTTTCGGCTTCGCAGTCGTAAACGTTCGTAATAGGTAAAGCCAACATGGCAAACTCGTAGATGTATGCAGCCAGCTGAAATGCCGCCGTCTCGCGCGAGATGAAGACCACTTCATCGTCATCTTCGAAGGTGCTTTCTTCGTCACCGTACTTGATGATGATCTGGCGCACTTCCTCATTCAGCGGCAGCCGTATGGGAGCCATGCAGCGGTCGCAAGTGGTGTGTGTATAGCCGGAAATTTTAAATTGGAGGATAATCAAGCTCGGGCGTTTGTCCACCGTTACTTCGGCGTTCACGACACCTTCCTTAATAAGCGATCCCTCAAAATGGCCAAAGAACTCATTTTCCAGTGTGTACCGGTAATGGTGAGGGCCTGTTTTCAGCCCCTGAATGGGAATGGTGTAAGCAGAAAGAGCGTCCATTGCCGATGCACATGAAAAACGGGCTGCAAAGGTAGAGGCCTAAAAGAAAAGTGCCAAAGAATTTTTTAATAAAGGCCGTTGCCAGTGCGACAATCGGAAGAAAAGGCGGTAAAGGGATGAAGCCTACTTGAGTTGGTTGCCGTCTTTAGGTAGGTCGTCAGGCGGTGGAATAGGCTCAATCTCAATGTCCTCGATGGACGGAGGCTGCTTTGGCGCAGTAGTCTCAATTTCTTCGAACTCAATGTACTCGCCATACTCAGCTGTAGAAGGTTCTCGAGGTACGTATCCGAAAGCCTGTTCCATTTGCCGATAGCCCAAGGCTCTCAACAGCAGGTACAAGGCCGTGATAGGGTAGAGTAGTGCGGCCAACACCAGTGTTATCAAGCCAGAGAGGGGGCGCTCCTGAAGCAAGGCCCAGAACTCCCGCGCAGTATCCCACACAGCGCGCCAGTTGATGATGATGGCTGCGACAATAAGCACCGGTGAGACGATGTACAAGACGTAGAGCAGGGCTTTGATGAAATAAAAGAGGAGCACCAATGCCACCGCTCCTAATAGGAAGCACCCCCAGCCGCCGCTGTAACGCGTGTGAACCATGATTTTGCTTCAGAAAGAAAAAAGAAAAACGAATAGACAAAAGTAAGGGCTGTAGCTCATTTGGACACAAGTCCACATGGATGACGCTTGTTGGTATTTTGGGTAATTTGCCTCGGCAGTGCCATGCTACTGTTGGTTCCATTGACGCAAGCGGCGCTCGTACCGCTTCGAGCTAATGGGCCACTGGCTCTTGTCCACTGCAGCTTCGATGCGTTCATCGTCCCCTCTGAGCAAGCGCGGGAAGAAATCTATGCCTGTGAGGGCTTCCACATCGTCCACTGTACAAGCGTACTCCATAAGCGGTCGGTTGCTCATGGCATTTGGAATGACGAAAGCGATAGCGCTGCGTTGCTGCGGAGCCAGTATGACCTTGTAAAAGGACGCCGGGACGGTTACCTGATTGAAGCCAATGTGGCCTAACGCTGGGCGCGTTAGCACAGGGCCAGTTATGATGTAGAGATGCCCCATCCACTTGGCCCAGTCACGGGCATTCTCTTCCAGTTCACGCCAGATACCGCCATTGAAGGTGCGAACTTGCGGGCTAATGTTGCTCATGAGGAACGTCTCGTCCATGGCTGCAGGTTCGAAGGCCATATCGGCTGCGGGTACCAGATGGCCTCGGTCGTAGCCGCTGCCGCTGTAATCTCGCGGAGTGGCACTCTCTGTGGGCACGGCGGGGTCGGGCCGAAACGTTCCGCTGCGCTGTACCCAGGGTCGGTTGAGACGCTCGCGCAGCAACTCATAGGCGACCCATTCCGCCTGTTCGTCTTTCTCCGAGTAGGACAATATATAATAGGTGTGTTGCACAATAGCGCCGGTGGTGCTAGTAGGTAGTATTTCTTCAGGCACTAGGGAGGTTCCTTGTTGCTCTGATGTAGCCGCTGGTAACGTAGCCCTGCTTTTATCCGAGCTCTCGAATTGTTGGAATACCCAAAAAGCAATGCCGGCCAGCAGGGCAAAAAGGCTCGTCCGAAGCCAGAAACCATCACCAGCAGTGCTCGACTTTACACGTTTGCTCATACTTCTCGCTTGTAAATGTGCATGGCGAAGGTAAGTCGCGGCAACTTTTGCAGCATTGTAAAGAGCCATGAAGAAGGGAAATTACAAGCATTTATCTGTACCTGTGCTTTTTGCCCGAAATTTGCGCCAGCGGATTGGCTGTGCCTCAATGCTCAGCCTGAAGTCTTGGCCTTGGTTACATTTTTTGTCTCGTTTGAAAATCCAAAATCGCGATGCGCCTTATATGTTGGACTTCCGCCTTTCTTTTCTGCCTTGCTGCGTTACGCGCCATAGGGCAAAATTGCTTTGGGATAAATACACTGACCTCCAGTGTTTTGGATAACACTGGTGAAATGCTAAATCTTCCTTCCGCGGGCGGAAAGTTGCCATTACCTTGCACAAGAACCATCCGCAACCTCTACTTTAGCATTGATTTTGCCCCAGGGACAGAGCGATACTTCGAGGACTCTACGCAGTTTAGCGCCGTATTAAATTACAAAAGCAGCACCTTTATCCTTCAGTACAACAAAGGGCAAAACACCTTTTACATAGCCAGCGACCAAGCTTTGGGAGATGGGATTTATACGCTGACACTGTCATCCATTATGTGTGCTCCCAGTGGATCTGTCTGCAATAATTGCTTCATACAATACTCTTTTACAGTAGAATATGTAAATGATCCAGACTGGAGCATAAGCGTTGAGTCAGAGCCGGACCCGCCAGTGTTGACTTGTTTTGCGGGGAGCCAAGTGATTTTGAAAGGGACGCCTCCACCTCACAGTGGCTTTCAAGTACAGTGGGCGCGGCTGGTCGGGACGCAATTTGTCAATATACCGGGTGCTGTAACGCCTCAGTACACGGCCGCTCAGAGCGGGACGTACCTGTACACCGTAGTTGGGCCTGCTAACTGCCGAGCCAGTAATCTCATTTCCGTAAAACCTCCGGAGCGCCCTGAGATACAACTATTAGAGCCGCAGCAGAAATTGAACAGTTGTGCCCAGGCCATTGCAGGCGTATCTATAGCAGACTCCAGTGCGCCAGGTAATCTTTCCCTCAGTTGGGCAGCCACCTTGGGCGGTGTTATCCTGAGCGGGGCAAACACGCTGGCACCGGTTGTGGGTACTCCCGGCGTTTACACCTTGATTGTCGCTCGCGCTGACAATGGCTGTGCCGACACCGCGACCGTCAGCGTCATCGCGGGCGATATCCCTATTGTACAAGTGGCGATAACCAGCGTCTCAGGCACAGATGTGTTAGACTGCAAAACCACCTCGCTATTGCTGAAGGCCGATGCTTCGGTCTCTACTGGCTCTGGCGTGTTTGCCTTTCTTTGGTCAGATGACTCCCAAACAGCCATTTTAGAAGTCTCCCAGCCTGGCATCTATGCCCTTACCATTACCGATCTGGAGAGTGGTTGTGTGGGATACGGCGACAAGGCTATTTTCCAGAACACCCAGCCGCCCATGGCCACGCTCTCTAGCAACCGCGACACGGTATGTGCCGGTGAGTCGGTTGTATTGTCAGCTACCTCGCCTGACCCGGTGAGTTTTCAATGGCCTGATGGCTCTTCTGACCTTCTCTTCACCGCAACACCACAGACAGACGGGCCAAACACTTACGCCGTAACCGTTACGAGCGCATCTAATGGCTGTTCTGCTGTTTTTGAAAAGGTCATCACTCGCATAGCCTACCCTGTACTGACGTGCCTGCCCGAAGAAATAACCCTTTATCACGGCCAAACGGGCACGCTGAACTGCACCACAAATGCCACAGCCCAGTTGCATTGGTCTGCTTCGTCTTTCAATGTCGCGAACATTCCAGCTTCTGGCACAGGACCAGTGCAGGGGCGTCTTTTTGAACTCTCCTCTTTGCGCGCTCCAGGCCGAGCGGTGTTTACTGTGTTTGCCCGCAGCGGTGTATGCGCCAGCCCATCGGCTCAGGTTACGGTGCATGTGTTACCTCCCGATAATACTGCGGGCATCTACATTCCGGAAGTCATTACACCAGATGGCGATGGGCAAAATGATACCTGGGACATCATGCTTCCGCCGGATGCCGCATCGCCAGAGACCTACAAGCTTGTCGTTTACAACCGCCATGGAGCTGTTGTGTGGCAGGGGTCGCTGGCCAACCCTTTCACCCCTAGCCAATTCCCTGATGGTGTGTACTTCTATTTGCTGACAACGCCTGAAGGTGCTGACCTTCGCGGTGCAGTCTCTATTTGGCGTAAAAAGTAGTTAGTCTGCTCGGCAGGCTTTGCAAAATGCCCTTTTGAAAGGGTACACATTTTTCTGCGAGGGCTGTTTCCCAAACCACCTGCTCTGCGGCAGCTGCCACCTACACCTCCCTCACCGAGGCGGTTTTTTGGGAAAAACGGCTCCAGCGCTTCGGCTTGGCTTTTTGGCGCACCTGCACCTGCGGAGCTCCGGCTTGGTCTGGCATGTGCCTGTCTCGCTTTGGGAGCTTAATAACGGCGTGAGCAGCACCGCAGGGGCGCCGTGCTTGCAGGCGAGGAGGCGAGCGGCTGCGGTTTCGCCATTATTAAGGCCCGAAAGCGGGAAGCAGACACACCCTGGGCCAAACAGGAGCCGCGCGCCCAACTACTACGCCCACAGCAGCGGCTCCGAAGCCGGCAGCCGTTTTTTCACCCCAAAAAAACGGAGGTGAGAAAGGCGGCGAGGGTAGAGAGTGGCTGGTTCTACTTTTCATTCATCATTCATCATTCATCACTTTTCACTTCAAAATGGGAAGCCTTTCGGACGCTCTGGAAAATGTACCCTTTGCAACAATGCCCTATAATCTTTGCTAAAAAGCCATGTTGTTCCGCCTACCTCAGTAGAATATTGTGCATTAGGGCCGGGAAATTTTTTACCTACATATTGCAAACCTATGCTGGCTGGCTACCTTTGCCCCGCTCAATTTTAACGATGCATTAACGGCCAAGGCACAACAAAAATTTAGAGCCTATCTAAATACTCTGTCGAGGTGTTGCGGTCAATATGTTAAAAAGAGCCGACAAACTACCTTTGCGACGATAAAACTTAGACCATTAAGTAGCACTTTATATCAATATGTTGTTGAAACGCATTTGTCTGATATTGCCTGTTCTGCTCCTTGCGGCGAATTTTTTGCAAGCAGCACCGAACGTGGAGGAAGGCAAAAATCTGTTCATGGCCAACTGCGCTTCATGCCATAGCCGCGACATGAAGACCAACCTCACAGGGCCAGCCTTGGGCGGTGTGGAAGAAAGATGGTCGGCTTACCCGCGCGAAGACCTGTACAAGTGGATCCGCGCCTCTCAGGCAATGATTGCGGCAGGCCACCCACGTGCGGTGCAGTTGTGGAACGAGTGGAAGCCCACCCTGATGAATAATTTCCCAGGGCTGACCGACGAGCAGATCGAGAGCATTCTCCTGTATGTCAATGACGTCGTCAACAAGAAGGCCGCCGGTGCAGGTCAGGCTGGTGCTCAGGGTGGGCCTGTTGCCTCTCAGAAGGATGACTCTACGATGTGGATCTTCGTGGCCATAGCTGTGGTGCTGGGCCTTCTGTCTTTTGCGTTGATGCGCATTGTGGACAACCTGCAGAACCTTACTAGGGTGCAGGCTGGTCAACCTCCGGTGCGTCGTACTTTAGGCCAAATGCTCACGACCAAAGGTGCTGTCGCTTTTATGGTGTTCGCTGCCACGCTCATTCTGGGTTACAAAACGGTGGACAACGCTACGCGCATGGGACGCCAGCAGGGATATCAACCAGAACAGCCCATTGCTTTCAGCCATGCGCTCCACGCAGGTACCAATAAAATAGATTGCCAGTACTGCCACGACTCAGCGCGCCGCTCTAAGCATGCTTCTATACCGGGTGCAAACACGTGTATGAACTGCCATACGGTGGTCAAGAAAGGCTCCAAGACGGGTACGGCAGAAATTACCAAGATCTTTGCATCTATTGGATATGACCCTATCACCAACAAGTATATCCCTGACTACGAGAACTGGACGGAGAAACAAATCGAAGACCTCTATAAGCGCTGGATAGGCCAGGAATACGTAGCTGACAACGGACTAACGACGCTCAATGATGCTGGTCGCATGGTCGTCCAGACCCAATGGGAAGGTATCGTGAAGGCGTTGAAAAATGACTCCAACGGCAAAATTCAAGGCCCAATCGAGTGGGTGCGCATTCACAACTTAGCCGATCATGCTTACTTCAACCATGCACAACACGTCGCTGTGGGGCAGGTGGCTTGTCAGCAGTGCCATGGCCCCGTTGAAGAGATGGAAGAGGTTTATCAGTACTCGACTTTGGGCATGGGTTGGTGTATCAATTGCCACCGCCAAACAGAAATCAAGTTTAAGGACAATGATTACTACCAGCAATACGCCCGCTACCACGAAGAGCTCAAGAGTGGCAAGCGCGACAAGGTTACAGTGGCGGATATTGGCGGTTTGGAATGCCAAAAATGCCACTATTGATTAACTCCTTTGCCCTATTTCCTAAAACTTTTCACCCATCGTTACATTCCATCCTTACCGCAATATGCAGCATCAAGACAATGGCATTTGGGTCAGTGCGGATGATTTGAACCGTGAACCTTCCTTTGTGAAATCCGCTGAACAAGAATTTCTTCTGGAAGAGCTGGCCGATGCCCCGGGTGGTTGGACGCCTACGCGTCGCGATTTTCTCAAGTTAATGGGTTTTGGTTTGGGTGCGGCTACTATAGCTGCCTCCTGCGAAATTCCCGTTCGCAAGGCTATACCCTACGTAACAAAACCCGATGCCATCGTGCCAGGGGTGGCCAATTACTACGCCTCTTCTTTTGTCAATGGCAGCGACTACTGTGCTATCCTGGTGAAGACGCGCGAAGGACGCCCCATCAAAATTGAGGGCAACACCCTGAGTAGCGTTACTTCGGGCGGCACCAGCGCTCGTGCACAAGCCTTGGTGCTCAGCTTGTACGATACTCGCCGATTGAAGCATCCTGGTAGGATTGAGGACGGAGAACTCAGAAAACTCTCTTGGAAGGAGTTGGACGAGAAGATTAAAGGCCAGCTCCAACTTGGGGGGAACATCCGCATTATTACTCACACCCTCATCAGCCCCACAGCGAAAAAGGCACTGGGCGAGTTCATGGCGAAGTACCCCAACACACGGGTCATTACCTATGACCCTGTGTCGCATGCAGCATTATTAGCTGCTAACGAGGCCTGCTTCGGCGTGCGCGGTATTCCGACCTATAAGTTTGGCGAAGCCGACGTTATCGTCTCCTTTGGCGCTGATTTTCTGGGTACTTGGGTAAGCCCCGTTGAGCATGCGCGCGATTACGCCACCCGCCGCAAGATTCAGTCGCTTGATAAGCCCAGCATGTCGCGCCACTATCAGGTAGAGAGCCACATGAGTCTTACTGGCTCTAATGCCGATATGCGCATCCAGATACGACCCAGCGAAATGGGAGCCGCAATATGCGCCCTTTACAACGAAATAGCCCAAAAAACGGGTGCTCCCACCATTAGTGGCCTTGCGCTCAACGAGAAAGCTAAGGCAGCTATCAAGAAGGCCGCATCTGACCTGCTGGCCGTACGCGGCAAGACGCTGGTTGTATGCGGTACCAACAATGTCATGGAGCAAATCATCGTCAATAAGATCAATGATTTGCTGGGCAACATCAATAACACGATTGACTTTAGCATCTTAAACAACCTGCATCAGGGCGATGAGCGCGACATGATGCGCCTCATCGGCGAGATGAACGCCGGCCAAGTGGCCATTGCCATTGTTTGGGGAGCCAACCCAGCCTATGAGCTGCCCAATGCAGACCAGTTTAAGGCGGCGTTTGCTAAAGTGAATACGCGCATTTCCTTCTCTGGCGTGATGGACGAGACAACAGCTCTGTGCACCTATGCCGCGCCGGCCCATCACCTGCTGGAGTCATGGGGAGATGCTGAACCGAAGACTGGCCATTACAGCCTTATCCAGCCCACCATAGCACCGCTTTTCGACACACGTCAGGCAGAGCTCTCCTTGCTCGAATGGGCCGACAGCCCTAACTTGAACCGTCAGGATGAGCAGCCCTACTATCAGTATCTCAAATCGCACTGGGCCACTGAGATGAAGGCCAAACAGTCGAAATACGCTACGGGCGCTGCTTTTTGGGATATGAGCTTGCACGATGGAGTCTTCGAGGTGCCGCCGGCAGTTCGTACCGTTTCGTTCAATCAAGGCGTCAGTCTCAACTCGGCCGCAGTAACACAGCCAGGCTCGACAGAGGTGGAGATTGCCTTTTATGAAACAGTGAATATCGGCAATGGCCAGTACGCCCATAACCCGTGGCTACAGGAGATGCCCGACCCGGTAACACGCACGGTATGGGGCAATTACCTCTGCATTCCAGTGGAGTGGGATGGCAAAAAGAAAATGAAGGGCTGGCGAGGCCTGCAAGACGGAGATAAGGTAGAGGTAGAGGTCAATGGCAAAAAGCACATATGTACAGTGGTGCAGGTGTTCGGCCAAGCACCTAATACGGTGGCCATTGCGCTGGGCGGTGGCCGCGAAAGCGGTGGCTGCGGTGTGGGTTACGGCGTCAATGCCAACCCTTGGCTACCTGTGGAAGGTGGCTTTATCCAATACTTCGCCAAGGAAGTGAAAGTCTTGGATAAAGTTGGCGCTGAGAAAAACTTCGCTTGCGTGCAACATCACCATACAATGGGGCTTGCGGCGAAGTCGCCGGAGAGTGGAGAAGTCATCAACGCAGATGAACAAGTGCTGGCTTACCAAGGCTCACTGACTGAGCGCTCCATCATTTTCCAGACACACCTCGATGAGGTACCCGCGTTGCGAGAGAAGATGGCTGAGTTCCACAAACAAGCCAGCCACCTCAACGAGCAAACGCTTTACCCAGACCGCACCGATTTCTTTGGCACAGGCCCCAAGTGGGGTATGTATGTTGATCTAAACGCCTGCATCGGCTGCGGCGCTTGTCAGGTGGCCTGTGTGAGCGAAAACAACGTGCCTGTGGTGGGCAAAAACGAAGTGGCGCGCCACCACGAAATGACTTGGCTCCGCATTGACCGCTACTACTACGGCGATTTAGATAACCCCAAGGTGGTCTATCAGCCTATGATGTGCCAACATTGTGATAATGCTCCCTGCGAAAACGTTTGTCCAGTAAATGCGACGAACCACTCAGCCGAGGGCATTAACCAAATGGCTTACAACCGCTGTATCGGTACGCGCTATTGTGCCAATAACTGCCCTTACAAGGTGCGCCGCTTCAATTGGCTGGATTACACTACGGCTGATACTTTTCCGGCTAATGAGGAGCGCTTGTTCCGCGTAGAGGAGGGAGATATTCCCTTCTACGCTGACAACTTGGTGCGCATGGTGCTTAACCCCGACGTTACGGTGCGCAGCCGCGGTGTCATTGAGAAATGTTCTTTCTGCATCCAGCGTATCCAGGAAGGCAAACTAACTGCCAAACGCGAAGGTCGCGCTATAGAAGATAACGACGTTCGCACAGCTTGCCAGACGGCTTGTCCAACTGGCGCCATCGTGTTCGGAAACCTGAACAACCCAGACAGTGCTGTCAGTCAAGCCATCAAGAAGCAAGAGGAATTGGCATATCAGGTGCTGGAGGAAATTAACACGCGCCCGGGCGTTCGCTATTCGGCTAAAATCTACAACTCCTGATTTATCAAACGTTACTCTTAACGACAACATTATCAATAGGATAAGATATGTCTCAACCCGTAGCACCCGTTCGACACGTTCTCATTGAAGGGAACAAGTCTTATCATCAGATATCGGAGGACCTCTGCACGCCTACGGAGCGCGCACCCTCGCGTGAGTGGATTGTAGCTTTTTCCATTGCCTCTGCCTTCACGGCCCTGTACGTTTTTGCGGTTATCTGGACGATTTGGAAAGGCATCGGCGAGTGGGGCGCCAATCGCACCATTAACTGGGCCTGGGACATCACCAACTTCGTGTGGTGGATTGGTATTGGTCACGCAGGTACGCTCATTTCCGCTATTCTTTTGCTCTTCCGTCAGCGTTGGCGCACTGGAGTGAACCGCGCCGCGGAGGCCATGACAATCTTCGCCGTGATTTGCGCCGGCCAGTTCCCGCTCATCCATATGGGCCGTCTTTGGTTGGCCTTCTTTATTTTTCCGTTCCCCAATACGCGAGGCCCATTGTGGGTGAACTTCAACTCTCCGCTGTTGTGGGACGTGTTCGCTATCTCGACCTATTTCTCGGTATCCGTACTTTTTTGGTATACGGGTTTGGTGCCTGATTTGGCGACGGTTCGCGACCGGGCTGTGGGTTTCCGCAAAAGGATGTACGAAATCTTCTCCTTCGGCTGGACGGGTGCCGCCAAACACTGGCAGCGCTGGGAGTCGCTGTCGCTCATTTTGGCAGGTCTCTCCACGCCGTTGGTGCTTTCGGTACACACTATCGTGTCTTTTGACTTCGCTACATCGGTTATTCCGGGTTGGCATACGACCATCTTCCCGCCCTATTTTGTAGCGGGTGCTATCTTTTCTGGCTTTGCTATGGTGCAAACGCTGATGGTCATCACGCGCAAAGTGCTCAAGTTGGAAGAGTACATCACCATCAACCACATTGACTCGATGAATAAGGTCATTGTGCTGACGGGTACCATTGTGGGCGTGGCATACTTGACGGAGCTGTTTATCGCCTGGTATTCAGGCTATATCTACGAACAGTTTGCTTTCTATAACCGCGTCTTTGGCGTTTATTGGTGGTCTTATTTTGGTATGATGTTCTGCAATGTGGTTAGTCCGCAGCTGTTTTGGTCGCGCCGCATTCGTCGGAGCATTTGGTGGACGTTCTTCCTGTCCATCGTGGTGAACATCGGTATGTGGTTCGAGCGCTTTGTGATCATCGCTACTACCTTGGCGCGTGATTATTTGCCCTCTTCTTGGAGCTACTACCGCCCCACGTGGGTAGAGATCTCTATCTTCACGGGAACGATAGGCTTGTTTTTCTTCTTATTCATGATCTTCACTCGGGTAGCTCCAGTCGTGGCTATTGCTGAAGTGAAGGCTATTCTGAAGGTAGCAGGAGATCAGTACATTGGCCCTAAAGCGCGCAAGGATGCTCATCAGCAAGCCTCACAGGTTATCGAAGGAGAACAAGTAAAACGCTGAACATTATTCACATTGGCAAATAAGGAAATAGCAAACCATGTCTGCTGAAAGCAAGAAGGTTTTATACGGCCTGTACAATGATGAGGAAGAGCTGAAGAGCGCCGTGAAAACAGCGCGTGAGGGCCACCTCGACATCATGGATGTATACACTCCATTCCCTGTACACGGGCTAGACCCTATTATGGGGCTAAGTGAGAGCCGTCTGCACATCCTCGGTTTTGTGTACGGTGCTACGGGAGCTTTGTTTGGTTTCCTGTTCATGTCTTGGGCTTTGGCTAAGGATTGGCCCATTGTCTTTGGTGGGAAGCCCTACTGGCCTGTACCCTCTTTCATCCCTATCACGTTCGAGATGACCGTGCTATTTGCCGCATGGGGCATGACGATTACCTTCTATACTATTTGCGGCATGTGGCCCGGCGTGAAGGCTAAGATACTCGACAACCGCATCAGCGATGACAAGTTCTGCATCGCTTTTGATGTAACGGATGCCGAGCAACGTGTGGTGTCGGGCTTGAAAGACTTCTTCAAGAGAACTGGCGCCTCGGAGGTACACGAAAAGGCCATTTGATTGCCCTAAGGCTATGTTTTACAAAACCATCCAATTAAGAGAAGAAATAGTAACATGAAATACGCAATTGGTGCCATTATCGGAGTGGCTTTGTTTGCCTGGCTTTTTTCTCTTTGTTCGCCGGCAGGCAAAAACAAGTCCGGCCATGAGTACATGCCCGACATGTACCACCCAGTTACTTACGAGGCAAATGTGCTGGTGAACTACAGCTGGAACCACTGGGACGAAGAAAGTACGTTTCCAAAGGCCAGCTTGTCGCAGCCGCGCAAACCGGTACCGGGAAGCATAGCACGTGGGTTTACGGCAGTTCATTATGCTGGTATGGATGTGCTCGATGTAGTGCGCGGAAAAAATGCGCCAAATGCTGTTGCGGCACCGGTTAACGGGCAAGTTCCCTTTTATTACGAGAACACCGAAGAAGATCGGGTACGCTGTGAACAGGAAATTACCTCAAACCCAATACCTCTGACGAAGGAAGGTTTGGAACGTGGTAAGAACTTATACAATCTCTACTGCGCCATCTGCCATGGTGAGAAAGGAGATGGGCAAGGCTATCTTGTTACGATGCCAGACTCCAAGTACTTAGCGCAGCCTAAAAACCTGAAGGATGAGGACATGATCAATGCCAAAGAAGGCCGCTTCTACTTTGCCATTGTGTACGGCAAGAATGTCATGGGTGGTTATGCTGACAAGCTTTCCTACGAGGAGAGATGGCAAGTTATCCACTATATCCGCTCACTTCAGCAGAGCAATTAATAGCTTATCACTCCTACGCAAAATAGTAAACATCTAAAATTCCGGGTTTACACCGGTTTTGCGATATGAATCTGAATACACAGTTCGTCTTCGACAGCAAGCTCAAGCGCAACCTTATCATTGGTATGGTGATTGGGGCGGCTAGCCTTATCTGGTCGGCCGTGGGAGATGATGCCTTCCATACGCGCTTTTGGACCAACTACCTGCATAATGCAGTCTTTTTCACAGGCATTGCCTTTACGGCGATGTTTTTCTTGAGTGGCCAAATCACAGCCTTTGCAGGGTGGATGGTTGTCATCAAGCGTTTGTGGGAGGCCATGAGCCAATTCATGCTGGTCGGCATTATTTTGCTGTTGGTGGTGGTCATCGGTGTTTGGGGGCATCTCCATCACCTTTACCATTGGAATACACCGGGAATTAACGACCCTTCCAGTCCACTGTATGACAAGATAATAGCCGGCAAGTCGGGTTTTCTGAACCCGGTATTTTTTACGGTGGGTACCATCGGCTTCTTGGCTATCTGGTACTTTTGGGCTTACAAGTTGCGCCAGAATTCGCTGGCTCAAGATACTAACGAGACGCCCTCGTTTGACTACTACAAGCGCGAGCGGAAGTGGGCCGCTTCTTTCCTGCCTTTGGGCGGCTTTCTGAGTACCGTGTTTCTGTGGCAATTAGTGATGTCTATTGACACGCACTGGTATAGCACGATGTTCGCCTGGTACTCAACTATTTCGCTCTTCTTAGGTGGTTTGGCACTCTTCATTATGCTCATCCTCTACCTGCAATCGAAGGGCTATTTGGAGTACGTTACGCGCGAGCATCTGCACGACCTGGGCAAGTACCTTTTCGGTATCAGCGTGTTTTGGACATACCTGTGGTTTGACCAATTCATGCTCATTTGGTACGGCAACATCGGTGAAGAGACCATTTACTTTAAAGAGCGAATGGACAACTATCCGGTGCTGTTCTGGGGTAATCTGGTGCTCAATTTTGTGGTGCCCTTCTTTGTGCTGATGCGCAACGACACCAAGCGCAAGGTGGGTGCTATGTTCTTTGCCGCTTTGTTGGTGTTCTTTGGGCACTGGATAGATTTCTTCTACATGATTAAGCCGGGTGCTCGCATTGCCGCATTAGAAGCCATGGAGCACTCTGAAGGCGGGCACCATGGTAGCATAGACAATCGCACTAAAGACCTGACGAAGCAACAAGAAATTGGCCAAGCACCGCGTGCTTTGGCGGGTGTGGACATGGCTCCCGCAGAGCAAAGTCAGCAGGAAGGTAACCTGGAAGAACAGCCCGCCGCTACTTCAACAGCGCCTGACGAAGGCCACGAAGACCACGACGGGCACGCGCATCATGGAGATGCTCATGCTGAGGCGGCAGCAGAAGACCATGCACATGGCGAGGCGCACGGAGATGAGCACCACGGAGCAGGGCGGGGTTTCCAGTTGGGCTATACCCTTCCCGGCTTTCAGGAAATAGGCGTGCTTATCGGCTTCTTGAGCCTCTTTTTGTTCTTCTTCTTCCGGCAGCTGGAGCGTGCACCGCTACTTCCGCTCAAGGACCCTTATCTCGAAGAAAGTTTGCACCACGCTACTGGGGTGTATATTGATGGAGAAGAAGGCAGCCACAGCCACCACTAAATCAGAATGACTCTAAGTAAGGAACTGTAGGTTACCCAAGCGAACAGAACAAGCAGATAAGCGTTTTTAAGCAAAAATTTCCTCGAAATGACAGCGCTATTTATCATCCTTTCCATTATCCTCGTCGGTATTGTGCTCGTTCAGATTGCACGGGTCGTAGAACTAATAGCCCAAGTTAAAGGCGAGCGCGAGGTCATGCGCGAGAGCAGCTGGTGGAATGGGCATCTTTCCCTGGCTTTCTTGGTGCTCTTCTTGGCGGCTGTGTTTGTGTCGGCATACCATTACAAAAACGAGCTACTTGGCTATGGACCTCACGCTTCAGCATCAGAACATGGAGGCGCCATAGACAGTATGTTTGATGTTACCCTTTTCTTTACAGGGATAGTATTTGTTATCACGCACATTGCTCTTTTCTGGTTTGCCTACAAATATCGCTGGCGTGAAGGGCGCAAGGCTTCCTTCATCGCTCACGATAACCGTCTTGAAGTGATTTGGACGGCGGTGCCGGCAGTGGTGATGACGCTTCTGGTGGTGCGTGGCCTGGATGCATGGGATGCCATTATGGCCGACGTCCAGCCCGACGAAGATTACATTGAGATTGAGGCTATAGGTCAGCAGTTTAACTGGATTATCCGCTATCCTGGCCCCGATGGTAAACTGGGCGCTCGCGATTATCGCCTTACTACGGCGCTTAACCAAGTGGGACAGGACTTCAGGGATCGCAAGAATTGGGACGACGTCATCGTAGGGCAAGAGTTATATCTACCTGTAAATAAGAAAGTACGCGTGCGCATCATTGCCAAGGACGTGTTGCACAACTTCTATCTGCCTCAGTTCCGCGTAAAGATGGATGCTGTTCCGGGTATGCCTACTTACTTTGTGTTTACACCCATTAAGACAACAGCAGAGTATCGCAACGAATTGAGAAAGTATCCGGAGTATCACCAGCCCTACGACCCGACCGATCCGCAAGGGCCTAAGCGCTGGGAAAAATTTGAGTATGAACTGGCCTGTGCCGAGCTGTGCGGCAAAGGGCACTATTCCATGAAGCGTATCATTCGCGTGGTGTCTCAAGAGGAATTTGACGCTTGGTACAGGCAGCAAGAATCATATTACATGACGCAAATTCGAGGAAAAGACGAAGACCCAAATAAGGATAAAGTCTTAGACATTGATCCTCCGGCAGAAAAAGCAGGAGAGGATACTCAGAAAACAGAGACCACGAGCCTTTAGTAAACAAATAGGAGAGAAATAAAAAACACCAGGGGCCCTCGAACCACTCCCGCATTTTTAAAATCACACTTGGCTATGGCTGAAATGACCAAAGTCCCTGTCGAATCCCTCGATACGCTCGAGGAAAAGCTCACTCAGGAGTTGGGCTATGACGATCATTTTCATGAGCATCATCATGGAGACAAGTATCAGTCCAATTTCTTGACGACATATATCTTCAGCACTGATCATAAGATCATAGGCCGACAGTTCCTGATAACGGGTATATTTTGGGCCTTGATGGGTGCACTCATGTCGCTTGTCTTCCGCCTGCAATTGGGGTTCCCGGAGGCTGATCTGGCTTGGCTGAAACCCGTTTTGGGAAAGTGGATCCAGATCAATGATGCTGGCATTGGGAAATTAGATCCCGAATTCTACTACGCTTTAGTAACCATTCACGGCACTGTGCTGGTTTTCTTTGTATTGACAGCCGGCTTGAGTGGTACATTTTCCAATTTGCTTATTCCCCTGCAGGTCGGTGCGCGTGATATGGCCTCTCCGCTATTGAACGCATTCTCGTACTGGTTCTTTTTCTTGGCCAGTGTAGTCATGTTCCTGTCGCTCTTCCTGAGCACTGGGCCTTTCTCCGGCGGGTGGACGGCTTATCCTCCCCTAAGTGCATTGCCACAGGCCTCAGAAGGTTCGGGGGCTGGTATGACTATGTGGATTGTAGCCATGGCGCTCTTTATTGTATCGGCTTTGCTCGGAGGTATTAACTACGTTACTACGGTGCTGAACCTGCGCACTAAGGGCATGAATCTTTGGCGCATGCCGCTGACCATCTGGGCCTTTTTCATCACAGCTATTATCGGCGTGCTTTCCTTCCCGGTGTTGTTGTCTGGGGTGTTGTTGTTGATGTTTGACCGCAGTATGGGCACATCGTTCTACCTCAGTGAGATAGTGGTGGGAGGGCAGATTCTGGATCGCATTGGTGGTAGCCCTATCTTGTATCAGCACCTGTTTTGGTTCTTGGGGCACCCAGAGGTGTACATCATTATCTTGCCAGCAATGGGTATTGTGTCTGAGGTGCTTTCTGTGCACGCGCGCAAGCCCATCTTCGGCTATCGTGCTATGGTGCTTTCCATTTTGGCTATCGCCTTCTTGTCCTTCATCGTGTGGGCGCACCATATGTTCATGGCGGGGGTTAATCCCTTCATTAGCAAGTTCTTCGTAGTATTTACTCTGATTATAGCAGTGCCGTCGGCAGTAAAGGTGTTCAACTGGATATCCACGGTTTACGGTTCGAATTTCCGGTTCAACTCTGCCAGCCTGTTTGCGCTGGGGTTTGTCTCGCTGTTTATCTCTGGTGGCCTTACGGGTATTTTCTTGGGGAACTCCGCTATTGATGTGCAGTTGCACGATACTTACTTCGTAGTGGCGCACTTCCATATTGTAATGGGTGTGGCCGCATTCTTCGGCATGTTTGCCGGCATCTACCATTGGTTCCCCAAGATGTTCGGGCGTTTTATGAACGAAACGCTGGGTAAGATCCATTTCTGGGGCACCATGATTGGGGCATATGCTGTGTTCTGGCCCATGCACTACACGGGTATGGCAGGAGTGCCGCGCCGTTATTATGATGGTGGAGCCTCTTTCGATTCTTTCCGTCATTTTACAGAGCTGAACCAGTTCATTACCGTAGCCGCTATTGTCGTGTTTTTCCTCCAGGTGATTTTTGTGGTTAACTTCTTCTACTCCATTTTTAGTGGGCGCAAGATGACCACCAAGAACCCATGGGGGGCTAACACATTGGAATGGACGACTCCCATTAATCCTGGGCATGGTAACTGGCCTGGCAAGATTCCATCGGTTCAGCGCTGGGCTTACGATTACGGTAAAGGCGGGCAGGAGTACGTGCCTCAGTATGTCCCATTGGGCGAGGGCGAACACGATCACGGCCACTAACGATAACGAGACCAAGGTTGTCCTGAAAGCGCGAAAAAAGCACGGTATTTTATGGAGTCGAATCCTTCACCTCGCAAGCCATTGACTACGGTTTCTCCTGCGTCGTTGGGGTTTGCCGGGCTACTGTGGCTGAGAGACTGGGCCATGCTGGTCAAGTTTCGACTCTCCCTTATGGTGCTCTTTTCGGCGTTGATATCCTTCGGTGTTGTAGGAGGGAGCCAAGCTCCTCTGGGCACTTGGCTCCTTCTTGCCGCAGGAGGTCTGTTGGTAACAGGAGCTGCTAATGCCTTAAACCAAGTATTGGAGCGGGAATACGACGTACTTATGAGGCGCACGGCCAACAGGCCTGTGGCGGTAGGCAGGATGAGTCCCTCTACAGCAGTTTTGTTGGCTGGCCTTATGGCGGTAGTGGGGCTGACTGCATTGGCTTGGTTCAATCCGCTGACTAGCTTCCTAGGGACGCTCTCCTTGGTAACTTATGCCTTTCTTTACACACCGCTAAAGCGCTATTCTCCTCTGTCCGTATTAGTGGGGGCTATTCCAGGAGCTTTACCCGTTGTTATTGGTGTAGTAGCGTGGGAAGGGCAATGGACACCCATGGCCTCCTTGCTGTTTGTGTTTCAGTTTTTATGGCAGTTTCCGCATTTCTGGGCAGTGGCTTGGGTAGCAGACGAGGATTATAAGCGAGCTGGCTTCTATCTTCTTCCCACTCGGGATGGGCAAAAGATCTCAACAGTAGGTTTGCTTTCTTTCATATTCTGTCTGTTGATGATGGCAAACGCTGCTATAGGTTATTCAATGGGCTTGTTTAGTGTTTGGGCTTTTATGTTTTTACTATTGCTCAATACCTATTTTGCTGTGAAATGCTGGAACCTTTACCGCACTTGTGTTGACTCGGCGGCGCGGAAGCAAATGTTTGCGTCATTCCTGCACCTTCCAGTTTCGCTGTTAATTGTACTGGCCGATACATTGGATTTTTGGCATGTTATCCTTTAGACTATCGAAGATGGGGAAATATGAGTCAAAAAATCTGTATTGGAGTTTTGGCAGGTTGATACGCTAAGAGGGTTTCTATTTTACAAGGATATGGTTATGCCACAAATAGTCTCGAAAGAATATCGTAGTAATAACATCCATCCATTGAAATTTGCTCTTTGGGTGGGTATTGCTACTATTATCATGATGTTTGGTGCTTTTACCAGCGCTTACATTGTGCGCAGAGCAGCAGGTAACTGGTACGAGTTTAAACTGCCTGATATTTTCTGGCTTAGCACCATTGTTATCGTCATGAGTAGCCTGACACTACACGCCTCCTACCGCTCCTTCGTTGGGGGCATGGAGAAGCGCTACAAGAGTTTGTTGGTGGCGACATTGGTATTGGGGCTGCTCTTCGTCGTTCTGCAATATATGGGTTGGAAAGCGATGACGGACATGGGGGCTACTTTTACCATCAATCCCTCCAGTTCGTTTGTGTATGTCATATCTGGTATTCACGCCGCCCATGTTCTGGGTGGCGTGACGGCGCTCATTGTAGCCCTCATTCATGCTTTTGCCTTGCCCTTTAAACCCACCCCACGCAGACGTCTGCGTTTTGAATTGGTAGTTCACTACTGGCATTTCGTGGATGTCCTTTGGGTATATTTGTTTATCTTCTTCTTGGCTCAATCGCCTTGATGTGTCGAACTTTGGCCGCGAATTCTCTCACCAGATTTAATTACACGCATAAAAACATGGCAGATACTTCTGTAGCACACGCACACGAAGCCCAAATTGGTGCCCATCAGGATAACGGCAGCGCTTGGGACGGCGCTAAGGAGCCGTTTAAGGCCAGTTACGGCAAGTTAATGATGTGGTATTTCCTGCTCTCAGACGCCTTCACATTTGCAGGATTTCTCATTGCTTATGGTGCGCTGCGTTTCAGTACGCCCACGTGGCCGGAAGCCGACTTTGTTTTTGCCTCCTTTCCGTTTGTAGAAGGGCATTTGCCGTTGGTTTTCGTTACCCTCATGACGTTTATCCTCATTTTTAGCTCGGTTACTATGGTGCGTGCCGTGCAAGAGGGACACCGGGAAAATCAGAGAGGAGTTGTTTTCTGGATGTTTCTGACTATCCTTGGCGGTATCGCCTTCTTGTCGTCTCAGGCTTACGAATGGACGACACTTATAGCCAAGGAGCACATGACGGTTTCCGTAAATCCTTTTAGCCGACACATTGCGGATGGCATCTACTTGAACCCGGACGGCACAGAGGCACGCAATCCGGATGGGTCTATCAAGACCTTTGCAAAGGGCGACAACTATCTACTCCATAAGCACAACGGCGAGTTTGACATTCCTCTGGTCAAGTACACCAGTGGCGATTATGCCGGTCAGGTAGCACAACTGAGCTTTGGGCCAAAAGCCTTTGGCGCCTTATTTTTCTTCATTACGGGCTTTCACGGATTCCACGTCTTCTCTGGGGTAGTTATCCTCAGCATTATCATGATAAATGCTGCCAGTGGGATATACGCTGCTCGTCGGAATGGCTATGAAATGGTGGAAAAAGTAGGGCTTTACTGGCACTTCGTGGACTTGGTCTGGGTATTCGTTTTCCTTGTCTTTTACCTGCTTTGAATGTTTGACAAACACCATATTCCTTAACAAGCAAGATATCTATAAAAACCCATGGCTGGACATCAAACATATGAAGAACAAAAAGCCTTAGTTTTTCGCGGGCTTTTGATTTTAGGGGTAATCACCATTGTAGAAGTGCTCATAGCCCTTTTTGCTAAAGGCCATCTCGTCCCTGGCGTTAAGTTCACGGAGGGCTTTGGTCATTATCTATACATGCTCTTTATGATAGGCTTCTCTCTGTACAAAGCTTATTTTATTGTCTTCTATTTCATGCACATGGCCTATGAGGTTAGAGGGCTGGTATTGAGTGTACTGCTGCCTATGCTTCTATTGGTATGGGCTATCATAGCCTTCTTTCAAGAGGGAGACTCCTGGGGCAAGCGTCGTGAGCTCATTCGCCAGAAAGATGAAGAAGTGGTTAAGCCTGGGTCTGATAAGATCCAAGGTCTTTATCGCCTGCCGGAAATTCGATACTTCCAGACTTCGAAAGGATAATCAGCATGGAAGGCGAGGCAACCAAACCTCGCCTTCACTGTTTTAAAGACAATTAATATAGAGTGAAGGATTCTATGGAGGAGAAAATCTCTAAGAAACGTAAGTGGTGGGTAATGGGCGTTATTGCCGTGCTGCTCTTTGGCTTTCCCGCCATATCCTGGTGGTACTTGAAAAGCGGCTTGGATTGGCGGAGACAAGCTCAAGCAGAGCTGCGGGAATATGGAAAGATCCGCCCTGTTCCCGTTATCTATTCTGATGGCACAAAGGAAAACTTAGTTGCCGAAAAAGTGTGTGTGATTTACTATTTTGGAGCCAACCCAGATTTGACCCCAGAAAACAAGTTTATATTGGATACAGGAGAGCGCCTATTCAAGCAATTTGGTTTTAAATCAGCAGCAGTGCCCGATTACTTTCGTTTAGTAATGATCAGCCAGGATGGTACGGCAGAGTTTCGCTCCTATGCGCGTACCTTGCCCAGCGCCGATTACGTCAACTGGGTGTGGGCAGGGGGGCTGAATTCATGGCGCGCGACCTTGGCCAACGCCTATGATTTATACTGCCAACAAAATGGCGTGAAACCTGTTGACCATTACTATGCATTAGCCGATACATCAGGGACTATTCGATGCTTCTACAATGCCTTGGATGAGAAAGAAGTCGGCCGAATGGTAGAACACATTGCCTTATTATTGCCTAGAGAGTAATATTGTATGGCCAACGTTATGCTTCCAGATGCTATCCGTGTAGAGAAACGCCTTAATCTGCTGGCTTACATCGTTTCGGCAGCGGTGCTGTTTCTAGTGGTGCTCATGCGCCGAGTGAAATTGGACGTAGGAGTTGATTTTAGCTTTCTTCCGCCCTTTCATGCAACACTGAATGCCGTAACGGCGCTAATTTTAATGGTTGCTTTCTGGTTTATTAAGCAAAAAAATGTGCAGGCGCATCGGCGCGCCATTTACGCAGCTATGGTGTGCTCTGCGCTTTTCTTGCTTTCATATGTGCTTTATCATTTTACAACACCGGAGACCCGCTATGGGGGAGAAGGTGTGCTGCGGTATATCTACTTTTTCTTTCTCATTACTCACGTTGTATTAGCTGCAGCCATCTTGCCTTTTATACTACTCACGTTTAATCGCGCATATACAGGGCAATTTGAACGCCATAAGAAAATGGCCCGCTGGGTTTTCCCGTTGTGGCTTTACGTGGCCATTACCGGTCCTATCTGTTATCTGATGCTGCGGCCTTATTATGGTTGACTTCCCTCTATCACTATAAAGAGCGCATGTGTTATGAAAAGCAAACAATGGATTGCCGGCATAGTTAGCGTTCTTGTGCTGCTGATACTCGTATCCGTGGCCTCAGATGCCGCGGCTCAATGCCCGATGTGCAGGATGTCGGCGGAGTCCAACCTACAGAATGGCGGTACGGCAGGCCGAGGTCTTAATACGGGCATACTGTATATGCTGGCCATGCCTTACCTATTGGTTGCCGCCATTGGTTATTGGTGGTGGCGCAATCGTCGCAGAGGTTCTGTAGTAGAGGCGGAAGAACTGCTGGAAGAACGGCCGGGACAGCACAATTAAGAATCTCCGCTATAGTAAGCACATGCCCTCCTTCCGAGCATATATCGGAAAGAGGGCGTGTATGCTTTATGGTAGTGCAGTAACCCAGCTGCTACATTTGTGCGATGAGACAATTAAGCGCATGTTTTCGCTCGCCATGGTTCTGGATGGCCGCAGCATTGGCAGCCGTTTATTTCCGCGGAATGTTCTTGGACGTTATGGAAGTGGATGCGGCGCAATACGCCTCCATTTCTATGGAAATGCACCATAATGGCCATTGGCTTCAGGTACAGCATCGCGGAGCAGATTATTTGGACAAACCTCCACTGCTCTTTTGGCTCTCGGCGGTATCCTTTGCTTTATTCGGGGTGAGTAACTGGGCTTACAAACTGCCCTCAGTTTTGGCGGCGCTGTTGGGTGTTTGGAGTGTGTATCGTTTTGCCAAGTTGTATTATCCTGAGTCTGTAGCTCGATGGGCTGCTTTCATTCTTGCAGCATCCTTAGGGTTGATGCTCATCTGCAACGATGTACGCACCGATACCCTGCTGTTGGGTTTTAGCACTTGCGCAGTCTGGCAGCTGGCGGCTTATTTGGAGAGCCGGCGTTGGCTCTTTTTGATATCGGGTTTTGGATGTATTGGGTTGGCCATGTTAGCCAAAGGCCCGATAGGTTTGGTAATGCCTGCCTTTGCGGTGGGGGGGCATTTGTTGCTACAGTGGCGCTGGCGCGAGGTCTTTCGATGGGAATGGCTGGTTGGCTTATTGATAGTGGCCGTAATACTGGCCCCCATGTGCTGGGGGCTGTGGCATCAGTTTGACCTGCATCCCGAAAAATGGGTGAATGGCCGTCAGGGCGTTTCAGGCCTACGGTTCTTTTTTTGGGAACAAAGTTTCGGACGCATCACGGGTGAAAACGTTTGGAAAAATGATGCCTCTGTTCTATATTTTGTTCATGTGTATCTGTGGGCATTTCTGCCTTGGAGTTTATTGCTGTTCTGGGCATTAATAAAGTTTGGGCGAGCTGCATGGGCAGCGCAAAAGGAGAGGGCTGCGATCGCTTGGCCAGAGTATTACTCTTTAAGTGGTTTTTTATTGACCTTTATAGCCCTGTCGTTTTCTCAGTATAAATTGCCGCATTATATTTTCATTACCCTACCTTGGGCCTCTGTTATAGTGGCCTCAATGTTAAGCGAAAGTATAGGCCGTTGGCCGCGTATATGGTTGATCATTGGGGCGAGCGCGAGTTTGCTCATTGCTTGGTTAATAGTTATTTGGGTTTTTCCAAGCCGAGAACTATGGCTGTGGTTGTTGCTTGGCTCCGGAACGCTCTTTTGGGTTGTCTATGGATTAAAAAACCAATTCCCTACTTCAGAGCGTTTGATACAGTGGGGGGTGAGTGCTGCTTGGCTGTTAGGCTTAGTACTCAATTTTCATTTTTATCCGCATTTATTACCCTATCAGTGTGCACGAAAGGCCATTGCAGCCGCTCGTGAGCAAGGTATCTCTGCTGAAGCTTTATACTGCTTCCGATTCAATAGCCACACTGTGGATTTTTATAATGGGCGTATTCTCCCGCAGATAGATGAACCGGAAGGGCTGAAATCTCATATAACTGCAGAGCGTCGGCCAATAGGTGTATTTACTACGCCAGAAGGCCTTGCTGCAATAGAGCAGGCTGGCTTAGTGATAGAGCGCGTTACGGCTTTGAGGCATTTTCACGTGGCTATGCTAAATGCGAAGTTTTTAAACCCCGCCTCTCGCTCTGAGACGCTACAGACGTTTTATTTATTAAAAATAAGGCCTTCCATTCAGGAGCATTGAAAAAACGGCTGTATCTGCATCTATTGTGCAAATACAGCCGTTGACAATGCTGGCAAATGAAAATTTATTTCAGAGTATAGCGGGCGCTTAATGCACCATAGCCACCGCCGAAGCCAGTGATATAGCCACTTCCTACGAAGAACGTGGGTACCCAGTCTAATGACAGATTGAGCGGTATATCAGAGAACTTGTAGTCTAAGCCTACAACGCCTAATATACCAAGGCTGGTGTTGGAGTACTCGCTTCTGCCGATAAAGGCATCGTCATAGCTCCAGAAAAATACCGAGGCACCGCCACCGGCATACCATTTTAGCCCTTCTACACCCTCGATAGGAAAGTGGTGCTGATACATACCGCCGATGTTGAACCAGCGATAGACCGTCCAGGCGCGAAAGCCAGCAAAGACTTCCACCGCACCAGGGTCAGAGATGAACTGTTTGAAAGACGCAGACAGAGGATAACCTAAGCGTGCCCCGATAGCAGTGCGGTACTCCTGAGCGTCTAACTGGGTAGCCATTGTGCTGAGCAGCAAGGCTAGAGCAAAGAGGAAACGTTTTGTAACCATGTTTTTGAAAAAAAGTTAGTTATTACTGTGAAAAAAGCTGGATGCTCTGCCTTAAGTCGCTGCCGTAGTAGCCATCACAATCCGAAGGGGTATTAGTTGAAGGTATAACGCACGCTAAAGGCACCGTAGCCACCACCAAAGCGCGGGCGCACATAGCCAAGAAAGATAATAGGAACCCAGTCTACGGATAAATTAAGAGGGGCTTTTGGGAACTTATAATCCAAGCCAAGAGCACCTAATAGAGACACTGTAATGGAGGAATACCCCGGCGGTGGAGAATTATCTACATAATCCCAGAAAAGCAACGCTGCGCCTCCGCCAACATACCACTTCAGGCCGGGGGCACCTTCGATGGGTATGTGGTGCTCATACAATCCCGCAAGATTAAACCATGAGTCTCTTCTGCTCCAATACCGATACCCGGCAAAAACCTCTATGGCGCTGTTGTTGCCGATGAAATGCTTTAATGAAATAGAGTGAGGAGCGCCCAGGCGAAGCCCCAGTGCCGTCTGGTAATCTTGGGCCTTCAGTGTGCCTAAGCCAATCAGCAGAAACAAGGCAATGTAATACACGTGGCGCATAAGAAGATGTCAGGTATTTTTCCGCAACAAAGGTAAGGTCTGCATATTGGTAGTGTATTTCTGTCGGATTTTTGCCACCTATTTTAACATGAAAGAGAAGCCTATCTTCTTTATCGCCATACTGCCCTCTGCAGAATTGCAAAAAGAGGTAACGGCCCTAAAGCAATATATTGCCGACACCTGGGGGCCGCGGCACGCCTTGAAAAGCCCACCGCACATCACCCTGTACCCGCCTTTCGTCTGGTCTGCGGAGCGCCAATCTACGCTGCTGCAATGTTTGAGGGCATTTGCTCAAAAGCAACACTCCTTTTGGATAATACTGGACAACTTCGGCGCCTTTGACCAAAGAGTATTCTTTATTAAGCCAGAAACCTCTTCTTCTTTGCTGCGACTGCAAATTGAGCTCAAAAAGGCACTGGAACAGGAGCTGAAGCTGAATTCCGAACGGGCCAATAGACCTTTTCACCCGCACATGACCTTGGCACATCGCGATGTAAAGCCCGAAGTCTTCCGGCAGATTTGGGCGGCTTTTCAGCAACGCTCTTTTCAGCGCGCTTTTGAGGTTTGCGGCCTTGCCCTTTTGGAATGGCAAACCGAGCATTGGGTTGTACGTCAAGAGTTTCCCTTCTCTGCGAAGAAGGCAAAGTAGGCTCAACAGACGACGATGTGCCCTTCGCTCAGGCACCAGCGTCCCGCTAGAGTAGGTGCGGACTGATTATCCTGTAGCATACGCAAGAAAAGGGTGCGAGGGATAGAGCGCGCCCCCAAACTCATGAGGTGATGTGTCTCTTGCTGGCAGTCAATAAGTCGGAAACCACTCTGCTGGAGCGCGCGCACCAGAACAATAAAGCCCGCTTTAGAGGCATTGGGCTGGCGTGTAAACATGCTCTCGCCAAAAAAAAAGCGGCCAAATGACAGCCCATAAAGCCCACCAACCAATTCGTCAGCATGCCACACTTCTACTGAGTGTGCCACCCCGCGATGATACAGTTCCGTATAACTAACGATAAAGTCTTCCTCTATCCATGTGCCCTCTTGGCCAGGGCGCTCTACCTGTGCGCAGCTGCGCATGACCTGCTCAAAGGCTGTGTCTAAGGTGTATTCAAATTTGTTTTGGTTGAAAATAGAGCGCATGCTTTTATGTACGCGCAGATCTTCCGGAAACAATACCAACCGCGGATTTGGAGAATACCAGTAGAAATAGCCATCGTGTTTGTACCAGGGAAAAATCCCTTGTTGATAGGCGGCAATTAGGCGCTCCGGACGCAAGTCCTGGCTAATGGCTAATAGCCCACTTGGCTCGGCTAACTGAGCAGGTGGAAAAGCCAGGTCATCTTCGTCGAGCCAAAAAATGGGCATGATACTTACTCTTTCTCTTGTTGCAGAGCCTCCAAAGTGCTAGCAGGTAGGTTGCGCAGGTCCAAGATCATTAGACCATCTAAGCAATTGGAAAACAGTGGGTCTACGTTGAAGCCAATAAAGCGGGCGTTTTGCCGCAAGTACTGCCTGAAAAGCACAGGTACTTTGAAATGAGCGGGTTCCATAGCCTCTATTAAATTTTCCAAGGCATCAAATTCACCGTGGAGCATCTCAGCCAAAAGACGCGTGTCCACAGCCTTGGTTTTTACGCGAAACGGTTTGCGCGGTCGTACATAGCGCGCTAGCTCCTTGTCAAAGCAGTAACGTTTCAAAAACTCTACGATGACTGACTTGGAGGCATCCGAGAACTGCTTGCTGATACTCACTGGTCCGTACAAGTAGCGGTAGTGCGGATTAGCCAACAAAAAGTGCAGGATGCCTTTCCAAAGCAAAAACAACGGTAGCCGATGCCGCTGGTATTCAGGTACCACATACGAACGCCCTAACTCAATGGCTTCCTGGAGAATGGGATAAAAGCCGGGTTTTATCTTAAATAAGCTATTTACATAAAGGCCATTGACGCCAAAGCGGCGCAAAATCCTATCGCCCTGCCCCAGGCGGTATCCTCCCACAATGCAGCCGGCTTCACGGTCCCAAATAATGAGCTGCAGGTAGTACAGGTCATATTCGTCCAGGTCGCGTGCCTTGCCGCCTCCCTCGCCTACGGCGCGGAAAGTCAACTCGCGCAAACGGCCGATTTCAAACATAGCATTGGGGATGGCAGAAAAAGGCGCCACATACACTTCGAGCCCTCCACGTGAGGTCAGGAGCGACTCGGCAGGTAGAGCTGCAATGTCGGCTCGAACAAGAGAGGGCTCTACGGGCGCTGCTATAGGTTGTTGTTCTAGTGCGCTCTGAGCGGTATATGTCTCAGGCCTGATGTCCAGATTAGTACCCAGGGAAAAGATCTTAGCCTGTAAAAACTTACTCCATTGGTAGTTGCTGTCTAATTGGCTTACCTCTTGTGGAGTGATGGGTGGCCCAATGCGCACCTGCACTTTGAGCGGCTGTTCCTCTGCAGGGCGTAGAGGTGCGTTTAAGAGCATACGCCACAGCTGGCCTCGATGTGCAACTTCAGATTTCAGGTGTACGGGCACGATGGCAACACCAGTCTTCCGTAACTGACGCAAAACCTGTGGGCGCAGCAAACTCTTTGGCAGGTTGCCCAGCGGGTTTTCCGCAAAATCCACCACCACACCTACAGGGATGCCCTTTTCCACATAACGCGCTACTTTTTTAGCAAAATTGACCCTAAGGATTCGGTCCTCCCATTTGCGGCGCAATGGCTTGAGCGCGTGAGGGTTAAGTTTTGCGCTTAGCAGGGTAGGGTAGGGGTGTAATATTTTGGCACTTTGTCCGCATTGAGCCATCAGGTAGAGCAAGATCCACTCGTCAATTCCTGGCAGCAGCATATTGCTTACGAATACCGCCGAAGGTATTCGGCTCAACCGCTTGCGGTCAAAGGCATCGAGTTCCAACTGTATATGAGCCTCTGCCAAGTGCTGTTGCGCTGCGCTCAGGATTTTTTCTGCTTGCATGGATGGGTGCTTTGACTGCAAAAATCGCTGCGTGTTGCATTTCTATAGCAATCAAAGACAAAGTTGCCTCATTTAAAAAGGCAAAACCTCCTTTTCATCTTTCGGAAGTCTTTACATGAGGCTGCATCTCATGGTAGATGATCTTAAGAAGAGCACTTCTTTGGCACCTCTTCAGTGGGCAGACAAACCGTCAGCCCAAACAATAGAGTTGTTCTGAAATAAGACATTTTTTAAATATAGGCATAGTTTTGGCCTAATTCATTTGAGATTATGCCCTTTTTCTCGTTC